>ERZ773061.127-NODE-127-length-32276-cov-5.671053_pt1 | contig 32276 bp, 26 predicted proteins | sample MGYA00580627_ERZ773061 | MGnify/ENA primary metagenome ERZ773061 (study PRJEB29015, sample SAMEA2738119) | human oral metagenome | biome: human oral; feature: human-associated habitat; material: saliva | place: China | collected 2223 ...
CTCTCATGGATCAGCAAGCCGCCGCCTCGCAGTTCATACAGACGAGGCCCTATGCTGGCGTCTTTCTGGATATGTCAGGTGGCAAGTCCCTCGCAACGCTCCATGCGCTCACCCAGATTGGACCGCGTGGTCACACACTGATCATTGCACCGATCAAGATCGCAAGGCTGTCATGGATCTCCGAGATCGAAAAGTGGGACGTTCCTGTTCGAGCGCGCTCGTTGATCGTCGATGAAAAGGACCATCAACTCTCACGTAAGCAACGCTTAGAGCGTTACGCCGAGGTCTTAGACCCCGCCACCCCACCAACGCTGTGGTTCATTAACCAAGAACTCGTCTATGATCTCGTCACCTGGCTCCCGCCCCTTGATCCGCGTGATCGCAAAAAGATCCCAACACCGATTTGGCCGTTCCCAACGGTCATTATCGATGAATCCCAGGGCTTTAAAAACCCCACGTCGCGGCGTTTTAAGGCGATTCGCGCTGTGCGACCTCAGATCTCACGGATGATCCTTCTCTCGGGCACCCCTGCTCCCAACGGTCTTGAAGACCTGTGGTCGCAGGTCTATCTGCTCGACCAAGGTCTCTCTCTTGGCTCATCGCTCACTAACTACCGTGAAGCGTTCTTCCAATCGAACCGGCGTTTAGCAAACGGAACTCCGGTCGATTGGCAACCGCGCCCTGGTGCAAAAGAGGCGATCTACGCACGCATCGACCATCTGGTGATGAGTGCGCCGACCGTGGCACGCAAACCGATCCCACCCATGAAGATTCACAATCTCATGGTTGACATGGATACTGACGCGCGCGAGGCATACAAGACTCTGGCTCGCACGCTCGTCCTTGACATTGCTCAGGTCTCAGGTGTTGATCCACACGATGATCCGACGCTGAGTTCCGTCTCGGCAACCAATAAAGCAGTGCTGAGGACAAAACTCGTTCAACTTGCCTCTGGAACCATTTACCTCGATGAAAACGAGGACATGGAAACCGAAGAAGAACTAGATGAGTTCGGCATCCATTTGGACGTGTCCATGCTTCCAGCTGCATCACAATCGCTCACCGCCTATAACGGACGACAATACGCGATTGTTCACAGTGCAAAGCTCTTCGCTTTGCTCGATGTCATCAGTCAGCAAACGAGTCCCGTCTTGGTGGCGTACTACTTCACGTGCGATCGAGACATCATCTGGGCGTACCTCAGTGCCCATGGCTACGATACTCGCGTCTTTGACGGTACACGTGACATGTATGAGGCATGGAACCGGGGAGAGATCCCCGTCATGCTCATCCACCCGGCATCCGCTGGGCACGGTCTCAACCTTCAAGACGGCGGGCATACCTTGATTTGGTACACGCTCCCCTCGTCATTGGAACACTACATGCAAACGAACAAGCGCTTGCATCGAGTGGGGCAAAAGCATCCGGTGAACATCTACCAGATTCTCACGACTAAAACCATTGATGAGAAGCTACCAACAGCTCTTGGGAAAAAGGAGCAATTACAACAATCTCTCATCGACGCCGTAGAGAAAACTGTCGATGACATCGTATCGAACGATGATTAACCATACCGCTGCCACGGCCTATATCTCTCATATGGGCCGTGCGCAGCAACACCGACTGAAAGGTGATACTCATGACTCACCCACCTGAGCCACTCGCCGTACGTGTAAGACCCACAACCTTTGATGAGGTTATTGGTCAAGACGACGTTGTAGGCGAGGGTTCTTTGATCCGCCACATGCTCGACCCACTGGCTCCGCCCCTAAGTCTCATCATGTACGCTCCGCCAGCGAGTGGGAAAACCACAATCGCTCGTATCATGGCTCGCACGCAAGGGATCCACTTCGTTGAGCTATCAGCAACCTCTGCCAAGGTTGCTGATATTCGTAAAACCATCACTGAGGCTCGCACCCATCTTGGCAGCGATGGAACACCTACCGTTGTCTTCATTGACGAGATCCACCGCTTCTCCAAATCGCAGCAGGATGTCTTGCTACCAAGCGTAGAAGACGGCACTATTCGTCTCGTAGGTGCAACAACGGAGAATCCGAGCTTCTCGGTTAACAGCGCATTGCTTTCCCGTTGTGCCATCGTTTCGCTGGGCACCTTGACCAATGATGATATCTACGCGATTTTACAACGAGCAATAAGCCATCCAGATGGACTTCCTCGCTGCACACCGGGCGTTGACATCCCAGATGACGTTCTCCGCGTCATCGCTATGAACGCATCAGGTGATGCTCGCCAGGCCCTCACTCTACTTGAAGCCCTCGATACAGCCCGAGGTGACCAGATCGCAACACTGGACATGCTCACCTCTTTGGCACCTCACGCGATCCAACGCTATGACCGCGATGGAGACCAGCACTACAACATCGTCTCGGCCTTCATTAAGTCTATGAGGGGATCCGACCCCGATGCAACGCTCTATTGGCTCGCCAGACTCATTGAAGGCGGCGAAGACCCGCGCTTCATCGCACGGCGCATCGTCATCCACGCAGCTGAGGACGTGGGTCTTGCTGATCCCTCCGTGCTCCCTCTGGCTGTCGCCACGCAACAATGCGTTGCACTGATCGGTATGCCAGAAGCGCGTATCCCGCTTGCTGAGGCAGCCCTCGCTGTCGCAACCGCTCCTAAGTCAAACGCGACATACGTCGCTATTGACCGAGCTATCGACCTTGTGAGACACACAGGATCACTACCTGTACCCAAACACTTGGCCGATGCTCATTACAAAGGAGCAAATACGCTCTACGGCAACGGCGTGGGATACAAGTATCCGCACGACTACCCCTACCACGTGGTGGAACAAACGTATCTACCCGATGATCTGCTCGATCACCCGGACGCTCACGTGTTCCAACTCGATGGTTCTGGAATCGGACATGAGCAGATCATCGCTAAACGGCTTCAAGCTATTGATGACCTCACCAATGCAACCGATGGTGCCCTGTAAATAGCAATCAGCACCCGGCTTCTCGCCAGGTGCTGATCGTGCTGTCCAAAGTGTTTATGGCTGAGGAATCACGAGCGCAGAGCCTCGATAAATAAGGTGAACGTTACGAATACCATTAGCCTCGGCAAGACGGTCAACGCTCACTCCTGTTGCAGCAGAAATGCTCGACAGAGTTTCTCCGTCTTGCACAACATATACCTGCTGGCCCGGCGTGGGCGTAACAGAGGGGGTTGGGGTTGGTTCTGGCTCCGCCACATGTGTTTTCCCATATGACGGAGCAGAACTAGGTTGTTTCGACGGTGTAACCACCGTCTGTCCATTTCTGGGGGCGCTGTCGCGTCCCGAGGGTGACCCAGAAGAAACCTGGTGCCCCACCTCGCTGACGTGAGGTGGCGGCGTTGATGCATAGTGGGATGCGAAATAACCCCACAGCATCATCGAGACAACAAAGACACATGAACCGATAGCCCCTAATAGTGCAAAAATGCTATTAGGGTTATTCTCAAAGTCTTTGTCTATTTTCTTCTCTTGTCCACCTAGCATCGTCGCCTTCCTTTCTTCCCAAAGCGTATATGAAATTCCACCACATATTAGTATACACACACCGGGAGAAAGGAAGGTGGATTATACTGGTAACACAGGATAATCCATATCCGCACCCACACATAACATATGAAAAGGAGGCCACTATTATGGCTCACACTCCACGTCAAATTTCCGCATCTCAGATCCGTCCCGGAGCAACCATCATTCTCCGAGGCCAGATCGAGTATGCGCGTGTCCGCTCCCTCTTGGGACCTGCCGACATCGAAAAGCTCAACCGGGCACGTACCAAGTCCGAACCTCTTGATGTCAACAAGCCGATCACTCGTCTTGCACTCCATCACGCTGAGGTCGTTCCCCAGGATCCGAGTGGTCATATGACCCCCGAAGAATACTACGTCTGGGAGCGTATGTTCGAGACCGAGAATAAGCCCGAGCTTGGCCGTCGCTGGAACATCGACAACAAGGGAACCGTTCTCCCTGTTCTGCTCAAGACTGTCGATGGCACTGCACGACAGATCACCGATGACGAGATCCCGGCTTCGCCGACCTCGCTGCCCACCGAACCCGAGCGTGATCAGCTGGTCACCGTTGTCCTCAACGTCTATGACACCAAGCGAGTCAACAAGGGTATTGGCATCCAGGCGATCATCTTCAATGAAGAGCCTCGCTGGTACACCGGATCGTCCTCGGTCAATAACACCGCTCTTGCGGCTTTGGGTATTACCCTGTCTGGCCCCATCGTTGCTCACAGCGGCGTTGTCGCAAACGAGCCTGAAACCGCTGCTCCCGCTCAGGTCGCAGCTCCGGTTGCACCCGCCGTTCCTGCTGTCCCTGCTGTTCCTGCGCTCCCGCAGGCAGCACCTCAGAACACCGTGGTTGACGCAGCCTCTGGCTTGGCGATGCCCGCGCCTGTCACCCAGCCCGTTGCACCTGCTCCTGCAGCTCAGATTGCAGCGCTTGATCCCCAGGCGCTCCAGGCTCTGAACCCACAGGCTCTCCAGATCCTGAACGCAATTGCTCAGCAGCAGTCTGGTTCGGCTTTCACTGCACCTGCTGCTCCCGCTGAGGAAGCGGCTTCTTCCCCATGGTCTATTGACTGACAGTAGTCAATAACCCCTGACCCATAAACGAGACGGACGTTGTCACCGCACTGAACGCATCAGTGGATGCAGCGTCCGTCTCGTTTTATACCCAATACCACGAAAGGATCTCCATATGACGGTCTCTTTTGATCCACGGTTAGCCTTTCCGCACTTTTACACCAATGAGATCATCACCAAAGTTCTTGGCCCGATGCCGATTTGGACCGTATCGAACCCAACGTCAAAAATGCCCATTGACATCCGCCATCTGCTGGATGGTTGCAACGGGTGTACCCACCCCGAGCCTGTTCGTGGTGCATGGGCACGCGATGAGCGTGTTCTCGTTACTCTCGATGAGCTGACAAACGGACTGCCAACAGCAGCCAACTGTGCCATGTTCATCGACGCGCCCTCACAAGGATGCGTCGTGCTCGATATCGAGAAAACATGCCCGCCTGACGAGCGCGATCGCCTTCTTGCTATCGGCGCTCTCTACGCTGAGACCTCACTATCGGGCAAAGGCTATCACCTGGTGTTGCCTCTCCCCTCATCGTTCCCTGAGCTATCGATTGCGGCAAACAAAGCTGTTCTCAAAGGCCCGCACGGGTGGTGGGAGATTCTTCAAAGCAATCACTTTGTGACCTACACACGTAATCCCACACCTGTGCCCGTCTCATCGACCGTTGACACTGATCTGTGGGATCACATCTGGCGCAGCGTGGCTGAACCAGCTAACGCCAAGCCTGTGGCCGCTCGCGCAGCAAACCTTGACGAAAACACTCGACCACAACACGAGTGGTACGACGTTGTTTTGCTCATGCTCATTCAACGTTGCCGTTTCTTTGGGCGCACCCCTGAACGCTTCGATAATGACCATTCCCGTTACGAATGGGCTTATGCGCAATACATCTACGATAAGCTCAATCAGCTTCGTCTCAGTCCAGATTCCATCGACGTGTCTCCTGACAAATCTCTTGCCATGAACACCATTGTCATTGACGAGACAGCGGCGACGTGGTTGGTCTACGACACATTAACCCACTATCTCGACCATCGCGCAAAGCACGATGAAACCCGTGAGGGTATGCCCTTGCTCTTAAACCTTGCCTCTCGTGTGGTGCTCACGCGAGAAGCGTCTGAATAATTCCCACCGATACTCACGAAAAGAGACATGATTATGGCCTTACGAACACCACAGTCATACGTCATCGACGTGGACGATTCCACGTCGTGCTATCCAATTATTTTCACTGACGATACCCCACTGTTTGCCTCATTTGGCACCGTCATCACCGTTAACGAGGTTGAGCATATGCGCACCCAAGATGGCTGGATTGATGCATGGGGCGGAAGGCTCACGAACGAGGAGATGAAGGAATACCTCATCGACCAACTCTCTGAGAACCGTGTCCGTGTCGTTTATAACCCCTATCGCACGCGCGTTTGACCCACACAGAAAGGACATCCCATGCTACTCTCCGAGCGACCTAATAAGACGTACATCGTTGTTGTCGAACGATACAATTCAAAGTTGGGAATTGACGAAACCAGCAGCTACACCATCGAAGCGCCAACACTAGCCGAAGCTGTCATTTACAGCGAGCCGGTTCTCCAAGGCGAGCGTATGCGAGGTAAAAACCCCGCGCGCATTCTCTCTATCCATGAGACCAAGCCTTACCCAGAGAGCTTCATGAGAGCTACCCAGGCTACCATGATTGACGTGCTCAAAGACCTTGCAGCTGCTCGTCCCGAAGTTATCGATGAGATTGACCAGATGTGCGAAACATTTAAGGCATACAATGACAGCCTTAATTTCGGTGATCAAGTGAAAGACGCTGGCGACCTTCTCCTGCTCATCCCCGGATTGGATGACATATACCTGAGTGTTTTCGACAACGAAGATTATGTAGAAGTGATCCACGATGTTCGCTCCCTTGGGAGCGATGTTGCGCTTTCCACCATATGCGGCCTTCGAAGCATCACTTGTGATCGAAGCGCAAGCGGAGCCGAAGGCCTCGCCGCGCTCATGTGCGGCATTCGAGACAAGATGGAAGAAATCGCCTAATTCACTCGTATGAAAGGAAACCCCGGTACCAGAAATCCCAAATGGTACCGGGGTAATCCCAACAGCAAACAGTTATCAATCCGAAAGGAGTTGATACACAAATAGTATCACAACTCCGTTCGTGTGCCAAACGAAAGGAACACCAATGACCAAACCTTTAAATTCTTACGTTGCATCCGTCACCATCGAAGCCGAAACCCTTGAAAACGCTGAACAAGTTCTCGCTGAGCGGCTGGGCTACGACGAGGACTACGGCTTCTTTTACACGCTTAAGTACGATGATCCACAACTCATCTATAAAAACCCCTCTGAGAATGAAGACATACTCAGGTATCACACATGCCATATTGAAATAGGTCTTAAGGGTAACAATCGTGTCATTCGCACTCAGCCACGATTCTGGGAGAGTATTAACCGGGAACTTAGCAGATTCGCACAGGCACTTAGTGAGAATACACCAATCAACATTACGGCAATCAGCGGCGATAATGGCTTAACCTTGTGCACAATCATACCTTCGGCCATTGCATGGTTAGAGGTTGTCAATGACTAAGGGCTGGATAAACGAAACCGTTGCAAGTAAGCGCTAGTTCCCAATGACTAACATAACAAAAACGAAAGGACATACAACCATGTCTACCCCTACTACCCTCGTTACCCCTGCTGCTCTCACTGCTCAAGAAGCAGCTACCTATCTCGGCTTGGCCCATCAGACGCTCGCAAACTGGCGCGCACGTGGTCAAGGCCCCGCATATGTGCGCCTTGGAGGTGCTGGTCGACCTCGCATCGTGTACCTCATTGAGGATCTCGATGCATTTCTCCGTGCCAACCGTGTTGAAACAACGGGTAGAAAGCCAGCGATGAAACGTCAATCTTTCTAACCATTTACGTCACAATGAGACCCTGGATAGTGAACTCCCACCAATTCCAGGATCTCATTGCATCAGACTCACCACGTGTACCAGGTTGCAATTCCGGCCCCAATAACAAGTACTGCAACATACATGGGTTCCAACCATGGTTTGCTTTGCTGATACCGCAAAACATTACCCATGATGCTTCGATAGCGAGTGGACACGACAATGCGCGTCTCGCCTCGCTCAATCACTTTCCATGTGGACGGAAACAGCGGATAGTACCAGATCCACCCGGCCATGCTCCCGGCATCGAGCAGATCATGAGTGATCATGCCCGCGAGCAACCAGATAAAGCCAGGCCACACCCACGCTGTCAGCACACCGACACCAAGGAGCACCCAAAGCGTGTGCGTCCAGCCTCTATGGTTCAAAGGTGATGTTGCATCCGCGCGTGACTCAGGCGAGCGCAACAGTGTACCCCAGGGCATGAAACGACCTGCCAATGAATGCGGCAGATCAATGTCAGGGAGCACCGTGCCAATGATAAACAGTGGTAGCCCGATGGCTACGCTTGTCAACCATTGATCATCAGAGGGAATAAACATCTGATGGAGCCATGTGCTCCCGAGCTGCACTACCCCACTCACCGTATCCAACGCATTGCTTATCCATGAGGGATCACCAGAATCGATCATCGCCTGAGATTGGCCCATGCCTGCACCTACGGTGACGCAGGCTCGGCCTAGTCCGAGCATCGCCAATCCACCAGCGATATGATACGTTCCCCTCATTGTGCATCCTTTCGTGATATGCGTTGAATCATTATTACTATTCTACTGGAAAACCAGGGTTTTGTGCATACTGCACACCTGGGTTTCCCAAAAGCAAGCCGTACAAAGTACGGCCCGAGATCTATTCGACAGAACCAGACAGCCTGACGGCGCTGCCTGGTTCTCTATTCAATTCCTTTTTATTCAGGAGGTACCCACCATGAAGTTTGACGAGAATCTCGTTGACAACACTATTTTGTTGCTTGAAGCAGGTTTGGTTCCGGCCCTGATGGGCGAACCCGGTATCGGCAAGTCATCTTTCGTCGAAGACGTTGCCCGCCGAACGAACACCACATGCTTCACCCTTCCGTGTAACTTGCTGGCTGACAAGGCTGACCTCACAGGTGCGCGCCTTGTTCTCAATGAATCTACCGGAGAATGGTCGCAGAAGTTCTTCCCCCACTCCGTCATCAGCCAGGCAATCCACTACGCCGAGAACAACCCCAACGAACAGCCGATCTTGTTCTTGGATGAAATCAACCGTACGACCTCTGATGTCACCTCGGGTACCTTAACCCTCGTGACATTGCGCCGTATCGGTGACAAGGCTTTGCCGAAGAACCTTCGCATCATCGTTGCAGGCAACGATAAGGGTAATGTCACTGCTCTTGATGATGCGTCCGTTTCACGTTTTGCAATCATCAACGTTGAGCCTGACGCCCATACTCTGATCGATGTACTGGGAGACAACCTTCACCCGTGGGTCAAGATGGTCTTGGAGAAGCACCCCGAAACGATCTTTGTCAAGAACGTCGATGACCAACAGGCTGTTGAAGGTTCCGATGATGACGACGAAAACGCCACTGTTTCCGTCTTTGACCTCTTCGATGGATCTGAGGAAATCCGGCCTTTCGCCACCCCTCGTACCATCGATGGTGTCTCGCGTTATCTCACTGCTCTATCCACTGAAAAGCTCATGAGTTTCATGGCGACTGCTGCAACCACTCGCGATGGACGACATGTCTCCTACCTTCAAGAAACCATTGAAGGCCTAACCGGACACACGTCTTTCACCACGCTCCTAATGGGTGTCATCAGCGAAGAACTGAGCAAGGGCACGACCCAGACCAACGCTCAGCGCGTGGTCAAGCCGCGTATCTACGATACCTTGAAGGCTGCTGCAACCACGAGCATCGACGACGTTACTCAGGTCATTTCAACCATGACTGATAACGACGCATCGGGATGCCTCGTCTTTGCTCTCTACGAGCGCGATGACAACACCGTGATCATTCAGGCTCTCAACGACCGCTTGAGCCGTCTGGAAAAGAACCACTTGAATGATCTCATCACCTTGTGGTCGTCCGGCGCGCTGAACTCCCATAACTGCCGAGTTTTCACTGGGCTGAACACCGGCTTTGCCCAAGCCATCACGCCCACTCTCGTTGCTATGGGTCTGGGTGACTGAGTCTTTTGTGCACACCGATCGTATTTGGTGTAACTGCCCTGTTCTCCGACAGTTGCACCGAATACGACACATACCCGATATATTCATAGAAAGGGGCATCAATGGCTACGATCCCCGTTAGCCTCATTGGACAAAAGCCAGGTCATCTTGACCCATACACGGCAATCCCCGCTTTCACCGGAGATTGCGACCCTATGTCTTTGCTCGACGCTATGGTGACCCACACGCTCTTTGAGCCGCTAAACGCGAACCAAACGGTCGCTTTAGCTGTGAACAATCAACCGATCGACCGTGATGGTGCGAATGAGCTTCTCCTTCGATCTGTCGGTGAGGTTCTGGACCCCGTTGCCCAGGAAGTGATGAACACGCTCTTTGAGCAATCCCTCACCAGGTGGATCCCCTCAGCTTCATCCCCTATTGATGAAGCCTTCATCACACAGGCAGCAGCCACATGCAAGCTCCCTGACCCGAGCAAGGCTCTGTACACCACGCAATCCGACGTGATTCCGGCTGTAAAAGACGTGCTGGCAGGAAACGCCGGAACAGACCTTCTCCTGGTGTCCTTGGGTTGGACTTTCCACCCGCACACCGTGGGGTTCTGGTTCCGCACAAACGCCGAGTTCGATGCGTTCAAGGCATGGCTGCAAGGCGAACTTGCCAAGATTGCATCCAACATCAGCGCTGCTGATATGCGGATGTTCCAGCAGTTCGATGCGCTCACGCTCACCGATCTGACCGAATCGCTCATCTTACGGGCAGATGATTCCCAGGCACTCGATGAGTACACGTTTGCACGTGTGCTCATGTGGGCGCTCATGACATGGACTCACAACAACGCTCCCCAGGCAGGCGCGCCCCAGACATGTGGCGTTCTCCCATTCAGCATCGCTGAAATAGCCCTGCCTCGAACCCTGGTTCTCGTCAACGTGGAGGCTCATGCGCGAGCATCTATGCGCAAGATCATTAACGAGTGGGAAATGATCAACAAGTCGCTCCACGCGCCTGTGAAGCTCGTGACCCCCGGACAGCTGAGCAAGCTCACGGCTCTCGCCCGTGCGCAGCAAAAGGCATCAGCCCAAGCTGCAAACAGCTTGTCTAACGCGCACCAACAAAAGGGTCGTAGTGGTCGCGTGGTATTCCACAAGCGCCCGACACGCCCCGTTGACATCTACAAATCTGTCATGCGCGTGCTCACGCGTATGTCGAAAGTCAACCAATCGTTGAACTCAATTCGCAATGTGACGACAAGCTTCGTTCGAGCCAACAGGCGTCAGCCCAATGACCCGAACAAGCCAGGTAAGGTTATTTCGCGTAAATACCTACCTGACATTCACATTTACCTTGATACGTCAGGGTCTATTTCCACCGAGAATTACGAAGATACGATCAAAATGCTCATCACTTTCGCAAAGAAAATGGGCGTTGATCTGTACTTCACGAGCTTCTCACACATTATGTCCACCCCTGTACGTCTTCATATCAAAGACCGCTCGGTGAACCAGGTGTGGAAGCAATTCGCGGCTGTGCCGAAGGTTTCCGGTGGAACCGACTACGAGCAGATTTACACCTTCATCAATGAGCACCCCACTCTGAGGCGTCGCCTCAATCTGGTGATCACTGACTTTGAGTGGTGGCCTGGGTCATACCACATCGATGTCCCAGAAAATCTGTACTACGTCCCGATCTCTGTCCCATCTGGGTACTACTCATCGTTGCGTAACAGCGCCATGAGCTTTGTCCGTTCGATGGAAAAGATCGATCCGAGTACGGGGTCTCGAATCCTTGGTATGACCAACTGATTCGAACCACACCAATCTGCTCACCCCTTCCTTCTCTGGGCTAATCACCCGGGGAAGGAAGGGCCTATTCATCTCTTATATATTCACACGGAAGGAGGCCCCTATGGGCCTGTCAAACTTTACACCCACAGACATCGGTGGCGGCGGCTCTGGCTCTTCAGGACCGAGTATCCCCTTGTCAGCCTTGCTCAGCCCCACCCTCACAGGCGGCTCTGACATTAATGATATGCTCATTAACTACAACGAGACGTACAAGAGCGCCACGCCTGCTCTTTTCCGTGATGAGATCGTCACCCAGACCATGAGCATCATCTCGTCCTCTCGCAAGCCGAACGCTCTACTCGTTGGCCCAGCAGGGGTTGGCAAGACGGCGATCGTTGAAGAGATTGCCAGGCGCATTGCTAATAAAGAGGCTTCTGTACCCCCGCAGCTTGCAAACACGACGATCTACGAGCTGCCGATTGCAACTCTCGTTGCAGGCGCAGGCGTGGTTGGTGATCTCGAAAACCGCATCACCGAAATCATCAAGTTTGCACAGGATGCAAACAACGATGCATTGCTGTTCATTGATGAGATTCACCTCATCGCAGACAGCAACAACACGACATACGCCAAGATCGCACAGATCCTCAAGCCTGCCATGGCCCGAGGATACATCCGCGTGATCGCAGCAACGACCATGGGTGAAGCGAAGAAACTCGATGACGACCCGGCGTTCAAGCGCCGTTTCTCATCCGTCATCGTTGATGAACTCACCCGTGAGCAAACCCGAGAAATCCTGGACATTGTTCTGCCCGGTATGCTCACCCACTACCAGAACAAGGTCACGGTCGCCCCCGACGTCCTTGACGAAATCGTCATGACAGCCGACCGTCTCATGAGCACGGGCCATCGCCCTGATACGGCGATTACGCTTCTCGACCGAGCACTGAGCCACTCCGTCATCAGCCATCATGCGGCTATTCAAGAGGCTCTCGCCTCTGGAAACACAACAAGCGCACAGATGCTCCAACAGATCACTCATATCCCGTTGACGGCTAAACGACTGAACACAATCGCCATGCTTCTTGTCACGGGACAATCCCAGCCGCCCCACCTTGATGCCCAAGCTCTCGAAACAGAACTATCCAGGCTGAGGGGTCAAGAAGAGGTTCTTCCTCGCATCGTCGACGCTTTGCGCAGACGCGAGCTGAACATCTTCCCGAGCACTCGCCCCACCTCATGGCTTTTCGCCGGGGCATCCGGGGTCGGCAAGTCGGAAACAGCCACGATTATCTCATCTATGGTGACTGGGCAAAAGCCCATCATCCTCAACATGGCTGAATACCATGACTCGGCATCGATCAATCGCATCATCGGCTCCCCGACCGGCTACGTCGGTTCGGACAGTGCCAAGGAACGACCTTTCGACACCTTGGCATCGAATCCGTATCGCGTGATCGTCCTTGATGAGTTTGAGAAAGCCGATATGTCAGTGCAGCGACTTTTCCTCTCTGCTCTGGATACCGGCGAGATCCAGATGGCAAACGGTCCAGCCGTTGACCTCTCGCGGTGCATCGTCATTGCAACGACTAATGCTGGCAGGCAAAAGCTCTCTGGCTCCCAGATGGGCTTCGGAGACCATAAGCACTCCGTGAGCAAGCAGTCTTTGACCAAAGAACTCCAAAAGAGTTTTGACGCAGAGCTGCTGGGACGCTTTGATGATCTCATCGCGTTCATGCCGCTTGGAGCCGACGACTACGCACAAATCTTGCGCGATGAATACGATCGCCAAGTAAAGCGTATTTGCGCCGAGCGGCCAGACCTGAGCTTTGACCCAATTGATGATGACACCATCGCTCGATTGGTCGATGAGACATGGCTCGTTGACCAGGGCGCACGCCCGGCCATCCGCGCCATCCGCGCTCTGATCGAAGACATGCTGCTTGCTCAGGCAGCAAACTCATAGAGCGCATACGGTTCGCCCACGTGAATTCACCCCTCGTGGGCGAACCACCTCATAACATACGTATTCAAGGAGAACACAATGACTACCACGCACACCGTTCAATACACCCTTCACGAAGCTGATGGATCTTTGACGACCGTCGTTGCTCACTACGGCATTCGAAATGATCGCATAAGCATCACAGGAGAGGTCTATTACAACCGTGATGACCAAACCCCGCTTGCCAACTGTGATCCCGATAAGTGCGGGCAGGTATGCGATGACATCGAACGGGCATTCCCATGGCTGAAGCCTCTTATGGAACTCCATCTTGCCGACGCTTACACAGGCGCACCGATGTACGCCCTCGATAATGGGTGGTTCTGGCTTCATGAGGATGAAGCCGATGGCCCGCTCATCACCACCGTCAGCCGTCGTCGCGCAGCCAGGTACCTTCGCACGACACCAGACATGTTAGAGGGTGTTCGCACCAAGAACGACCTCGAAATCCTGATCAACACCACGCTGGCCCCAGCATGGAAAAAGCAAATGGACGCTGCGTTGGCGCTCTACGATCTATCCACCGGCCATAAGCCACAGGTCAATAAAGACCTTGAGTCTCTCCAGATCATCTACACCGATGATAAAGGATGTCTCTACACCCAGCCGCTGAGCGATTTGTCCGACGTAGGGACCCTTGTCGATCCTGACGAGGACACCGATCTCACCATCGTCGGTTACACGATCGCGTAACCTTTGAGACAACCCACACCATCGATCGATCAGGACCATCACTGGCCGATTGATGGCTTATTCATACATTCATTTATATTCAGAAAGGAAGGCATTCATGCCCATCCTCTTGGAAAGCATTGATACCGCAGCCGCTCAAATCAATACCGTTGCTGAGGCGGGTAAAGCCCGCACGATCAAGGCTGTTACCCCTAAGTTCTTTTCGTCCTCGCTCACCGGACAGGGTAAGAAACAGGGCGTGCTGAACTCTTCCGTTGTTCCCGGTAAATACCCTATGGGTCTAAGCCGTGCAACTATGGGCAGCACCGACATTCGCTATAAGGAGCGTCGCACCTCGAACAACGTCACCAGCCACATTATCCCCATCGGCACTGTCGTCCGACGCGCCTATGAGCAGGGATACGGCTACATGAAGGTTCCTGTCCCCTCTGAGTTGGACACCTTCTCTGTACGTTTGACGGACGATACCGACAACTTCGATATCTATGCATCCTGCCACGTACAGGGCCTTGTTATGCGCGAGGATCGTAGCGGACGAGAAATGGTCAAGGACCTTGCTGTTTCGTACCGCACGATGCTCTACGTCGTTCCGCCCGTAAAGGACGAAGACGTTAACGGCCTGGAAGCTCAGGCAAACGCTCTGTGCGATCAGGATCTCGCCTCTTGTGACATCGATGACCCCGAGTTCATCGAGGCAAGCGACGAGGACATCATGGCCTTGGACGATGAGTCTGTCGATTCACTCGTCCTGAGCGTAGATGATGGTTACCGCACTCGCGCCACCCTGCTGAGCATGTCGGCGTCCAACTTCCGCAACCTCTCGTATCGCATGAGTGTCGAGGGTAAGGCCTGGGCCATTGTTGACTGGAGCTATGCTCCCGTCGAAGATTCCATCGACCTGCCGTGGAACGACATCCTGTGCGCCGTAGGTATCGACCCTTCGCGCCAGAACGAGTTACGTGACACTCTGAATCAGTTCTACGCTGATTACAGCGTCTACGAGAACATTACGTCCAGCGCCCAGCGTTGGACCAGCAATGGTATCGCTGAGGACATCCGAGACGTTGTCGCCGCTCTTGTGCCCAAGACGCGAACCTACAACGACGATCAGTTGGCTCAAATGGTCTACCAGCTTCGCTACATGGAGCAATACAGTGTTCCACTGCCCGCCTACCGCGAAGTCTACACGGCCATCAACACTCTCTGTGACCCTCAGACTGCATCGCGTCTGATGAAGCAAAATATGAACCTGCTGATGAACGAGACTTTGCACGAGCTGGGTACTCACCGCGATGAGCTGGAGCGTGCACCTCAGTCGATGGCAACCACTCCGATCCAAGGCCAGCTCTCACCTCAGCAGAAGGCCGCTGTGTGCTCGACTGAGCCTCTGTCGATCACTCAGGCAGGCGCTGGCGCTGGTAAGAGCACGGTCATCCTTGCTCGTATCAACCAGCTCACGCTGTGCGGGGTCAACCCCTCGGACATCACTGTGCTGTCGTTCACGAACGCGGCAGCGGACAACATCATCAAGAAGAACCCCAACGTTCGCTCGATGACCATTGCCCGCATGATCCATGATCTCTATATGACCTACTTCCCCACCCACGAACTCAGCTCTGTGGAAACGATCGCGAACTCTCTGAGCATCTACATGCCCGGCGATGCTTTCGCGCTTCAATTCTCTCAGCGCCTTCGTCGCTTGGAAGGTCGTGATGCTCAAGGTGCTTACACCTCGCTGAACAACTTCATCGAGGCACACCTGGAGCAAACCATCGACGCTCTGAATCTCATTAAGCAGACGTCTTTGGAACTAGAGATCATCCTTGCGTACCAGATGATTGATCGGATGCCTCTGCCTGCCGGTTTGAACATCCGACACCTCATCATTGACGAGGTTCAGGACAATTCCGTCTTTGAGTTCATCTACCTGCTCCGCCTTGTGAGCAAGCTCAAGGCATCACTTTTCATCGTGGGTAAGCATTGCTCACGTTAAACCCTACTAATTGCGGGAAACTCATACCCACGCGATAACGACCGCGACTATTGGGAAACCAATAGTGCAGCAGATGAGATAACGCTCATCGGATGGTAACACCGTTATCGCTAATGACAATCCGCAGCCAGCCACCCCAACGTCAAGCCGTGGGTGGAAGGTTCATCGACTATCGAACGCACTGACACATTGTCAGCAATAAGCCATGAGTAATCCCATGGTGAAGCAAGTAGAGTAGCGACCACATACGCATCATGTGGTACGCGAAATGATGGGCATGTTTGGCAACCACCAAACATGAAGATATAGTCAACCAATTCACGAACCAAGGAGATTGATGCTCTCCTCACACTGCCGCTGAACGATTCGTAGAGTTCTTCAATCGTGAGAAGAAATAGGGATGCTTCCCAGACGCTCTACGAGTTCCGTTCGGCAAACCCGAAGGCCCTGAATGCCCTTGAAGCATCCGGTGTCTTCACCCCCTACAAGCTGGAAACCAACTACCGATCAAACCAAGAGGTTTTGGACATGGCTAATGTCCACCTCTTGAGCGAAATCGAAGCCAACCAGCTTGCGCAGATCCGCCTTCGTGCAAACTCGCTTGTCCCGGTCACAGCACAGTCGTTCCAGGACAAGGTTCATGTCGTCCATGAACACTACACCTCTGATGCTAAGTTCATCACCGATCTTCCTAAGCTGCTCTCCCAGCACACCTACACCTATATTCAGGACTGCCTGAGCCGTGGTGAGCAGGTGGCGTTCTTGGCCTTTACCCGCCGAGAAGCATTCGCTGTTCAAAAGCGCTTGGAAGAGATGTTCCCAGGCCGCTCTGTCATCTCGATGATCTCTGACCGCCGTCGCGCATCGACGTTCTTCTCGGCGTTCATCAAGATGTACTGGTCTGACATCGAGGCCGTAGATCCCGCAAACGCCGCATACGTGTTTGCAAAGGAGATCATTGCACGAGGCCCCGCCAGCAATGCCCAGGCTCAGCAAGCCTTGGCAAAGATGGCGAGCGAGTGGTGGACTGAGTCGGGTTCGGCCATCCAGGGATGGGTCTACGAGTACCAATCGGCCATCATCACCAAGGAGACCTTCTTCGATCGCTTGAAGAAGTGCATTCTTGACTACGAGATCCGGTACAACTCGATTCGCGATGCTCTCATGCACCGCAACAACGAGGAACGTAAGATTCGTAACCTGGAAACCCAGGCTGATCTCATTGTCTCCACTGTTCATGGAGTCAAGGGTCTTGAGTTTGACAACGTTGTTGTCATCTACAAGGATCAGTCCGACATGAGCGAGGAAAAGAAGAGGCTCTATTACGTCGCGTTCACGCGCGCGAAGAACTCTCTGTTCGTTCTTTCTCATGGCACCACGTTGTCTGCACGAATCCTCAGCGACTACAACCTGATCGTTGACTCGCTGACCCAACCGGGTTCTACAGACAATGAGGACGAGGATACCGCCACCACTGTTACAGTGGTGGATGAAGATGATGTCCCCAGCGAGGAAGATACTCCTTGTTCGGATACCATTGATACTGATGGCTTTGCTGCTACGCGCGCTCTCGTCGCCAGCATCCAGACCGTTCCGGGTCTGTCTGCAACTGACAATGAGGACGAAGAGTAAGCATCGCTGTTGATATTGCTCTATGGCCCTGGCTTCGTCACCGGGGCCATAGAGCACCAACACCACAAAGCTCTATACTACTCTCTTTTCGAAAGGAGCACTCATGCAAGACATTCGCCGAGGCGACATCTGGTTTATTCAACCCGCACCCGTCCCAGGAGGCGGAACTGTCGGCAACGAGATGTGGTCAGGAAGGCCGGGCGTCATCGTCAGTAACGACACCTTGAACCAACATTCTGGCGTCGTACAAGTTGTGTACCTCACGTCGAGCGACAAGCGACGCGCGTCTGCTACACACGTGGTCGTTCATGCGAACAACCAACGTTCCATCGCCATCTGTAACCAAGTGACGAATATCGACACGTCTCGTCTGACCCAATACATCGGACGTGTATCATCTCTTGATCTCTACAACATCCAAAACAGTATTGCCTTCGCTCTTGGTTTAGGTGGAGCTAAACCGGGTGAAGCTCTGCACAAATGGGAAAAGCAACTTTCGGCTCATGGGATTGATCTGTTCGAACAAGAACTCAGTCTGAACGACGATATTAACTACTCTGAGCGCATCGAAGGTTTGAAGAAGACTATTCTCCAGATTGCACGTGAACGTGACGCTCTCGCAACAGCGATCCGAGCGCACAGTGAACACTCATCCATGTATCAGGAACTGAATAAAGTTTTTGGAACACCACCAACACCACCAGCACAACCCGCCCAGAAAAAGACTAAAAAGAAAAAGAAGAAGGTACCCAATGGAACCCACACCCACACAGCTCAGGTACATCAAAAGAAGCGCCAGAAAAGCCGCTAGAGACGTTCTTGCCGCATATGCCGAGCATTCTCGTATCCCGGTGAAACCTATCGCCATTGCTCGATCAATGGGCCTACGGGTTTTCGAAAGCCCTCTGCCCGGCTACGCCTGGGGAATGATCCTCGGTAACCTCGGTGGGACGGCACACATCTATTTCGACGAGAATCTCCCACCTGTGCGTGCTCGCTATGCGTGTGCGCACGAGCTTGGTCATTACGTTGCAAACAACTGTGCTCTTGAACCATGTATGGGATATCAATGCGGCAATGACGAGCATCAAGACGTGGCTGAACTCTATGCCGACACTTTTGCCAAGGAACTGCTTCTCCCTCATCCTGAGATCGATATGTACATTGTCGATGGCCTGAGTGTTTTTGAAATTGCACGTCTATTCGACGTTCCACCAGGCCTTGTTGCATCTGAAATGCATCAAGCGTGAGCAGAAAGGCTTTTGATACTTATGTATGATTCCAACATCGCTTCATGGGTTATTAGCACACTCACCGCAGTAATAGCAGTGGGAATGATCGCACCCTTGCTATCTATTTACACATATGGACCCCACAATTCTGGTCGCATCAAACGTATCTGCATATATGTCGTATCCATTGCCATCATCGGTGTAACCGGCGTATACGGTTATTCCTATGCTCGTTTAGACATTATGACAAACTCTTTGATCACGCAGTATTCTGATCGACCTGTTCAAATTCAATGGAACAATAATCTTGGACACGCCACGTATCATCCAACCGATGCTTTAGGTCGAGCAACCGGAGCGGGCGTACATTTCAACGCATGTACGCCTGTGCGAACCCAGCAAGATGAACCTGTCACCGCTGTTGGCGTACCTCATAGCGATGAATGGGTCAGCGCCCCTCTCATCTCACCCCAACTATGGGCTTCAACCAACGCATCGAACATCGTTCCAATGACAAAAGAGACCCAGAGTTCACTGTATAACGTCATTGAATACGATGCTCTCAAAAGATTCATGAGCAACGCAGGAGGAAACCACCCTTTCCCACCGGATGTATGCACCCACAAATCATTTGATTTCACATACACTATCATCCCGGTATATGAAGGTGACGAGCTGATTCCGCGAGAGTTCATCATCGACATGTTCGCATCAGATGGATATGCCAAGCACCTCGTTGTATCCAACGGTGTGCCCGGAAAAACCATTGACTATCGCACCGGAGCTATCAACTAGGCGCATTTCTACTATTCATCGAAAGGATATTCACCATGGCTAACATTTCTTACGCAGAAGGTGTCATCATCTTCAAAGCACCCAATGAAGCAACACTTGACGCAGTTATCGACGTATTCAACACCGCCAGCCACTTCGGTTATGACACCACGTTCAACCCCGACGACATCCAAGTCTCATTGGGCGACAATGGTGACATTGTTGGTGTTGTACCCTTCTACGGCTCAGGCCGATGGACATACGCCACCAACGCCGAGCGTATGATCCCCTGGATCAACGAAAATCTCGGTTCCATCGATGCTCAGACCCTCGATACTGTGATAAACTCGTGGTTTAACGTCACGCTCACCTGGCGTGAATACGAATTGGGCCAAAGCTTCGTAGCAAGCGGCTGTGCCTATTACCACAAGCACGAGGGTCGAGATTTCGACACCACCGCAACAGTTATCGGTGATGAATCATCCGATGATCTCTCGGTGACGTCACTAGAAGACTACGGCTTCGACGCCACGTTCTACACAGATTTCAGCCGCATGGGTATCGAGAACTTCATCAATTACTTCTCGTGGAACGACCCAGATGCAATCGGTGACCTAGCCGATTACTCCATTGAGCAGCTCGCAGACGCGATGCGCGGCCACGAGCACGACGTGTTCTCGTCCTTGGAATACCTGAGCGAAGACGAAGAAGGTATCAAGGACTACCGCGAGCGCATTCTCAATCGAGTGCGCCAGTAGCTCCCACATACAACAATACCCCGGGCACATCGCGTGCTCGGGGTATTGTTTTTGCCGTATGACTCTATTCGTCTGCATCCTCACCGTGATCATCCGATGCGGTAAGCGAACGATTCAGCGTCAGTGACGCCGAAAACTTCAAAACGTCATAATCAGGCACTCGACCCGAGCCTGACTTCGTGAACTGCACAGCATGTCCATGCTTGTGCAGCCTGTAAAAACGCCCGAAACCTGTCAACATGACCGATCCGCCTGAGCGAACGGTTTCAATAATCTCATCAATGAGAGCGCCGTACACAGCTCGTACCGTCGCTATATCGACGTGCGTCCGATGAGAGACGCGATGCAAAAGCTTCGTCTTTGTCAGGCGACCGTCCTCTCGATTCCTATGTGTCGAAACCATCATCTACCCTCGTTTCAATCCTTCCGTTAAAACTAACGATTACATTCATACACCAGTATAACATACGGTAATAGCCCCATAAAGCTGTAAGCTCCGTGGGGCTATTACCGTGCGCTTCGAGCCTTAGAACCCGTAGGTAGGCGAATCCACTTCGTCTTCTGGCTCAACATTGTGAGACTGAGTACGCGTAACAGTCGTCGTTGTCGTCTCCGTTTTCTTACTCATCGTGCCGCGCTGCTCTTCGATGTAAGCAGCTCGCATCTGTGAGGTGATACCTGTCGCGCCAATGTTATACATGGCCGAGGCTGCACGATTGAGCACCCCAAGCGACGGCGTACTTTGTCGCTGACGCTCAAGCCGCCTCTGTCGCTCTTGGTTCCATGCATCACGATCTTCTGGCTTGACACCAAAAAGATCACCCATCAACCCATCATCTGTTGGAAAACCGAGCATTGCTCGCTCCCTTCTCTTACGTTTCTTTCACTAACCACGCGTATCAATCTTACCCGAGTGACGGCTCATCACCATCCTCTCGTTTAAATTGATCGGACTCACCCATCTCGAACCCATCGTCAACATCATTGAGTTCGAAATCAGTCTCAGCCGTGAATGCCGACGTCTCATGCTCGTTGTACTCCTGGTTGTCACGAGCACGGTTGTACGCATGACGACGGCGTTCCTTATCGCTCCTCATCCGCTCCGTGTGTGCATCTGCATGAGCGTTATCATGCCCTGGCGACTCGCGTGGATCAGAGTAGAACTCACCCCGCTGCCACCTGTTGTAGGTTTCCTCGGGGCTTGCGGCGAAATCCCGCATCTCCGACCTCCACTGCGAACCATACTGTTGTGCCCAGTGGCGTTCGATATCAGGATGCGCCTTCGCGACCAATTCCATTGCGTGGACAAACGACGTCGAATAGACATCACGCTGGAGATCTCGACCAAAGCCGTCAAACTCCATGGCTTCAAGCCCACGCTGAGCGCGACGGATCTTTTCGCCCATTTGACCTGGAATCGCTTGGGTGTCGAGAGCCTTGTCTCGAACAAACCATGCCGAACCATACGCCATCAACGTCTCGTTAAGATCGACAAGGTTACCGTTCAAAGCAGCACGTTCCATCTCACGAGCCATAGTCACACTCAGCGACATCTCATGCTGCATATCCGACTGCGGGGGTCGCACGGTAAAGGCCCCGCTGATAACAGACTCGCCCGCACGTGTCGACCACTTGCCCGACCATGTACGACCCAGCTCACCTGTTCGCGGATCAATCTGCTCGGTCATATCCATATCGACCTCGCCATGGGCCGTCTCGACAAAACGATAGGCCCACTCAGGCTCATACGCCATACGCTGACCCACGAACATGCGACTAAGCGCACTCACGCGATCTACATCCAACCCATCGAGCTGAACATCGTCCCAGAAACGCTCCATGAGGCGATCGTAGTTTTCTTGCACCTCAGCTGGATCGGCCCCAGGAGCGCGCATTTGCTCAAACGCTGCTTCACTCAGGCCAATATGGGTCAGCGCGGCGCTCATCTCGTTAAACGGAAGACGGTCACCTCGCTCACTTGCCTCGATACGCTCCAAGCGACGCTTCAAGGACCACGGCAGTTCCCCACCGTGCTTCTCCTTGTGCTCTTGGATATCGCGGTTCACCTGCTCACGCTGGTGTTTGCGCCTGGCATTAGCCATGTCTTCAATCGCCATGCGAGCATCGCGCGTAAACGACCCTACCTGCTGACGGAAGTTCGGCGACAATAACCACATCGTCACGCCCATACCGAGTGACTCGGCAACAGCCGACATCGACACACCGTCTTTAAGAGGCACCAAGGCGCTGAGCACCATCATGGACGCATATGCCTTGTGCTTGCCTTTCAGATCGTTGGCACGAGAAGCAAGATCAGCTTTACGCCTCTCACCTTTCAGATTCACTTGCTTCAACGCGTGTAAATACCCATCAGCATGGCTACGCATCTCACGGCGGAGCTGCTGTCCCCAGTCAAGACGCGGAACACCTTGAACAGGGGTAGGCACAGAATCCGGTTCAATCACCGGCTCAATGACGATCGTCTCTGTCACGTTCTCGTCAACTGCTGGCTTGCGAGGTTCTCCGCCATAGCGAGGCGCTGGAAGCTCACGAGGTGGCCGACTCATCTCATTCTCCTTTTCTACAGCTCGAAACTCGCCTCGTCCCGACGCGCCTGCTGCGGAGCAGGAGCACCCATACGACGAGTAGTTGAAGGAACACGCGGAGCAGAGCCAACCTTTATGCCGCTCCCCGGCAGTGCAGCCTGAATCGTCCCTGATGTCTTCTGAGACCCAGACGATGGAGCCAAAGGTCGACCATCAACGCCTCGACCCATTGAGGCCATCCATTGCTTGGCAACGTCACCCACACGCACAGGCTGACCTGGGCCACGCTGAGCACGAATACTCGCCCCTGACGGCGCAGGCGTAGACGGAGCCTGGGCAGGCTGAGAACTCACATCTTCATGCTGGCTTTGCTGCATCTGAGCCATGTTCTGGCGATAATACGCACGCGCATTATTCAGATCATGGAGCTGCGCATAATCTTGCACCATCGTGTCTTTGCCATAGGGGCGGATATAATCACGCTCCACCTTACTAATCTCAGCCATGGCTTCATCGTCAATGAGAATACCGCTCCAGGCTGCTTCCATAGCAGCGCCATAGAGCTTGTCACCCTCGTCATTGACACACGGCTCTAACCACCCGCGCCTCACATAGTCCGATTCGTAGTACTGAATCTTTTCCGTTGTATGAATAGCTCCATCACGAAGCAAAGCATTAACATGTTCATCCCTCTCAGGCTCGTTCTTGTTGATGACAGTGCGTACCTTATCGGCCAAAGAACCCGTCCATTCGTGGGGATCAAGACCGTAGTACTGCTTGATTTCAGCCTCTGTAGGCTGAGGGAATCGCATGTCGAGCCTAAGATCAGCGAGCTTCGCATCATCGACCTGATGAATCGCGTAATACGTGCGAGCCAAAGACTCGGCACCAACAGGGAGAACATGTCGATCATCAGCGTCTTGGATGGCAATCATAGTTGGATCATCAATGATGACACCACCCCATGTCGCCTGAGAGATGGCATCGCGCAACTCGTTATCTACACGACCTTCATACTCGTCAAGCTCCATTTCCCGCTCAAAGGCTTTCACACCATCTCGCAACAGAGCATTAGCATATGCATCTCGATCGGGCATGCCCTTACCGACAATCGCTGCCATACTATTCACCAACGAGGGGTCCCACTCGTATGGCTCAAGACCATAACGCTGCCTGATCTCGTCATTCGTCAGATTTCTATCCATCAACACGGTTGTCTCCTTCTCATAAAATATGACGGGTATTCCACTTATCAGTATACCGTATGACCGGAACAATAACGAGACGAATCCTCTGAAAACTCACACAAAACGAACATAAAAAGCAGGCCATGTCCCGCCCTCATGACGAGAGTATGAGCATGGCCTGCTTACGTGAGTTGCTACAGAGGCTTACAACTCGAACCCATCGTCGGCTTCATACGAATCCGACCTCTGTGGCACTGGCTTGTAAGACGAAGGCGTTGACCGTACGCGGGGTACCTGACGACCAACAGTAATACTGCTACCAGGAAGCGCCGCCGCAATAGACCCCTGACGGGAACCTTGAGATGGGGTGGACGAAGATACAGGTTGACCATCAGTGTCACGCCCCATTGAGCGCGTCCATTGCTCCAAAGCATTAGCGAGCCGAACCTGCTCTTTACCATGAGCACTTCCACCTGTGATTACCGAAAAATCAGCAATTTCCTGAGCCGCTTGTCTCGATAACCCAGGCTTCTTCTCAGCATGAGACGAAACAAGCGTTGGTACAGTCTCACGGTAGTACTTGCGTGCATCATTAAGCTCACGCAACTCGTCATATTGACGCGTCAACAATTCAGGAGCATAGGGAGTCACGTAGTTATGCTCCACCCTCTTGATAGCGTTCATCGTTTCAGCATTGATCAAAATACCATTCTCTACGGCTTCCTTGATTGAATCACGCAGATCATAACCATAGACACAAGCATCCGCTCCCATATCATTATATGTTGCGTTCTCAGCCTCAAGCTTCTCCATACCAATCTCGAAAACAGCTACCTGGTCACGCAAGAAATCATTGACACGCTGCTCCATTATACGCGGCCTCATCCTCGATATCTTGTCATTGATGATCTTCTCCACATCGGCTGATGTACCTGTCCATTCGTCACCTCTAAGACCATAAACAGATTTGATATATGAATCATCAGGTTTTTGATAACCTTGCTCGCGCAATTCACGACGATAATAAACCTGTACGTTGGCGTTGGGATATACCTCGTGATAAGGACGTAGCAGCGCCTTTGAAAGAGAACGTACACATGCACTATCCACATAATGGATTTGCGAATAGGTTTCATCGTTAATAGAAACACCGTTTTCTACAACGCAGGCAATAGCATCACGGAACTCAGCATAATCAATAAGGTCCTCGTCAGGCTCTAGCCGCCTGTGACCTTGAAACCTTTCTTCAAGAAGCACAGCGTTATCATGCAGCAACCTATTCACCTGATCTTCTCGCGCCGGATCATTCTTATTGATAATCGCCATCACTCGATCAGAAAGCGAACCAGCCCACTCATGAACCTCAAGACCATAACGACTCTTGACCTCATCTTGTGGAACTGTCGCCATCCACTCCGACATAACTGACACAGACATGATACATATTTCCTCTCTCAAAGCGGGTTTTCGACTCGTATATCAGTATATCGTACTATTGCTACCGTATCGAGATACACCGGCTCATGAAGAGGAAGCGGGTTGCTTCGACCACGCGAAACAACCCGCCCCTCTCACGACTCACAACTCGAAGCCATCGTCCTCACTCTCGATAGCAACAGGCGCTGGCACCCGGTACTGAGCTGTCGTACCTCTGCTCACATGTGCCGTGCCCACCTTCGAGCGAACAGGAACAGCCCATGACGTCGACTTGCGTCGTCCGATGGTTTCCTCTGTGGTCTCACGTGCCACAGTGTCGTCCATAGCGATCACAGGCGCTTCCGCCTGCGTTTCCACATCGGCTTCCAAAACCTCACGTACCCGAGCAGGTGCAAACTCGGCGTTCCACTTTCCTTCGAACAGACCCGCTCGTTCGTGAGCCAAGGCTTGCATCGTCGTGAAATCACCACCGTATGCCAAGCGGTCCATCGGTGAGGCCAACTTTTCGATGACCTTCTCATCTTCCAAGTTGAGCATGAGACCGTTGCTGTCACTCAGAGCCGTGGCAACCTTCTCGATGTTCTCAGCGTTCACGGTAACGCCCAAACCGTCGTCACCATAGAACCGAGAGAACGCCTCAACCCACTGCTCCTTCGTCGCCTGAACAGGCTTGTGCTCAGCGTCGAGAACAGTATTCCACACACCATCGTTGCCCTGAGCGATCATCTGTCCACGCCACAGGCTTCGAGCAGGCCCCATAAGCAACTCGTAACGGTGACGAGCATCCACGGGATCGTGCTTAGCCTGCAAGATGCTCTGAGTCACCGGGTAGGTCAGCTCCAACACAGCTTTCAGCTCGTCGTTTCGCAGTGCTCGCACGCCGCGCTGAGAGAAGGTTCCAGCCACACCTGTACCAAACGACTTCACAGCCGTTGCATACATGGTACCTTTTTGATCCTCGCGCGTGACCTGAGTGGTTCGCAAATCGACGTGAGTCTCAGGGTCATACCCAATGTACTTGGCGTAATCAAGCATCTTCTTGGGCGAACCCTTTGCTCCGGTCTCGATACATGCCCTCTCAACAGAGGCTATGTGCTCCTTGACCGAACCAAAGGACAGTACAGCTTCACCGTACTGATGACGCAGTGCATCGTGATACATCCGAGATATATCAGCGCTCACCTCACGGCTTAGGTCCAAGAAATCCTTGCGTGTTGACTCACCCTCAATGAAATCGTAATAAACGTCGTTTGCCATTTGGTGAACAGCAGCCATCGCCTCGCCGTGACGGAAATCGTAGTGCTGAGACACTTTGACGTCTAGCGCATCATGCATCGCCAGAGGGTAGCAACCCTCGTCATCCATGCCTTGACCCAGGTCAAGAAGGTTCGCCTCGACAGTCAAACGTTCCAAAGCTTGCTCATGAGCAGCCCCGTGACCCAAGTTCACAACTGCCACCGAGTCACCGTCAAAGTCACCGTCGAAGCACTTAACCATGTTTGGGTTCACGCTCACGCCCGTAAGACGCTCGTCAATACTCACGCGCATGTAACGAACACCCGCATCACGAAGCACGGGATCACGCCAAATCAGTGCATAATCACCATCACGAAGGCGCAGTTTCTTCGCCAGCTCTGGGCCAATACCAACCTGATCAATGTCCAAGCGAGGATCACCTGTCCACACGGCTGTAGCCGAGCGCGGCAGGCGAGACGCCATCAAGCCTTCCTTGAAGACATTGTGCTTGCCCGTGAAGCGGCGGCGCATAATGTCCTGGGCAATACCGTCGTAAGCCGTCTGAGCGCGGTGCATAGCCTCAGCCATCGTCTGACGAGCATCGGCCAAATCCTTACCCGTCAGCTCACCCGAGGCCGCGCGGTCAGCGGCGTGCTTATAGCGCAGCGCCCACTCACGAATCGTCAAATAGCGATACGTGTAGTCATGGACCGTTGACGACCCATCATCGAGGTCTTGACCAGAGCGCAAGTGCGAGCTGAGCACCGGCACACGCCACGTGGTGTCCGTGGCATGAGGTGTACGCTCCCCCGTTGGCATCGTGAGTGGGAATGGAATCTCCATATCACCACCAGCGTCACCGATCAGCGCAGCAAAATCGCTCCGAACCTTGCGCACATCAAACGATCCGCGCTCTGTTACAGGAACCTCGCCCATCTCAATGAGACGACGCTGCCCATCGACAGCGAGATCATCATGACCCTCACGCAGTGTTCCATCGGGTTCGATGTCAAGGCCACACACGAGAGCCATCTCACGAAGCTGAGCCAGGGCTTGCAGGTTACCACCGTAGATCTGCTCCAACACCTTGTCGCAGCCCTGAGACTGCAACGCCCAGGCGAGCTGAGACGAGGCTTTACGTCCTTGACCAGCGCGAATAGCAGCTTCATCATATGCAGCCGTTTTTGCATCAACCGTCATGTGTGTTCCGATGAAGGACACCTGACCGATACCGTTCTCAACGACCTCGCCGTTTGGCAGGTACAAAGGCGCAGTACTCTGCATCGCTTCACGCGCCGAGCCACCGTTAAAACGAGACACCGCGCTAAAGGGTGCCATCACGACGTCCAGATCTGGGTTCTGCCTAAACAGATCCATCATGTCGGTCGATCCATACAGATCTTCGATCTCAGAGGCGGACAAAGACGCATCGCGATCGACAATAAGCGAGATGACACCCTTGTTGCCGTGCATGTCCGAAATCTTGTCACCGACGATGAGATCGCGCATCTGACCATCAGTTCCGCGAACGCGATATGTGCGTGCGAAATCAGCCGAGACGACGATGGAGTCTTCCATCGTCCATCCGCCAGCCGTCATAAACGCCGTGCCCACAGGCTTCGTTACGTTTGATGCATTCATGAGGTTGGAAGTCGTCATCTGCTGACGATCGAAGGGATCATAGCTCATGAACTCAGCTTGTTTCGTGAGCATGAGCGGAGCGCGATCACCCTTGTCTGAGGGAACAATCGATCCATCGGCATTCACCTGAGCACCAGAAACCAGATAACGAGTCACGCCTTGATTGACACCGCTCGATGTCATGATCGGATCAAAGTACCCATCGGCCTCTTCGCTGAGCAACGACATGTTACGACCGCCCGTGAGTACCCACGGATCCATAGTCGTGTCATTCGCAGGATCCGAACCAAAGCCCTGTTCACGTGCGCGAGCCGCACGGAAATCGGCATCAATCGTTGACCCATCCCTCAGAGCATTCGGATAACGCACGCGGCGAGCTTCGGTAGCAAGAATAGCATCGAGAACCTCTCGATCCATACCCTCTTCAAGGGCGCGTTCATAATGATCTGCGCGGTGGCGCGTATCAGTCAGTCGGCGATACACGCCATTAAGAGAGGCAGGCTCACCCACGCGAGACCGGCCTGTGAGCACGTCAGCTTGAACCCGATAGCGAATAGCATCACTCATCTGTTGCTCGTAACCGATCAACCGAGTGCGTTCTTCGAGAGACTTGTTCTCACCGGGTTTCTGGCTGACGACGCGCGCCTCAAAACCTGGCACGATCATGAGATCGTTACCGGAGTTGAAACGAGTGATGATCTCACCGTTCTCGCCGCGAGCAAAGATCTGCCCAATCGTTCCGCTCACCGGCTCTTCTCGACCTGTCTGGGAACGCATAATTGAGCCGGTCCACTCGACAACGCCGTTTGCATCCACGCGGATCGATCCAGGGGTCACCGCGCACGATTCCAAGGTGTCGGAAACCACTTGGAGCATCGACTTGATGAACTCATCGTCCACAACGTCTATCGACAGCGCTGTAGACTCGTCGAACGTAATCAATCGATCACGGAACGCGTTGGAATAGAAAGACTCTCCAACAATCTTTTCCTTCGGCAAGCGCGCAGTGCGCATCGCGGCCACAAGATCATCGTTGTTGCGCCACTGACCGTATTCACTGGTCATGTAACGACCAACACGCACGGGATCAAACATGAACTCATCCGACTCAATCGGTACATCGACACCGATTTGAGTATCGAGTAGATCGCGAAGATGCGCACGAACGCGCTCTTCGGGGCTTCCCGTGTACGCAACAGAACCCGCCAACATGTCGTGAACACCAGACAGATCACTCTCTTGGTCCATTTCATCGAGCAACCCTGTTGCCTCAACGTACTCAGATCGCGTGGCATCGGGCTTGAGCAACGTGGTCTCAGCTCCACGAAGAACGTCCCAATACGCACGCCCAACGGCTGCAAGATCAGGATCGTCCGAGAGCGCCGGAACATACGTTCCCTCGCGTGCAGCGTCTTCATGCTCCTTCAACTGACGGATCAAACCGTCAACATCGAGCTGCTGCTCCACATTGATGCGAGCGCTACGAACAGCATCGGTGATAAACGTCGATGCCTGCCCACGGCCTTCGGGTGTATCAACAAAGAAACGAGACGAGGCGGAACGCTCCTTCATCTGACGACGAATGACCACCTGCTCACCGTTTGCTCCCGGCATATCCTTATACGCGCTCGTGAGCGTGTCCGTGGACAAATACGACTCTTGGAGAGTCTTCCCCTTGCTCTGACGCTGACCAACGTGGCCGACAAGACCTTTACCGTCCTTGCGCTCCACAGGTCGTCCCAAGGCGACGCGCACAAGGTCGCACACCTCGTCAACAGTCGGTGTGTATGCGACCTGCTTGCTATCCCGGCGAGCAGTCGTGGAGAAATACAACGTTGCGCCGTTGTCATAGACACGGCCCACCCACTGTTCCTTCTCACGAGTGTCAGTGAGGCGCACGGTCATGTTCGTGCCCGTAAGACGAGCGCGGATCTGACCGGGACGCAGATCCTTTTCGATCGTGTAGGGGATACCCTCTTCGGCCAGCATATCAAGCACAGCCCTGGAGCGGGCGAGTGCATCAGTAGACATGAACTGACGGGCGTTGTAACGACCCGTTTCAGGGTTGCGAGCGCCGTCGAGTACCCACTGACGCACGTCATTGTATTCAGCCGTCGTCATGCGACCCATGAGTTCAGTCAGACCCGAGATGTCATCGAGACTCAGCGCCCGGCCCGCTTCCTTCGCGTCACCGTCTTCGTTCAAGCGATAGAGCTTGAGTTCCGAGGACGTCACCTTTTCCAGATTGCTCGGCTTGCCGTCTGCAAACGCAGCAATGTCATCATCGAGAATATACAGAATCGACGATCCAGCTTGCTTAACGCTACGCCGGGTTCCCCACCGAGGATCATAAGGAGAGATCGGCAAACGTGGTCCAGCAGCTCCTGTGGGACCACTGAGGCCGATCGTCGCCGTAAAGTCTTTGTACAGTGCCTTGTAGCCCTTGCTTGATGTATCAGCGGGCTGGAATAAGGCTTTATATCCAGGGACGTTCTCGTGCATGACGCTTTGAATAGCGTCGAGTGCTTCGGGGACGCCTAAGTCCCCATCGTTAAACGAACGTCCGTTTTCATTAAGTTTGACTTCCATGAGATCGCGTAAGTGACGACCTTGGGAGACGAGGATCGGCTGACCGATCAGCTCACTCGTTCGATTGATCGTACGGGCGATCATGTACTCATACATGTACCGACGCAAACCGGCGTTGCTCGTTTGCATAGCGTTCTCCTTTTCAGGTTCGGCCCAGTTGGGCCGATCGGGTGATTACCCTTATATATTACCTGAAAAACCCACGTTTCTCAACAAAAACCTTTTCAAAATACCAGCCAAATACAAGCCTTGCTCACGGTGGTTTGACTCTGGCTCTCAGGAAGCGTAACGTGGGTTAATACCTCACACAGTGCGCGAGTAGCGGCGGTTCGTATGACACATGTTGTGCGAGCCGCCGCTTCCTTTTACGCCACACCGACAAAGGAGTAATCATGGCTTCCGATCCCGTTCTGGCCGAACAACACCACTACAAACGACACATGCCCTCGGTTGCGACAGTCGTCAAGTACTGGCGTACACATCCTCAGCCGTGGATGAAAGGCGTGGTCATCGGATGGAACATTCCATTTTGTTTCGCGTGTGGATGGATCCCGCCTGTTCAGATTCACGAGGGATTTAAATGGAAAGGCGCAAGCCGTTTTCTTGACCGTGCTCACCTGCAAAATCATTGCGTACGCGGGAACGATAAACCATCGAACCTCGTCTTTCTGTGCCCACTGTGCCACAGCGCGATGCCACTGTTTAAATCACGTAAAAAAGCGCTGCGCTGGGTATCGCAACGGTATGCTCACCGCGTGCGAACACCAAGCACAGCGCTCCATGATGCCTCATGGCAGATCTACACAGACACGCATCCGTGTTGTGACCGAGATGATATCCGCGAGCTGTACAAACTCTTCTTGATGAGTATCATGATTCAGGCCGAGACGACGACAAACTAACCAATTCCTCAAACGAAAGACCAGTTAAGTCGATTACAAATTTTTCATGTGCATCATGTAGAGAAAGTAAATACTTCTTCTCAACAGCCATAAAATCGAAAAACTCGTCCAAAAACGCCG
>ERZ773061.128-NODE-128-length-32139-cov-5.965434_pt1 | contig 32139 bp, 28 predicted proteins | sample MGYA00580627_ERZ773061 | MGnify/ENA primary metagenome ERZ773061 (study PRJEB29015, sample SAMEA2738119) | human oral metagenome | biome: human oral; feature: human-associated habitat; material: saliva | place: China | collected 2223 ...
CTTCGTTAAAAGTAACTTCTTGACCAGCTTCAACGTTCAATTTTTCAACGTAGATTGCTTGACCAACTTCAACTTTAACTTGTTTTCCGCCAGTTTTAATGATTGCGTATGTGCTCATTATGCACCTCCTATGATTTTTTGGGGGTTTCCCCCGTATTTTTGTGAAGACTCGCCTAGCATCGTGGGACGAACCACTTTATACTCACTATGTGAGCAACGATGTTCGTGCGGTTGCACAGGAATGTGCATAGTCAACTCTCTAAGTATAGCACTTCTCTTCCCTTTTGACAAGCCTTTTTACCCAATGAAAACGGATTTTCAGGCTTATTAAATTTTTTTAATGAACAAAGATAATCTGTCCTTCTTTATTGACTTCAACATCAATCATTGTCGGTGTCTTTAATTCTGATTTTAAGGTGCGGGCTAGTGTCTGACTTGAGTTTGCGATGTTGACTGTACGCTTCTCATTTCCATTAAAGACTATCAAGGTAATACTAGAGCTACCTGACTTCCTACTTCCAACATAAGTATCTAAGTCAGAAAGTAAGACCGTCTTAGTAACTGTTTCTTGATTAGTAAAATAATTGTAGCGCCAAACACCATTGGTCACACGATATCCAGCATAGAAGGGGATCGCAATGAAAATAATGGGGAAGCCAACTATAAGACCTAAAATACCTCTGGCGCGCCCTCTTAAAAATAGATTATCCCAAAAGACTCCGAAAGCCACCTTCCAAGAACCTGCTTGAACTTTGGTCTTGTAGAATCCAAATAAGACTAGCCCAAAAAGAACTAAAATTACTAAAAAGTGAATGCTAAGCCCTAATAAATAAGTCCAGCTAGGCGCTCCACCAATCAAAGCATTATCTTGACCCTTTTCCCAAGAAAATGCTCCAGCAAGTCCTCTCCAAAAATAATACCAACCGCTCATTCATTCTCCTTTTTTATTTATACTATTTTATTAAAACATAAATCAAGAGTATTTTACTATTCTATTTATTAATAAATTTATCTTGTAATTATTATTTATTGGAAGAAGCTTAAAAATAGCGTCGTACTTTATCTTGATAGTCTTGATAAACTTTTCCGAATCTTTCAAAACACCAGCGCTCCTCAGAGAGGATAATCCAGTGGGCAGCAGTCTGAAACATAACTAGAATCAGAAAGAAAATCATTGACTTGGTCAAAAAAGCTATTCCCAAAAAACAAATAAAGTAAGCTACATACATGGGATTACGAGAATAGCGATAAAGTCCCTTTGTATTCATGCCGCTTGCATCCGGTCTAGCGAAATCCCTCATACTGATAGCACACAAAGCCAAACCAAGCAAGTAAATAGCCATACCAACATAAAAGAAAACAGAAAAATCAAACTTAATTTCAAGCAAAAAAGGAATGATGAACAAGGCTAGATTGCCCAATTGATAAATCACATATGCTATCTTTTCATTTCCTTGGACTGGTGCAAAATAAGCTGCGCGCGACAAAGCATTTTTGCTGTAATGACTCAATAAAGGAAAGCGAATCAGCAAAAAAGGAATTAAGAGAAAAACAGCAAGCATAAACGTCACCTTCTCTCGCTTTTACAACAGCTCCTCAATCAGCTCGTCAACTTCATCAGTCTCTGCTTGTGGTCTGATCTCAGTAATCATGATGCCTGCAACAGCGCGTTCTACCAAACCTTCAACATCTAAGCGAGCTTCGTACTGCTCCGCATTCTTGATCTTCGGATTGGTTTTAGGCCGGTCTGGTGCAAAAATGGTACAGCAGTCTTCAAATGGTTGGATAGAGATTTGGAAAGTATCGATTTTTTCTGCAATCTCAATGATTTCCAGCTTGTCCATGGTCACGACAGGACGGATAACCGGTGTATTGGTTACTGCATTGATAGCCTGCATACTCTCGATGGTTTGACTAGCCACCTGACCTAGACTTTCTCCGTTGATAATGACTTGAGCCCCCCGTTCCTCTCGAATCCGGTCCGTAATACGCATCATAAAGCGACGAGTCAGGGTCATCAGGTAGGCTTCAGGAGCCTTGGCCTTGATTTCCTCTTGAATCTCTGTGAAAGGGACTTCGATAAACTGGATATTACCGCCAAACTTGGTCAATTTTCGCGTCAAATCTTGAGCTTTTTTCAACGCACCTGGACTGGTGTAGGGTGGACTAGCAAAGTGAACCGCCTCGATATCCACACCACGCTTGAGAGCCAGATAGCCAGCCACTGGTGAGTCAATCCCACCCGACAGCATGAGCATGCCTTTTCCTGAAGTACCGACTGGCAGTCCACCAGCACCACGAATCGTTTCATAGGAGATATAGGCCGCTTCTTCACGAATTTCGACACGTAGCTCAATATCCGGCGCTTTCATCTTGACCTGAACATTTGGAATGGCCTCAAAAACAGCATCACCAAGTGTCTGGTTAAGCTCGCGGCTATCCAATTCAAAACTGTGGTCACTTCGCTTGCTGGTAATCTTAAAGGTCATGCCTTCCTGATAGACTTGCTTCATGATAGTTTGAACAGCTTCAATCAAGGCTGGTACAGACTTTTTAACCCTATAAGATGGCGAGAAATTCTGAATCCCAAAAATCTGCTTGAGTGATTCAGCGACCGGCTGATAATCGGTTCCTTGCAGATAGATATGAGTGCGGTCACGGTCAGCCTTGACATGAACCCGCGGATAGATTGATAAGACTGATTGGATATTGCGTTTGAGTTTGTTGATAAAGCGCATGCGGTTCTTGCCCTTGGTTGAGAGCTCACCGTAGCGTACCATAATTTCTGAATAATGCATTGTTTACCTTACTTTTCTAGTTTTTTCGTAAATGATTTTAAAAGTTGTCAAAAACTGCTCCATCTGGCTCATATCGTTGTCAAGATCCAAACTGATACGGACAGCCGTTTGAGCGAGAGATTTTTCAACCCCCATAGCGATTAGGGTTCCTGCTGGCTTTCCAGCCTTAGAAGAGCAAGCGCTGGTAGTCGAGATATAAATCTCGTAGTCTTCAAATGCATGAACGACAACTTCACCTCGCACTCCCTTGATACCAAAGGTTAGTATATGGGGCGCAAAATCCTCTATATCTGAGAAAATCACCACATCTGGATACTTCTGTAGCTCTTCAAGGAGAATCTTCTTCATCTGAGCCGTCCGCTGGGCAAATACTTCTTGCCTTTCCATAGACAATCGCAGAGCCTTGGCTGTCGCTGCAATGCCAGCTAAATTTTCCGTAGTTGAGCGCTTGTCCGACTCCTGACCTCCACCAGTCAAAAGCGGACTTATTTTCTTGCCAGACTTGATATAGACAATTCCCACACCCCGAAGACCATGAAATTTATGACTGGAAAATGTCGCAAAATCCACACGATCCGTCAGATAAGAAGCTGTCGGAATCTTCGTAACAGCCTGTACAGCATCCACATGAAAGGAAATAGTCGGCTTGTCTGCTAGCAGTTCGGATATTTTCTGAATGGGCTGAATACTGCCGATTTCATTATTGACAGCCATGACAGAGACAAGTGTGGTGTCTGGTCGAATCAACTCCGCTAGCTCATCTACATCAACAAAACCTGCCTTGTCCACTGGAGCAAAATCTATTTCAAAGCCTTGACTCTGAAGCCAGAGGGCTGATTCTTTAACCGCGGGATGCTCAATGTTGGATACGATGATGTGTTTTCCAAAGGGAACTTTTTCAAAAGCAACTCCTTTAAGCACCCAGTTGTCTCCTTCAGTCCCTCCAGACGTAAAAAAAATCTCCGACGAAGACTTGCCCAAAAGCTCTGCAATTTGCCTACGTGAAGCTTCTAAGAGACGGGTTGCCTGACTGCCTAAACTGTGCAGACTGGATGGATTGCCCCAGATTTTAGAAGCAACCTCTGTGTAAGTGGCCAAAGTCTCAGGATAAGGCTTGGTTGTTGCTGAATTATCTAAATAAATCATGTTCTTTCCTCTAAAATTCAATACTCCTATTGTAACACGAAAGAGAAGCTGGAACAAGAAAGAAAAAGCCCTAAATTCAAGAAGAATCTAGGGCAAGTTTTAAAAGTCGTAAAATTCATGTAGAAGAGCAAAAAGTTCTTGTTGCTGAGCCATCAATATTTGACCGATACTAGTGGATTTAATCAGAGTTCGCTGTTCAACATTTTCAATAACTTTCTTTAAAGAAGTCTGGGCAAAAGGTGCTTCTACTACCTTTTGGGCATTTTGGAAGGGTTGGTGGGTTACCAGTTGAAAACCGTAAGAATTATTCAGCAAAGAATATCCTGCTGTTCCAGTCTTTTCTTGATAAGCTTCACACAAACCGCCATCAATGACGAAGAGCAAGCCACCACCACGAATAGGAGACTCTCCCTTGCCTGTCTTGACTGGAGTATGGCCATTGACCATTCTAGACTCCTGAGAAAAGAGGCCGAATTCTTCTAAAATCAACTGACAAATTTTCTCAGAATTACGATAAGAAAAATAAGAATTTTCCACTTCCTTGTGGGTATCCTTATCCTCGATAAAATAACGTTCTAAAGTGGTCATCTTATCTTTCCCAAATAGAGGGGACAATTTACCTCTCCAACAATACCAAATTAAGTCTGTCGAAAAATCATCGCCGATTTCCTTATTCTTTGCTGCTTGGCGAATATGGTATTCAAAGAAATCCAGCAATTCTCTTCCTACATAATGCGCTTGATGAATCATAAGAGGTTGAAACTCTCCAGAAGGTTCAAGAGGAATACAGCCATGAAAGAGCAAATGTTGGTTGTAAATCTTATACATTGAACCCTTTTTCATGAGCAGGTTGATATGTTCAGCCAGCTTGAGAGATTCTTGGAAGGAAGCCAACATACTGTCAACTGCTTGCGCTTCTTCTGGACTTAATTCTGATGGATTTGTTGGATCAATAGTTTGAAAACAAGTATTAATCAAAGGATGTTTTTTATCATCGATCGTCAGACATTCTTCCCAGTAATCAATTTCATCCAAGGTAACCTGGTCCTCCATCTGGAACTCAGGGCGTCTTTTTATTAATTGACTTTCTAGCTTAAACTGTATTATGGAAAGAGCTTGATGAACCTTTTCCAACTGTAAAATTTCTTCAGCAGTGAAATCGTCTTCTCTATTTCCCAGAATAGGTCTAAACTTAGGATTAGCCTTATAGGTTCTATCCGCGAAAAGTGTTAAGGCTCGAAGATTTAAGCCATACGCCTTTTCGATATCCCACAGATAACCATAGCGTGCTGCGATACGAAGAGCATTGAGCATGCAGGCTTTAGAGCCGAAAAAGCCTCCCATCCAAATAATATCGTGATTTCCCCACTGAATGTCTAAAGAATGAAAATGCAAGAGTTCATCCATAACCTGAGGACTACCAGCTCCTCTATCAAAAATATCTCCCACCACATGCAAGTGGTCAATCAATAAGCGACGGATACTTCTAGATATCCCCAGAATAAAAGGAACTGCTTCGCGTAGCTCAATGACATAAGACAGAATATTTTCGAAGTAAGATTTTTTATCCGCTAAAGCGGTATCACTATAAACCAATTCTTCAATGATATAGGCATATTGAGGTGGCAAGGCCTTTCTTAGCTTGGAGCGACTGTACTTGGCTGCTGCAAAGGTCAGCAAGCTTAACAGCTGAGGGATGGTGTCCTTATACCAGTCTCTGCTTTTATTGCTTTCTTTCAAGACAAGTTCTGGATAGGAAACCAAAGCTGATAGTCTGTTTTTGTCATCTTGTGATAAAGAATCCCCAAAGCAATCCTTAATTTTTTCATTAAGAATACCAGCACAGCTTCTTAAAATATAGTCAAAAGCCTCGTATTCTCCATGAATATCACTGATGTAAAGCTCTGTCCCCTTAGGAAGGTTTAAAATTGCTTCAAGGTTGGTTAGTTCTGTAATAACCTTTTGCCGAGAGTCAAATTCTTTCAGTAAAATACGCTTATATTGCTCCATATCTGCCCTCCAACGCTCTAACCTATTTATGAAAAACAGTTAACTCTTCATTCGCTTAGTTCAGTTTCTTTAAATGCTCTTCGATCAAGAATGCTGTCTCTTCAATTGATTTATCTGACATATTAATGATCTGAGCTCCATATTTTTTAAATACGGTTTTAGAGTAGTCCAATTCCTGATAAATTTTTTCCAGATCTGTATAGCTGGTTTCCTGGGTCAAGCCTAAAGAGTCCAGACGGTGACTACGAATTTTCGCTAATTTTTCTGGCTCACAAACAAGACCAATTAAACGGCGAGAATCAACTTTTTCCAAAACCTGAGGCAGAGGAACTTCTGGGATTAAAGGAAGATTTGAAACCTTATATCCTTTATTAGCTAAGTAAATGCTAAGAGGTGTTTTCGAAGTGCGGGAAACACCCAATAGGACTATATCTGAATCTAAAAATCCTTGTGGCGCTTTACCGTCATCATACTTGACCGCAAATTCAATAGCTGAAATTTTATTAAAGTACTCACTATCTAAACGATGAAGAGTCCCAGGGACTTCAATCGGGTCAGTACCCGTCTTTTCCTTGATAATTTCAAAAAATGGATGCATCAAATCCAAATAGGACAGACCATGAGCCTGACTAAACTCTCTAGCTACAGAGGCTAGCTTGCCATCAACCAAGGTACTAATTACTAGGGCATCATCCTTGATAGCGTCACGTAAAATATCTAACAGTTCCTCCTCCTTGTTAATAAAAGGAAAACGATAGCTGTTATTAAAAATGATATCTGGATATTGAGCCGTAACTGCTGATAGCAACTTTTGGGAAGTCCCACCCAATGAATCTGAAACACTATAAACAATCATTTCTTTTTTCATATTTATTCCTCTTCTCTATTCACCTCAGCGCTTCGAGCTTGCTGAATAATATAATCCAACAAGGCTGACTTGGTCACACTTCCTAAAATTTTACGCTTATTCTCCTCGTCCACTATTGGCAACGAATCTATGGCATAATCTTGAAGGAGGGCAGCAGCTTCTAAAATATTCATATTCTTGTGACATGTTTTAATATGGGGCATCCTGGTCATACAAACTGCTACAGGTGTACTATTAATATTAGAATTGAGTGAAGCCCTCAAAAGATCTTTACGCGACATAATTCCAAGGAGAAGCTTTTCTTCATCAATGACATAGAGAACATCTGCATCATACATAAAGAGAGTAATAATAGCATCCTGAATATAAGAATCATGGCTTACCAAGACTGGAGAAGTCATAATCTCTGCTACTTCTTTTCGAAAAGTATCAAAAAAGAAAAGTGTTTCAAGATCAGTGCCAGAATACGTGTAACCAACTTTCGGAGTAGCCTTTAAAATTCCAACCAAGGTTAGAAAGGAAAGATCTGACCGTAATGTCGCCCGAGAAATATCCAGTAGCTCCGATATTCTCTCACCGCTCAAAGGCTGCTGAACTTTAACAATTTCTACAATTTTCTTTTGTCGTTCGCTTAATTTCAATTAACATAAAACCTTTCTGCATTCTATAAGTGATAAAAATAAATATTAAAAGAATAATTGGCTATCCTCAGCATATTTAAATTAAATTCCTTTATATATTCATCATTTTTGTTACACATTATATCAAAAAAATTAAATATGTCAACAAAAAACCTGCACGTTTTTTATTTGACAAGTATATATGATGTATATTACAATGTACTTGTCTTTTAATATGACACATATTAAATCAATTTGGAGGCAGATATGACAAAATGGATTTATTCCTTCGAGGAAGGAAGTGCGAATGACAAAGCTCTCCTTGGTGGAAAAGGAGCCAATTTAGCAGAGATGAGCAATTTGGGATTGCCTGTTCCTCCAGGTTTTACCATTACTACAGAAAGCTGCATCAGGTTTCTCGAAAATTCCGATTTCTTTGATTCCTCTTTAAAAGATCATGTTTTGAAAGCGATTACCCTTCTTGAGAGGAAAACGAATAAGTCTTTCAATGGAGAGAACTCTGACTTGCTTTTAGTCTCCGTTCGTAGCGGTGCAAAATTCTCCATGCCAGGAATGATGGATACCATTTTGAATCTTGGGCTCAATGATCATCGGACACAAATATTAGCCGAACAGACTAATCCTGACTTTGCCTACAACTGTTACCGACGTCTTCTTCAAATGTTTGCAGACGTTGTATATGGTATTCCTAAAGAACTTTTTGATACTTTATTAGAAAACTTTGAAAAGAACCAGAATAAAAGCCTTAAAGAATTGTCAATTGCTGAGCACCAAGACCTGGTTAAGAAATATAAAGAAATCTACCATCAAGAAAATAAGAATTTTCCAGAAAATCCGATAGACCAGCTTTACGCTGCTATTCAAGCTGTTTTTAAGTCCTGGAATAATAATCGTGCTAAAATTTACCGTGATTTAAATCATATTTCTCATGATTTGGGAACAGCTGTAAACGTTCAAGCCATGGTTTTTGGAAATAGTGATCAAAACAGTGGAACTGGAGTCTGTTTTACTAGGAACCCTGCTAGCGGTGAAGCTGTATTATTCGGTGAATTTTTACTGAATGCCCAAGGAGAAGATGTGGTCGCTGGCATACGGACTCCAGAACCTATAGCTGCATTAGAAAAAGCTCAACCCCAAGCCTATGAAGCCTTTAAAGACTATGCAAGCATTCTTGAAAACCACTATAAAGACATGCAGGACATTGAATTTACTATTGAGAAAGGGAAGCTTTATATCTTACAAACTAGAAATGGTAAACGGACTGCCAAAGCCTCATTAAAAATTGCGTTAGATTTAGTAGATCAAGGTATTATCAGTAAAAATGATGCCCTCTTAAGAGTATCTCCTACGTCTATTAGTCAGCTCATTCATCCTATCTTTGAAGATACAGCATTACAAAAAGCTTCTTTCATAGCTCAAGGTTTGCCAGCTAGTCCTGGAGCTGCTACTGGTGAAATAGTCTTTACAGCTGATCGAGCTAAAGAACTAAATGATTTAGGAAGAAAAGTCATTTTAGTCAGACAGGAAACTTCTCCTGAAGATATTGAAGGAATGGTGGTCAGCCAAGCTATTGTAACCAGTCAAGGTGGTATGACCTCTCATGCAGCCGTTGTCGCTAGAGGAATGGGAACCTGCTGTGTCGCTGGCTGTGGAGAACTAAGCATTCGCGAGGAAAGCAAGACACTTTCATGTGGAAGTCTTACCCTTACTGAAGGAGATATCATTTCTGTTGATGGTAGTTCAGGTTGCATTTATAGCGGAGAAATCCCAACTGTCCTAGTTGAAAATAATCAGGACCTCCAGCGTCTGCTTTCTTGGGCTGATGAAGTTGCTCGTCTGAAGGTTCGAGCAAATGCCGAGACTGTCAAAGATTTGGAAACAGCTATGAAATTTGGTGCTCAAGGGGTTGGACTGGCCCGTACTGAACATATGTTTTTTGGTCAAGACCGGATCCTAGAAATGCGTCGCCTCATTCTCGCTGACAACGAGGAGGAGATTAAGATAGCCCTCAAGCTACTTTTACATTTCCAAGAAGAAGACTTCTACCAAATGTTCCAAGCAGTTCAGGATAAACCGATGATTATTCGCCTTTTAGATCCACCAATGCATGAATTTTTGCCTAAGGATCCTCAGGAAATCAAGCTTTTAGCCGAAAAATTGCACAAGTCACCAGAAAAGTTAGTCCGTCAAATCGAGAACTTGCAGGAAAGCAACCCTATGTTAGGTCATCGGGGATGCCGTCTTGGAATTACCCAGCCAGAAATTTACAAAATGCAAGCCGAGGCTATTTTTAGAAGTGCCATTAGACTGCATCAAGAAGGACTTAAAATCAATCCAAAAATTATGATCCCTTTGATAGCGGATAAAAAAGAACTGGACTTTGTTAAATCATATCTAAATGAACATATCCAGTGTCTCTTCAATGATTATGAACAAAAGCCCTTCCCATATGAAATTGGTACTATGATTGAATTACCACGCGCTTGTCTAACCGCAGATAAGCTGGCTCAGGAAGCTGATTTCTTTAGTTTTGGAACCAACGACTTGACTCAAATGACCTTTGGTTTCTCTCGGGATGATATAGGAAAATTTATTGGCCATTATAAAAAGAAGGGCATTCTCTCATCCGATCCATTCCAAAATATTGATAAGGATGGTGTTGGTGAGTTAATGAGAATTGCGGTCAGCAAGGCTCGCCAAGTAAAACCAAATTTATCCATTGGTATTTGTGGTGAGGTTGGCGGAGATCCTTCTTCTATTTCTTTCTTCCAGGATATCGAGGTTACCTACGTTTCCTGTTCGCCTTATAGGGTCCCTGCAGCTAGACTTGCCGTTGCGCAAGCTGTTCTCCAAGAGGGAAAAAATTAAAATTCTTTATCGATATTTAAAAGAGGCTGGGACAAAGAATTCCCAGCTTTACTTTATGATAAAAGCCACGTTTCCCTAAGCAGGATTTCTTTTATTATTTTGAAAGTTTACCCAGACATCTCTTATCATCAAACTTCTTGGCTAGAGAAAAAAAACCTACTGACTGCGTTTTCAAATACAAAATTTTTATTTTTTTAAGACATTTTAAAATAAAAGACGTATAATGGAAAATATGAAATGAACTTGAATTCATATTTAGTTTTTGCAAAGGAGTTTGAAAAACATTATGACCAACTATTCTCGTCAAAATAAGAAAACAAATAAAGATAATCAGGAAGCTGGAAAAGCTGGGCGCCATATCAAAAAAGGCCTATCTGCTTTTCAGAAAACCTTAACCTTGATCGGTAGTGTGCTGGGTATTATCACAGCGACTATTACTATTATGAATGCAATGAAGTCCAATGAACAAAAGAAATCAGATACCAGTTCTTCTGCTCAAACGACTACTATCATCAAGGAAGTCGAAAAAGAGACGACTACTGCATCTACTTCTGAGGCCACTGAGACCTCCACACAAGAGAGTTCAGTTGCAACTAGTACGGAGACCAGTTCAAGTTCTTCAAGTAATGACACCACTTCTTCTAGCCAGGCTGAGACAAGTTCTAGTAGCAGCGAGCAGGAAAATCAACAATAAAATGAGCCAGAACATCTGTTCCAGCTCATTTTTTTATTTTCTATACATCTTAACCTGTAAATAGAGGTCATTGTAAATCCCTAACCATTTAGGACCTAGTTGCTGGTAAACTTCTAGGTGCTTCATGGTTTCTTCTGTAGGATAGAAGGCCTGATCTTCTTGAATTTCTTTTGGAAGAAGCTCTTTTGCCTTTGGAATTGGGGTTGAATAGCCAACATAAAGCGCATTCTTGTAGGCATTTTCTGGACGCAGCATGAAGTTAATAAATTGATAAGCTGCTTTTTTATTTTTAACCGTTTTTGGAATGACAATGTTATCAAACCAAAGGTTGCTGGCTTCACTAGGAACTACGTAACGCAAGTCTTCGTTCTTCTCTAGCATCTGCCTAGCTTCTCCAGAGAAAGTTACACCAATCGCCGCATTATTTTGAATCATGTAGCCCTTCATCTCATCTGCTACAATAGCTTTGATATTTGGTGTAAGCTTGTAGAGCTTGTCCACAGCTTCCTGCAAATGATCCGCATTTTTGTCATTTAATCCATAGCCCAGAGAATTGAGACCTAAGCCCATAACCTCACGCGCTCCATCAATCAACATGATAGAGTTTTTGTATTCTGGGCGCCAAAGGTCATCCCAATGTTCTGGAGCCTTGTCAACCAACTTGCTATTATAAACAATGCCCAGGGTTCCCCAGAAATAAGGAATAGAATATTGGTTCCCTGGATCAAAAGGCTGGTCTAAGAAATCTGAACCGATATTCTCCATCCCCTTGATCTGCTTGTGATCTAGCTTTTCTACCAAATTCTCTTTGATCATCTTGGCAATCATGTATTCACTAGGGATGGCAATGTCATAAGTCGTCCCTCCCTGCTTGATTTTAGTGTACATTGATTCATTTGAATCAAAGGTATCGTACTGGATTTGAACTCCCGTTTCTTTGGTGAATTGTTCTAGCAATTCTGGGTCAATATAGTCACCCCAGTTATAGATGACCAGTTTATCTCCACCACTAGTTTTGGTTTGATTTTCAAGCTGAACACTAACTAGCCATAAGATAGCGACAATGGCAACAATACCGATTAGAAAGGAATAGAGTCTTTTCATGCCTGCTCCTCCTTCTCACGTGAAATGAAGTAATAGCCAATCACCAGTAAAATACTAAAGAGAAAGACTAAAGCAGATAGGGCATTGATTTCCAAAGAAATCCCCTGACGGGCGCGAGAATAAATTTCCACTGAGAGGGTAGTAAAACCATTCCCTGTTACAAAGAAGGTCACTGCAAAATCATCCAAAGAGTAGGTAAAGGCCATAAAATACCCTGCTATAATAGCTGGTGTCAGATAGGGCAACATGATTTCTTTCAACGTTTGTAACTGACTGGCTCCCAAGTCGTAAGCCGCCTTAATCATGTCGTCATTCATTTCTTTAAGCCTTGGCAGAATCATCAGAACAACGATTGGAATAGAGAAGGCCACATGGCTAGCCAGAACTGAGATAAAGCCCAGCTGGAATTTCATATTGGTGAAGAGAATCAAGAAACTGGCACCAATCATTACATCTGGTGCTACCATCAAGACATTGTTGACAGAAAGGAAAGCTTCCTGGTATTTTTTCTTGGCTTGATAGATATAGATTGCTCCAAAAGTCCCAATGATTGTCGCGATTAAAGCAGAAAGAAAGGCCAGAAAGAAGGTTTGAGCCAAAATCAGCATCAAACGCTTGTCACCAAAGAGGTTCTCAAAGTGAGTCAAGCTAAAGCCGGTAAATTGATTCATATCGTCACCAGCATTGAGGGCATAACCGATCAGATAAAAGATTGGCAGATAAAGAATCAGAAAGACAAAAGCTAGATAGATACTGGATAGTTTCTTCATCGATCTCTCCTTTCTTTGGTTGCCCACATAATCAGGAGCATGGCAATAATCAGAACCACTCCGATGGTTGAACCCATACCCCAGTTTTGTGTCGTTAGAAAGTGTTGCTCAATCGCTGTCCCCAGGGTAATAACTCGATTTCCGCCAATCAAACGAGTCAGCATGAAGAGGCTGAGACTGGGAATGAAAACTGACTGAACTCCTGAGCGCACTCCATTCATCGAAAGTGGGAATATCACGCGACGGAAAGTATCCCAACGATTGGCTCCCAAATCACGACTGGCGTTAATGAGATTTGGATCCAAATCATCCAACACATTAAAGATTGGCAAAATCATGAAGGGAAGCTCAATGTAACTAGCAACAAAAATGAAAGAAAAATCGGTAAAAAGAATTTGCTGAGGTCCAACTCCGATAAAGCTAAGGAATTGGTTGATAGAGCCATCCTGACCGAAAATTCCGATAAAGGCATAGGCCTTCAGCAAAAGATTAATCCAAGTCGGTAGGACAATCAGCATAAGCCAGAGTTGCTTGTGCTTGAGCTGAGTCAAGAAAAATGCCGTTGGATAACTGACCAATAAGGTGACCAAAGTTACAATTCCTGCGTAAAAAATCGAATTGAAACTCATTTTTAAATAGGTCAGATTCTGAGAGGCAAAATAAGTCCGGTAGTTTTCTAAGGTAAATCCTCCTTCAATATTAAAGAAGGAATTCCAGATAATCATAGCCACTGGTGCTAGTACAAAAAGCACAATCCATAAAAAATATGGAACAATAAAGAGGTTAGAGGTTGTTTTCTTCATCTCTTTCCTCCTCGATTGCGTTAATCAGACCAGCTTCTTGTTCTTCAATTTCAACATATTCTTCGATACGAGCATCAAATTCTTCTTCTGTTTCATTGAGACGCATGATATGGATATCTTCTGGTTCAAACTGAAGACCAATCACTTCACCGACAATGGCTTTGCGGGTCGAGTGAATCATCCATTCATTTCCCAGTTCGTCATAGGCGATGATTTCATAGTGGACTCCACGGAAGAGCTGGGTGTCAACCTTAACCTGAAGTTTTCCTTCCTCTGGTAGAGTAATCCGCAGATCTTCTGGACGAATAACCACTTCAACAGACTCATTTGGACGCATCCCACCGTCCACCGCTTCAAAGCGTTTGCCATTGAACTCAACCAAATAGTCCTCAATCATCTTACCAGGAAGGATATTAGACTCTCCAATGAAAGTTGCAACAAAATGGTTAATCGGCTCATCATAGATATCAACCGGTGTACCTGACTGGACAATTTCCCCATCATTCATGACAAAAATCCAATCGCTCATTGCTAGGGCTTCTTCCTGGTCGTGAGTAACAAAGACAAAGGTAATACCCAGGCGCTGTTGCAACTCACGCAGTTCATACTGCATATCCGTCCGCAATTTCAAATCAAGAGCTGATAGTGGTTCATCTAAGAGGACCACTCGAGGTTCATTAATGATTGCTCGAGCAATGGCTACCCGTTGTCGCTGACCTCCTGATAATTTTCGAATAGAACGGCGATCAAAACCTTCCAGCTGAACCATTTTCAACACTTCTTTGACACGACGTTCAATTTCCTTCTTCTCAACCTTACGCAAACGTAGCGGAAAGGCCACGTTTTCAAAGACATTCATATGTGGAAAAAGGGCATAAGACTGAAAGACAGTGTGTACATCACGTTTATTGGTAGGTACATCATTGATCCGTACCCCATCCAAAAAGACATCTCCTGTAGAGGCATCTAGGAGGCCTGCGATAATATTTAAAATAGTAGATTTACCAGACCCTGAAGCCCCCAGAAGAGTATAAAATTTTCCTTCTTCTAGCTCAAAGTTAATGTCTTTTAAAACAACAGTATTGTTATCCTCAAAAACCTTAGAAACATTTTTGAATTCGATAATTGGTTTTTTCAATTCACATAAATTCCTTCTTTTTCATGTATTAACAGATTGGGGCTCTGTCAAGCCGCTACTGCTTCTCGAGGGCAACTAGTGCCCTGCATACTTGCGATATCGATAGGCGTCACCCCCTCAACTAAAACGTAGCGGTCAGAAAAAAGCAGAAAGTCGTTCATTACTAGACAACGACTAACCTTCTTATCTAACATTTCAATCTCAGTAAAATTTTACTGTAAAGTCTCTCCAATAATCCGGACTTCACGCTCCAACCTTATACCAGATTCATTTTCAACAGTTTGAATCACGTGAGCAATCAAATCTTCATAGTTCTGAGCATTTCCATCTGCAATATTGACCATAAAACCAGCGTGTTTGGTTGAAACCTCAACGCCACCAATCCGATGTCCCTTGAGACCAGCTTCACTAATCAACTGGCCAGCAAAATGGCCTAAAGGACGTTTAAAGACCGAACCACACGATGGATATTCTAGCGGTTGCTTAAGTTCACGCAGATGTGTGAGTCGTTTCATTTCCTGCTGGATGGCTGTGTAATTTCCTGGAGAAAGGGCGAATTTAGCAGAAATGACAATATCACCCGTTTCCTGAATTACCGAAGAGCGATAGCCAAACTTCATTTCCTCAGCTGAAATCGTCTTGATTTCTCCTTCTGGTGTCAAGACCTTACAAGATACCAGGACATGAGCGATTTCGCCACCATAGGCGCCAGCATTCATGAAGACAGCTCCACCCACACTTCCTGGAATTCCACATGCAAACTCAAAGCCTGTCAAGCTATGATGTAAGGCTACATGAGTCGTGTCGATTAATTTAGCTCCAGCTTCAGCTTCAATCGTATAGCCGTTAACCATAATGGTGTGTAACTGGTCAAACATAATCACAAAGCCACGAATACCACCATCTCGAACAATGATATTACTAGCATTCCCCAGAACCATCCATGGAATTTGTTCCCTATTAGCAAACTTAACAAGTCGAACTAATTCGTATCGGTTACGAGGAAAAGCTAAATAATCGGCTGGACCACCAACTTTTGTATAAGTATATCTCTTCAGTGGTTCATCAAAACGGATATCAATTCCCGCTAACTCCGACTTTAATAATTCTATATTCACCATGATTTCTCTTTCTTTTCACAAAGTGATTCTATTATATCAAAATTAAGCATGAATTTCGATAAAATTACAAAAAAACTGGCCTAAGCCAGTTTTCTTTTATAATTTCCGAGTGACATACTTCAAGGTATGATTACCTAAAGCATTGTGTACCATAGAGTAGGCACCAATTCCTGTAAAGAGATAGAGCAATCCAAGGTTAAGCCAGTAGGTATAATGAACTTCTCCACCAGATAAGAGATAATTTGTGAAATAAGAGAAAGCTGAAAAGACATCCGTACCTACTTCTCTTGAAATTAATATAGCCCAGTCAAGCTGGTGAACAAATAAAATCATCACAAGCATAAAGAAAATACTGATACCAATTCCAAGTTTAGATAATTTCTTTCCTAAAAGTTCATAACCCTTAATGGTACAAACCCCCATAACCAAACCAGATACAAAAGAGACATAACCCAATTGAGCGATTCCCAATGTAACAGCTCCACCAATCAAACACCCAACAAAGGCTCCGACGATTCCGCCAATCAAATTTTCATTTTGCTGATCATAGCTTTGATTCTCAATTGCAAGATTAGAGCTCAACTGTTGGAAGCTATCAGCCGATAAAATCAACAAGTTTGTTCCTACTTGGTAAACTGCTGTTGGCTCTGCTTCTCCAGTATGCTCACAAACATTGATTAACCCATGCTCTTTTAAGAAGGTGACACTAGCTTCCAAACATTCAGCAATTGTTTCTTTGGTTCTACCCTTAGTCATTCCGCCTTTAACAGTAACAACAAGCTTGTAACGCGTAAGCTGAGCATTTGTCATACCCTTAGTGGATTTTTTCAATTCTTTCAAATCTTCCGCAATGGAAAGTGCTTCATCACCTTTAACTGCAAAGCAAATTCGGTAGATTTTTTCACCAGCATCTTCAATAAAAAGAGTGTATCCATCTTTCTGACCGAAAATAATTTTCGTATCTTCATCGTACTCAAGTCCTAGCTGGCTAGCAAGATCCTGCCATTCAAGTTTATCCATTCGTGTAAAACCTCCTAGTTGGATATTTATTTGATTATATCATAATTTTTTTGGTAGGAATAGACAGTCTCTTCGTCTATTTTAAAGCAATCAAAATTCTACTCGAACACCATCTCTGTCAACATCTAGTATAAAGACTTCTCCATTATACTTGCATCCCTCAATCCGTGTTTGAATTAATTTGGCCCTATCTTTTGGAGCTAAAATCATAATTGTTGGACCTGCTCCAGATAAATAAGTAGCATAAGCTCCATGTTTTTTAGCCAATTTCTTAATGTTTGGAAATTCTCTAACGAGTTTTTGGCGAAAACGCTCATGGAAACGATCCGATTCGATGGCTCGGCCTGCCTTGACAAGGTCTCCCTGGAGAAGAGCTGCAATTGCAACATTGGCAATCGAACTAGCTGCTACTGCTTCCTTATAAGAGAATTTAAAAGGCAAAACACTGCGACTATCCCGTGTCTTCAGTTCGTACTTAGGAACATAAGCAATGAAAGAACACTCTGGAAAGTCTGCCCTAACAGAAGAAACAGCCCCTTTAAAAACACTAGATATGACTAGATTTCCAAAAATAGCTGGAGCCACATTGTCTGGATGGCCTTCAATCTTGTTTGCCCAATCCAGTTTTTCATCATCCGTTAAATCCAGTTTTCCTAATTGGTTAGCCAATTCAATTCCAGCCACGATAACTGAGCTAGATGAACCCAAACCACGTGCCAAAGGAATATCGCTGGTCATCTTCAAACGATAAGGCTGAAGGTTTGGCGCCAGTTGCAAGGCTACTTTGATTAGCAAGTTTCTTTTATCCTTAGGAATTCTTGGATTTAAGTCATGTTCGATTAGCCACTCATCGCGTTCTTCCAGAACCTCAATGGTCAAATACTTGCTGACAGCCACACCGACTGAATCAAAGCCGGGACCAATGTTAGCACTGGTAGCGGGTACAATAATCTTCATCTTAATCTCCTAATACTTTGAAGGTATTGAGCAAGTCGAACTCAGCAACCTCTTTAAGCTTAGCAGTGACATTTTCCAACTGCGTCTTGCTGACAGCATGGGTAATAATCACCACACGAGCCTTCTCACCGTCTGTACCTTCCTGCAGAATCTGCTTAAAGGAAACATCCTCAGCATTGAAAATCTCAGCCAAATGCAGAACTTGACCTTTAGAATCAGGCGCTAAGATAGAGAAGTAATAGCTACTCTTCACATCTTCTGGCTTAGCCAGCACTAACTCACGGTTAAATTCATTAAAGGCCTTGCCAACTGTCCCTTCGTTCAAACGACGGCTGATGCGGACAATATCTGCCACAACACTAGTTGCAGTTGGCTTTTGACCAGCTCCCGGTCCATAATACATGGATTCTCCAATACCGATTGACTCAACAAAGACAGCATTCATCACCCCATTGACGCTAGCCAGCGGATGCGCTTTAGGAAGGAATGTTGGAGCTACTTCTGCTGCGATCCCTGATGGCGTCTCTTCGATAGATCCAACTAGTTTAACTACATAGCCCAATTCCTGAGCAACAGCCACATCTTCTGGTGTGATATTTCGAATTCCTTGATGACCTACATCTTCAAACTTAACATTCATACCGAAGGCAAACTGGCTGAGAATGACCATCTTGTAGGCTGCATCAATACCATCTACGTCATTGGTCGGATCACTTTCAGCATATCCAAGTTTCTGAGCTTCAGCAAGAGCATCTTCATAAGACCAGCCTTCTTCTACCATCTTGGTCATCATAAAGTTAGAAGTTCCATTAACCACACCTAGGATACGGGTAATTTTGTCAGAAGCCAGTGAATTAACCAAGGTACGTAGGATCGGAATACCGCCAGCAACTGCTGCTTCATAATAGAGAGCTACATTTTGCTTTTGAGCAATTTCCAGTAGCTCTGCGCCATGAACAGCCAGCAAGTCTTTATTGGCCGTTACCACATGCTTGCCAGCTTCAAGAGCACGAGTGATGAAAGTTTTCGCCGGCTCAATCCGTCCCATCAATTCTACAACGATTGTAATCTCAGGATCATTCAGGATTTCTTCAACATTTGTAACAAAGTTAAAGTCATTTCCTGCTGCCAAAAGACGCTCTTTTTCAGCATCATCCTTAACCAAGACTTTAGCAACCTCAATCTCTGAATGGGCTGCTTGAACAATTTTCTCTCCGTTTTCCTTCAGTAGAAATGGCACACCACTGGCCACTGTTCCAAAACCAAGTAAAGCTATTTTAATAGACATGAAGCACTCCTCAAATTTTTTCTGTATAAAGTCTATTATATCAGAATTTAGCACAAAATTCATACTATTCCTCTCTAGATTTGATATAATAAAAGCAAATATATAGCCAAGGAGAAATTATGACTTATCCTAATCGCAATCGTTCTGCAGAAAAAAAGGCTCGAAAGAAAAGAGATATCTTACTTCTGTTGAACCTCATTCTTCTCATCTTTATCGTTACTGGTGGTATTTTCCTTTGGAAAGAATACAGTAATAGTCAGCAAGAAGCCAGCAAACCTGAAACTAGCCAAGTTAGTAAAGCAAGCCCTTCAGAAGAGGCGAGCCAGCCTTCATCTACTAGTCAAAAGAAAGAAGAAATCAAATGGGTCAAGCAAGATAAGCCTGTTAAATTGCCCATCTTGATGTATCATGCTATCCATGTCATGGACCCTTCTGAAGCCGCTAACTCTGGACTAATTGTTGATCCTGAAACTTTTGAAAGCCACTTAAAAGCTTTGAAAGAAGCAGGATACTACACTCTTTCTCCTGCTGAAGCTTATAAGGCCTTAACTGAAAATGTCCTCCCAGAGAATAAGAAGGTCGTTTGGTTAACTTTTGATGATAGTCTTAAGGACTTCTATACTCAAGCCTATCCTATCCTACAAAAATACCAAATGAAGGCTACTAACAATGTCATTACAGGTTTTGTTCAAGCAGGTCGCGAAGATATTCTAACACTTGATGAGATCAAAGAAATGAAGAAAAATGGCATGTCCTTTGAAGATCATACCGTGAACCATCCAGATTTATCCGTATCAAGTGCTGATACTCAAAATTCAGAATTACAAGATTCAAAAGAGTATTTAGATCATAATCTTTCTCAGACAACCACTACCGTAGCTTATCCTTCTGGCCGTTACAGTGAGACAACTCTTCAGCTTGCTGAAAAGTTAGGATATAAAATGGGATTGACGACCAATAATGGCTTGGCTTCTCTCTCAGACGGACTTCTATCACTCAATCGTGTTCGTGTCAATCCAACGACCACTGCACAGAGTCTCCTAGATGAGATAGCAAATTAAAGACCATAACAAAAAAGGCTCTCATTCAAGAGCCTTTTTAAATTTATTCGCATAGTGAAAATAGAGAAGGCCAGAGAGGACCATGATAATAAGGAAAAATCCTAAGGTAATACCATAGACTACTGCTTCTTTTAGGTAGAATATCAAGGCATAGGAACCACCAATTGCAGCAATAAAAACAAATAAGATTAGAAAAGCAATAATTGTTTTTAGAGTATTGTTAGATCGGTTGAATAATTCTGTGACGTTGGACCAGTTGGTAACCAAGAGACGATGGTCCCGTTGGAAGCCCCAGATACTCCATGCTAAACAATTACTGATCCAGACAAGGACCATAACCAAAAGAGATAACCAATGGGTGCCCAATAATAGGTTGACCACAACAAATATCAAGAGAGGTAAGATCGACTGGATCAAGAAAAGATACCAGAATTTTAAGCGAAGATAAGCTTTCATATCGAAGGGAAGAACTTTCAAATAAGAAAAATTCTCACGTTCCAAGGAAATCCCAATCATGGTTAAGTTGGTCGAACCTGCATTAAAAGTAGCAATGAACACCGTGATTAACATCAATGGTATTAGAAACTTTGGTGTTAAGAAAGGACTAAGTTCAAATCCTCCTCCCTTAATAAAGCCCATTAGTCCAGGAAGTATGAAGAGATAAGGCATAACACTAGACATAAAGACTGATTGAAGAAAGACAGAACCGTCACTAATCAAGCTAAGCTGATAGCTCCAAACAAATCGAGGGAAAGACTTCTGATTTCCAAGTTGAAATTTACGAACGCGTTGTTTCTTATTAACAGTCTCAGAAGTTTTCAAAGCAGCTTCATAAAACTCTGGTAGAACCTTCCATTTTACGATTGAAAACAGAACTACGGCAACCAAGGCCCAGGCACCAATTCCAATAAGAGATTGGGCCTCAAAAGGAGCAACACCAAAATAATAAAAGGCTTCCATCGGTGGCAAATAACTACCTGTATCTTTAAGAAGTAATTCTCTATTTTGAGTATTGACCAAAATAATTGATCCAAAAATCAAGAGATTGGTCACTCCCAAAAGAATATTAGAGGCTACTTGCTTATGCTGACGGAAGACAGAAGTTTTAGTAATAAAATGAACAGCTGTCAAAATCCCAAAAGCCAGAACAGATCCCAAAACCACTAGCGAAATCAGAACGATTGGAATAGCCAGCCAAATAGGATTCCCACTCTGAATCTGAAGGTTAACGAAATAGGCCAAAATCGGAAGAGCTCCAAGCAAAACCGTCAGAACAACAGAGATACTCTTACCAATCATGATTTCTGCTTCACTAAAAGCATAAGGCCGATAAGACTGCAAGTCCTTGCTTTCATAGAAAACATTGTAGAAAGATAAGAACCCCTGTGATAGAACCATCAGACTAAAAATAGATACCATATTGGTAAAGATTCCCGGATGGTCTGCTAAAGGATAAAAGGCACTCATCACTCCAAAGATAAGAAGATAAAGTAAACTTGTAAACAAGTGGGTCATAATCAACTGTCTAGAAACATTGATTTTCTTATCTGGCTTTTTGGCTTGCTTCTGACGAAAGCGTGTTAGACTTGACGGAGGTGTTGTATAGATAATATTCGTCCGAATTAAACTTTTTAAGGCTTTAAAGCGCATCGTGGACCACCTCTTCTTTCCTTCCAGCCAAGCCCAAATAAATAGTCTCTAGACTTTGCTCAGGATGTTGGGACTTGAGTTCTTCTATAGTTCCGTAAAAAATTAACTCTCCTTTTTTCAAGATGGCCAAGCGATCACAAAGTTGCTCAGCCACTTCTAGGACATGGGTTGAAAAGATAACAGTATTTCCCTTATCTGCATGTTCCCGCATCATGTTCTTAAGATCAAATGCAGCCTGCGGATCCAAACCTGTCAACGGCTCATCCAAAACCCAGATATCGGGATCAGAAAGAAGAGCGCCAATGACGAAAACTTTTTGACGCATACCATGTGAGAAGGATTCGATGACCTCATATCGATGATCTGCAAAGTCAAAAGTTTCCAACAAATACTGCAAGCGTTCCTCACAGTCAGCTTCATTCATATCGTAAGATGTAGCTACCAACTCCCAGAATTCATTAGCTGTTAGGCGAAGAAAGAGATCTGGTGAGTCAGCTACATAACCAATTTTTTTCTTGATGGCCAGTCGGTTAGCAGACAACTCTTGTCCGTCAACAATGATTTGACCACTCGTTGGATTAATGACACTGACTAGTGACTTGATTGTCGTTGATTTTCCTGCACCATTATGACCAATCAGACCGACAATTTCACCATTTTGAATAGTCAAGTTTAGATTTCTAAGGGCCAGATGGCCATCGTAATCCTTAGTTACATTTTTCAATTCAATCATCAGAGTTCCTCCGCTCTTATTTATAATATATTTATTATATATCTTTTAAAATTGTTTGTCTCTCTTATAACGATAATGTTCGTTTTTTCCTCTATTACACAATAGAGAGACTGAATTAGTTCCTTTTGACTTCGTCAATGTGTTCTAAAAGATAGAGAAAGAAAGCTGGTATGGTATCTAACATATCTTCCTCATAGACCCGTTCTGTCAACTGGTGTAAGTCCTTGCCCCAAGGCCCCAAATTTACAGCAGCTACATTAATACTAGCAATTTTTTCCAAATCAAGCGGGTAAATCTCTTTTGAGACTGCCATACTGTTCAGAAGAGCTTGATAGTCACTTAAAGGCTTCTCCAAAGCACAGTAACTCATATCACAAATGCCCATGAAAAACTCTTCAACTTTCAACTGGTAACTCCCCTTATTTGCTAAATAATTCTGATAGAAAGAAATGAATCGATCCATGTCAAGATCTTGTTCTTGAAGTCGTCTGCTATTCATTGTTGGGTAATAAGGCGGAGCAACGGCAAGTACAGCCAAAGCTTCTTTTTTATTGTAAAAATCAAGAACTTTTTGAACATTGGACAGTGTAACTTCTTGATAGGACAAGCCCTTTTGCAATTCTGCTTTAGCTTCTTGATTGACCCCTTCCATAAAGTCTTTAAAACCAGCCTTCTTTTGGCATTCTTCTAACAAGTCTTGATAGGTTAGCGCCCTTGGTTTAGCTATTGATTTGCTTTCCTGATATTGATCCTGCAATTTGGTATACTTATCATAAAATTCATCTAGAGCTTCTTGCATCAGTCCTTGGATCAGATTCAACAAGTCTTGAGGACTTTTATCCAGATACAGAAGACTAAAATATCCAGCTGCACGTAAGACCGTTGACACATCATACTGCTCTTTTAGGTCTCTCATAAATGACCAAGAAGGCAAGGGGGACTGTTCTCCATAAGCTGCATCAGATAGCAAAGGATTTAAGTCTATTTTTTCAACAATTTTAGCTAAAAGAGAAATCGCATTCACACCTTTTAAGGGTTCTTTCATATGAGAAAGCAAACCTTGGGTCACGATCAAGGGCATCAATTTTCCAACTGTCCCAACATGTAGGACCTTTTCTGATTCAGATCTACTTTCAAAAGGTTCCGAGTCAATAGCAAGAATGTAATTAAGATCAAAGCGCTCTTTTAAATCATAGAGCAAGCCAACAGCTGCTCTCATCCCTTGAGAATACGCTTCCTCATCGCCAACAGACAAATAAAGCAAGTTTGCTTGGCCAGTGGAGACAGATGAGTATTCCTCTAAGACCCCCAACTGCAGAGCTAGGGCTGCCTTCATATCACAGGAACCTCTACCAAATTGCCAATCTCCTGAAGAAATGTCAGCCAGGACATCTTGACGTATAGACTCTTCTTTTAACTTTTCTTTCAGTGCCTGATTATCAAAAGCCAAGTCTTTCAATGAACCAAAGTCTTCCGTATCCACTGTATCGTGATGATGGAAAAGTATGACTGTATCAGCCGAATCACGATGCACCAAGGCCCAATTAACACTACGTCCCAGACTATCCTCAGGAATCGGATAAGAGCCAAAAAGGTCTGGATGAGTTTGAAAATAAGGAATTTGTCCTATATAGTTCATCAAAAAATTTTCTATATCTCGTTCGAAAGCAGTGTGAGTAAAGCTTTTAATGGCCATACTTTTTTGAAATATATCAGCTATTCGTTCCTTCATTTTCTTCACCTGAACAGAGAACCTGTCTTTCTTCTATTTTGCCTATATTGTAGCACTCAGACTTTCAATTAACAAGGAAAAATAGGTATTTTTTAACAAAAATAAAAAATCCCCATCATGCAAAAATTATACTGAGGATTGTTTTATCATCGGTCTTTCAGCTTCTTAAATCTTCTACACTATAAAAGATACTAGCTCTTCTTCTACACTACAACTCTAAATAAAAGAACAATCAAATCTGCATACGTCACGAATCTATCATGACTACTTATAATTTTTGTTAACTAGCTGGCCTTTCCTCTACCATCCAATCCAATTTCTCCAAAGATAAAATAGTTTTCTTAGAAAGAAATGAAAGTTGCCTAATCTGATATCTAGCTAAAAAAAATGGATTTTAAACTCAAGTCTTCGCATTTAAAAGCCCCTCTCCATCGAAAGGAGAGGGGAATGACAATTCTTCTGAACTTAAATAATTCTGTCTTTAGTCTTGGTACAATTCATTAACAGCTTGGATATCTATGGGCTGGATACTATAGAAAGATCCTGCAGACTGCATGACGGATGCTGACTCATTGTGATCCAATCCAATGGCATGGCCCAACTCATGAGCTGCTGTGTTCACAATCCTATCATGAGAATATCCGTAGTAGCTGTTCAAAAGATAATAGGCATTCAAACGAACAGTTACTTTAGTAAAACGCTTGGTCAAGACATTTGTCTGAGACTCAGCTTCTCCAGCTGCCGTAATAGTACTATCATTCATTTCAGTAGCGATGATATTAGCTTGGCTTTTATCCTCTACAAGTTGAAAAGTAAAGGCTCCTGTTGCATTCCAAGACTTCATCGCCTCCTGATAAGCTGCTCGAAAAGTAGGATTTTCCGTCTCAATATAAACTGTCGCTCTAGCAGTTTCCCAACGTGCTCCATCCGAACTCGCTACATGTTCATCAGTTAAATGCTCTCCTAGATTCTGAACATTTTGACCAAGTCCAGTGTGAATCCCTTGTTGATCTAAAAAAGTATCTAACTGATTAACCGCTGTCTGTACAGCCTGTCTTATAGCCGGTAGTCCAGTTTGACTAGGATTCGTTAAATAGAGAACGCTCACTAAGATAATAAAGGCTACGATTCCTGCCCATACAAGGCGCCAGAACATTCGCCATATAAAACGAAAAAGGTTTAAAAGGAATCTCATTCTCGCCTCCTCTCTCTCCTAGATAAAAACAGATTATAAAAGACCTTGCTTAAAGTTTTCTAAAGATACAAATAGAGGAAAGTGGATTCACTAGATAAATCAACGACTTCTACCCACTTTCTACTAGTCTCTAATTTTATGACAAACGCTCTTCTGGCTTATAGTCAATCGGCAACCACGCTAAGAGATATTCCAGTTGTTTTTCCCAATAATACCACTCATGCTTACCAGGACTATGTTTGTAATCCAGTTTTAAGCCAAGTTTCTTCAACTCTTTGACAGCTACTTGGTTGGCCTTGTAGAGAAAATCTTGCTCTCCACACCAAGCATAAAACTTAGTTTTCTTGTCTGACTCTGCTACCATACTTGTTAAAAAGTGTTGCTTCATATCAGGAGAATCCAAGTCCCCAAAGACCCCTTCCCAGTAGGCACGATTGTCACCAGGAAGATCATCAAGACTAGTCCCATCAATTCCTAAACCAAGAGCACCTGAAAAGGAAGCTGCATAAGAAAATCGATTGGTCCTCAAAGCAATTTTATAGGCTCCGTATCCTCCCATCGAAAGACCCGCAATAAAAGTTTTCTCCCGCTTACGGCTCATATTTGGAAAGAAACGTTGTAAGACCTCTGGTAGCTCTTTAACTATGGCGTCATAATAAGGGTGCCCGTAGTTTGTATTTGTATACCAGGCCAAGTCAGTTGAGGGCATCACAACAATCAGATTTGTGTGTCTCAATAAACGTTCAATATTGGTTCTCTTACGCCAGGAATTTTCATTTCCCCCCATCCCATGCAGAAGATATAAAACTGGAATATCTTTATCTTCTACTAGGGCTGGATCAATCTCACTGGCATCTGGATAGATAACATTGACATGTCTTTCCATTTCTAAAACTTTGGAATTGTATTCAATTTCAAGAAAAGCCATCTTAGTCTCCTATTCTATGATTTAAAAACAGCCTAAAGGCTGTTTTTCATTTATTTTACTTCCATCACTACTGGTAAAATAGCCGGGCGACGTTTGGTCTGTTCGAAGAGATATTTTGAAAGTACATCGCGAACGTTTCCTTTTAGTTCACTCCAATCAAATTCATCTTTTGCAAGGTAGTCTTCAACTGTTTTATTAATTAATTCGGCACTTTCTATCAAAATATCACGGCTCTTTTTGATATAAATAAAGCCACGAGTATGAACTTTAGCCTTGGAAATAATTTTTTTCTCCCGACGATTCACACTGATTGCAACGATAAAGATCCCGTCTTCTGATAAGACCTTGCGGTCTCTGAGGACAATGTTGCCAACATCACCAATAGCATTTCCATCAATAAGGACATCTCCTGCTGACACTGACCCTGCTGGGACAAAATCTCCACGGTCATATTCCATAATGGTTCCGCGTTTTGGAATGAAAATCCGCTCAGGTAAAATGCCAATTTCCATAGCCGCCCTAGCATGGGCGTCCAGTTCTCGGTATTCCCCTTGAATTGGGAAGAGGAATTGAGGCTTCAAGAGATTGAGCAACAATTGCAAATCTCGAGCATTTCCATGTCCAGATACACGTAAATGCTGGGTAATCAATTTCACGATTCCACCTGCTTGGTAGATCATATTTTCTACTCGGGCAACAACTGCTTCTTTAGCAATAGACGGTGTCGTTACGATATAAACCAGGTCTCCCTCTTTGATTTCCACATAGCGGTGACGACCAATTGACATTTTGCGTAAGCCATTGATAGGTTCACCCATCCGACCTGTCTCTAAGATAATTAGCTCGTGGTCTTCAAACTTAGACATTTCTTTTGGCTTGATTAAGAGACGTTCATCTGCCAAAGAAAGCTTCTTCAAACGAATGGCTGTGCGGACAATGTTTTCAACATCAAAACCTGTCAAGACAACACGGCGTCCAGTATCCGCTGCGGCATCAAAAACTTGTTGGATCCGAGAAAGGTTGCTGGCTACTGCAGCCACAATTACACGGCCATCCCAGTCGCCAATAGTGTGCATAATTTCATCGCCCACTTCACTTTCGCTTGCTACTTGAACATTACTGTCTGCATTAGCAGAATCACTAAGGAGAGCTAATACACCTTCCCGTCCAATCTCAGCCAAGCGGCCAAAATCAGTCGCATAAGACTGGCTAGCTGATTGGTCGAACTTGAAATCGCCTGTGTAAACAATATTTCCTTCATCAGTCTTTATCACAATACCCAAGCTCTCTGGTATCGAGTGAGTTGTTCTAAAGAAGGAAACAACCACATTTCCAAACTCAATTTCAGTATTTTCATCAATCACATGGAAGTCATTAAACTTCTTGACAACATCATTATTTTTAACAAAAAGTTTAGCCAGCTCAATAGTCAGTTCTGAACCGAATACAGGCACCTTGGTTTCCGCCAAAAGATAAGGCAAAGCTCCAATAGCATCCGCGTGACCATGGGTCAGGAAGACACCCGCAATTCTGTCGCTGTTCTCAAAAAGGTAATCCATGTTAGGAATCACCACGTCGACACCTAACTGCTCATTTTCAGGATATTTTAGACCTGAGTCCAAAACAAAAATTGATTCATCTACCTCGGCGATATAGAGATTTTTACCATTCTCTCTGACACCACCTAAAGCGATGATTTTCACTTTACTCATTAATTTTGTATCCTTCCATACATTTATATTTTATTACTAACGGTCCTTGGAATCCAAGTCGAATTACAGTCTTGCAACTTTCGCTGCATATCCCCTATATTATACAACTTTTTCACTCTTTTTTCAAAAATGAGGTTAGTCTATTACAAACAAAAAAGATAGAATTTCTATCTTTTTTGCTTTAGTAATCGTAATTTTCCCTTACAGCGACCACAACGGTATCTCTTGAGATCAATCCGTCTTTGTCGATAAAAATCTGCATGGCATTGCTGGCATTGGTAATGTAACTTGCCTTCTGGACTAGAAATACTGGGTGTATAGCGCAAGCCTCCTACCTGTTTAAGCAGTTCCTTAAAATCACTATCTTTATGCCGATACCCCTTGCCTTGATAATAGAGATGATAATGAACTAGCTCATGGCGGACAATTTTTCGGAAGGTTTCCAGCCCAAAAGCTTCATATATTTTCGGGTTGAAATCCAGATGACCGTCTTTGGGAAAGAAGCGCCCACCAGTCGTCCGAAGACGCTTGTTCCAAAAAGCTTGGTGGCGGAATTCCCAACCGAAATCTTCAAGCGAAACCTGCTTGACATACTCATTTAGATTCATTTGGTGCTATCAGAGAAAGGTTGACCTTCTCCCGCTCCACATCTAGCTTATCCACCCAAACAGTGACCAAATCACCAACAGACAGGACTTGGCTTGGATGCTTAACAAAGTTTTTACTGATCTTAGAAATATGAATAAGACCATCTTCATGGATACCGATGTCCACAAAAGCTCCGAAATCAACGACATTCCGTACGACGCCTTCCAGCTTTTGGCCAATGCGCAGGTCCTTGATATCTAAGACATCCTGTCGCAGAACCGGCGCATCAAAAGAATCACGCAAATCTCGGCCAGGCTTGAGCAAATCTGCAATAATATCTTTGAGGGTTTCTTCTCCCAAGCCTAGCTCTATAGCCAAACTAGCAGTCTGAACAGCCTTTAATTTAGCTTGAGCCACTTCATCCAAACTGCTGATTTCCAGACGCTTAAAGAGCTCCTCCACTGCCTTATATGACTCTGGGTGAACGCCAGTATTATCTAGCAGGTTCTCGCTTTCGGGAATACGCAGGAAGCCTGCTGCCTGTTCAAAAGCCTTTGCGCCCAGTCGCGGCACTTTCTTGATGGCCTCGCGAGAGCGAATCAGACCTTCCGTTTCCCGATATTTGACAATATTTTCTGAGATAGTCTTATTGAGACCAGCTACATGGGCCAGCAGGGCAGGACTGGCGGTGTTTATATTGACCCCGACTTGGTTAACCACGGTATCAACGACAAAGTCCAGACTTTCAGACAGTTTTTTCTGGCTGACATCATGCTGGTACTGACCAACTCCGATGGACTTAGGATCTATCTTGACCAGCTCTGCCAAAGGATCCTGCAGACGGCGAGCAATGGAAATAGCTGAGCGCTTTTCAACAGTCAAATCTGGAAACTCATGACGGGCCAGTTCACTAGCAGAGTAGACAGACGCCCCGCTCTCATTGACGATGACATAGCTGACACTTGGATGAGATTTCAAAACTTCCGCTACAAAGGCTTCGCTTTCTCGGCTAGCCGTTCCGTTTCCGATAGCAATGATTTCCACGCCAAACTGCTCAATCAGCTCTGATAACTCCTTCTTAGAAGCTTCAATCTGAGCTGGCTTTGCTGGTGGCACGGGATAGATGACATGAGTCGTCAGCATCTTACCTGTCGCATCCACAACAGCTAGCTTAGCCCCTGTTCGAAAGGCTGGGTCAAAGCCCAGTACCACACGACCTTTGAGAGGGGCAATCAGGAGGAGATGACGGAGATTATCTGAGAAGAGCTGAATCGCTCCATCCTCAGCAGCCTCAGTCAGCTCGGTCCGAATACGGCGCTCCATAGCTGGAATGATTTTCTTTTTGACCGCTTGCTGAACTGCTTCAATAATATAGGCATTTTTCACCTTGAAACGCACTTCAAAGAAGCGCAGGATTTTCTCAAGATTGTGTTCAAAACCAACCTTGAGAACACCTAGCTTCTCACCACGATTAAGAGCCAAGGTACGGTAGCCTTGCATGGTCGCTACTTTTTCAGAAAAATCATAATAAATCTGGAAGACCTGCTTTTCATCCAAGTCGCCGTCTTTGAGACTGGATACGATAGAAGAATTGGACTGCATTTCATGGTAGGTCCAAGCCCGCAGCTTGGTATCTTCAGAAATCGCCTCAGTCAGAATATCCACAGCCCCAGCAAGAGCAGCCTCTGCTGTCGGAAAGGCTTCACTGGTAAGTTTCCCAGCTTCTTCCTGCAGATTAGCCGCATCTTGTAGGATTAAGCGGGCCAAAGGAAAGAGACCTGCTTCACGCGCAATGGTAGCCTTGGTACGGCGCTTCTCCTTGTAGGGCAGATAAAGTTCTTCCACGTCGGCTAGTTTTTCAGCAGCCTCAATCTCAGAGCGAAGCGCATCCGTTAGTTTACCCTGCTCCTCAATCTTAGCTAAGACCGTCGCTTTACGCTCTGCCAAGGCAGTCATGCTCTTATCTAAGTCAATGATTTCCTTAATCTCGACCTCATCTAGATTTCCTGTCATTTCCTTACGGTAACGAGCAATAAAAGGAATTGTATTTCCTTCAGCGGTCAAAGCTAGGACCTGTGATACTTGGCTTTCTTTAAGGCCCAATTTCTGGGCAATTTTTTCAATATTTATATTTTCCATAACGCTTCTATTATATCATAATATGAAGCTGGAAAATCTATAAAGACTAGTTTAATCCATCTTTTTTTGCTAGGGTGAGTCTGCTCTCTCTGGTCCATCATGGCTGAAAATATCATTTTTTTCTTTTTGGTAGTATAATAGAATTATTATTTTAGAAATGAGGTGCCTTTATGGCTGTTAAATTTACCAAAACAGACGATTTAGACAAGATGTTCGAGGAGTTTGCCACTCTGCCCAAGCTTGAAAAAGTAGAATTTCCAGATGACAAAAAGAAAAAAGAAGCGCAAGAAAAGGCTAAAAAAGCATGAGTTTCTTTTCTAACCTTCCTTCCAGCGTCTTACAGGCTGGCGCTATCTTTCTCTCCATCATTATTGAGGCCCTGCCTTTTGTCCTGATCGGAAGTATTATTTCCGGCTTTATCGAGGTGTATGTCACGCCAGACAGGGTTTATCACTTCCTTCCCAAGAACAAATGGGCTCGGATTTTCTTTGGAAGCTTGATCGGCGTCGTCTTTCCCTCTTGCGAGTGCGGAATTGTTCCCATTATCAATCGGTTTCTGGAAAAGAAGGTTCCCAGCTATACGGCTGTACCTTTTCTGGTAACGGCTCCAGTCATTAACCCCATCGTACTCTTTGCGACCTACTCTGCCTTTGGAAATTCCTTCCGAATGGCTCTGCTTCGTGCTTTAGGTTCTATGGTCGTGGCTATTCTTTTAGGGATCTTTCTTGGCTTCTTTGCGGATAGCAACATTCAGAAAGAAAACCGCAAGGCGGTCCATGAGCATGACTTTTCACATCTCAGTAAGGGACAAAAGCTTTTTCAGGTCTTTGTGCAGGCCATTGACGAATTTTTCGATACAGGCCGCTATCTGGTCTTTGGCTGTCTCTTCGCCAGCATAGTACAAGTCTATGTGCCAACCAGAATCCTGACCTCAATAAGCTCGACACCAGCTGTTGCTATTCTTCTCCTCATGCTGCTGTCCTTCCTGCTCTCACTTTGTAGCGAAGCTGATGCTTTCATCGGAAGCTCCTTAATTTCGAGCTTCGGCTTATCGCCAGTCTTAGCTTTCTTGGTCATTGGGCCTATGCTTGATGTTAAAAACCTTCTGATGATGAAAAATTACTTTAAGACACGCTTTATCTGGCAATTTATCAGTCTAGTTACTGTCGTCGTCT
>ERZ773061.129-NODE-129-length-32109-cov-3.818681_pt1 | contig 32109 bp, 18 predicted proteins | sample MGYA00580627_ERZ773061 | MGnify/ENA primary metagenome ERZ773061 (study PRJEB29015, sample SAMEA2738119) | human oral metagenome | biome: human oral; feature: human-associated habitat; material: saliva | place: China | collected 2223 ...
ACGTTATTTAGCCAAAGATGGACGTCAAGTACTCAACTACGAAAAAGGGGCTTTGAGCATCAAAGATTGTGATGGTTCGCGGTTCATCAAGCTTTCCAAAACCGACATCGTTGTGAAATCTGCGATTCCAAAAGAACAGATTACCAATGTTCGTATCGTTCCTCGTGGTAACCATTATGTCATCGAGGTCGTCTATGATGTCGTGAAACCAGCTATAACACCGACTTTGTCACGTGTGGCGTTTGCTGACCCGGGAATGAACAATTTATTAGCTGTGACTAGTAACGTTTTTAGCCCTGTTCTTTATAATGGTCGACCAATCAAAGCGTTCAATCAGCTCTATAATAAAGAATTGGCTCACGCACTTTCCAAATTGCCCGATGAACAAACTTGGTCAAAACGAACAGCTTCTATTACGCATAAACGAAATATGCGAATTCATGACTTGTTTCACAAAATAACTACCGATTTAGTGAATTACTTAGTTGAGAACGACATTGACACCCTCATCGTGGGTCATAATGTTGGTCAAAAACAAAACATTAACTTGGGTAGAAAAACCAATCAAAATTTCGTATCGATACCGTTTGGTAAGCTAAGAAGTATGTTGTCCTACAAGTGTGAACGGGTGGGTATTCGCTATGTTGAAACCGAAGAAGCACATACCAGTAAATGCTCCTTTATTGACCGTGAAACGATTGAACATCATAATACCTACATTGGTAAACGTGTGAAACGTGGCTTGTTTATCGGAAGTGACGGTAAGGGTATTAATGCTGATGTAAACGGAAGTTTGAACATCGGACGAAAATACCTGGAAGCATTGACTCTCTATACGGATGGTCTGCACACCGAGTTGTTAAACCATCTACATAACCCGAAAGTGAGGACCATTCGTCCATAAAAAGTAAGACATGACGTCAGGTACTTACCTGATTGATTGTTTAGAGGTGCCCGCAGTTGCACCCGTTGGTGTTAAGACCCTATAGAATATAGAGTGTTGAGGCTCATTTGCCAATACACAATTGACTAGGTCCGCTGATACTCAACAAAGACAAAGAGGGGTTTCTCATCGAACAAACTCTTTGTCACATACCTCTTTAAGTATTTAAAGGTGGGTATGAACTGTTAACCAACATGCAAAGCTAAACCGAAAGGTTTGGCTTAGTTCATGGCTTCGATTGTACTTGGTTTAATTTATAACCAACGAGAACGAGGAAATCCTCGTTCTTTTTGCTGTCTTGCGTCAGGAATTATGATATAATAGAGTGAAGATATAGAAAGGAAATCGCATGAATGAGTACATTTAAAAAGCTCAAAATTCCGATGGCCTTATTGCTGACCTCGGGGGTTGTTGCGACGGCTATGTCGGTTGATGTTGCTACCCCAGCTCAAGCCGACCATCATTTTCGGAGCCAGCCGTCAGAAGAAGCTGAAATTGTGGGTAAAGCGGACTATATGCCGGACGTTCTTGGTCGCATTGGTTATGCTATTTTTATGGCCAAACAACAATTACTGGACAATATTCGGAACTTTACACTACCGGGTGTGGATTTGGTTTATGCGGACCAGTTAGATGGGTCGGTATTCAAACTTGACCAACAAGTCGCATTACCGTCAGTAGAAACCTATGAAGAACCAGATTACGGTCCGATTGTGTCAGACATTGACCATCCCGAGTGGGAGCGTGACCCTCGTTCCATTCATATTCCTGTGGAATTTGGTGTGGATCCGAACATTCGAATGGATTATGGGCTGACACCAAAGGTCGAACCTAAAGCTCCCAAAGTTGAGGAACATGTTGTACCCAAGGTTGAAGAACCAGGTGTACCTACAGTTGAGGAACCTGTAGTTCCTGATACTCCTAAGGTGGAGGAACCTGATGTGCCTAAAGCTGAGGAACCTGATGTACCTAAAGCTGAGGAACCAGTTGAAACACCTACCGTTCCGGAATTACCTGTGGAAGAACCTCCAGTTGAAGTTCCCACTGTTCCTGAATTACCAGCTGAAACACCTACCGTTCCGGAATTACCTGTGGAAGAACCTCCAGTTGAAGTTCCTACAGTTCCTGAATTACCAGCTGAAACACCTACAGTTCCGGAATTACCTGTGGAAGAACCTCCAGTTGAAGTTCCTACAGTTCCTGAATTACCAGCAGAAGAACCTCCTGTAGTTCCTGAATTGCCGTCGGATATGCCATCAGATTTACCTGACATGCCCGATTTACCATCAGACTTACCTGATATGCCATCAGACTTACCTGATTTACCATCAGACTTGCCTGACATGCCATCAGACTTACCTGATATGCCATCAGACTTACCTGATATGCCGTCTGAACCTCCGGTGGACCCGGGCCTGTCATGGGACAACATTCCAGATACCCCGTCTCCGGTGCCGTCATGGGATGCTCCAGTTGAAGCTCCACATGTAGAGCCACTCAAACCTAGCCAACCGAGTGATACGCATATGGACCAAGTACAATTTCGTGAAGAAGTTGTGACCTTACCACATGGGCAGCAAACGGAATACGATCCAAATCTACCCCAAGGTGAAACTCGATTAGTGCAAGGTTCTGACGGCCAAATGATTCGCTACTACAAGGATACCTATGAAAATGGTCATATTACCCATTCAGAACTGGTTGAGGAAAAAACCACGGTAGAACCAGTAGCGGATATTCTTTACATTGGAAGTCAAGTGCACCAAGGTGCGACAGCCATTGTCGATTTCAAGGAAGGTGACAGTGTCTTAGGAATTCGGGTCCTCAAGCTCAAAGGGGATATTGAAGCCTTTCGTCAAAAATCCTACGATGATTTGATGACGGAGTCAGAAGATGCACGCTATCAAAAAGCTACGTCACAAATTGATGCGTCCTTTATTGGCCAAGACCCGACTGAATCGGCTCCATTTGACCAAGTGCAATCATGGTTGGGTGTTGGTGATGAAATGGTCAATGTCTATAACTCGACCAACCTCGTTGATAAAGAAAAAGTCAATCAATATTTAGTGCACTACATCAACATGGACCGCGAAAGTAAAGGACTCAAAAAACTGCAATATGATCCCGAGCTTCATAAATTAACAGAGGTTCGGGCACAAGAGATGGCGCAATATGGTCATATTCGCTATCAAGGTTTGGCCCACACTAGGCCCGATGGTTCCAAATGGACGACAGTCCTTGACCTTCTCCCTAGTGATTACAAATCGTATGGGTTTGGTGAAAACATGCTGGCCTATTCAGTACTTTCGAACCCGTATCAATTGGTCAGTGAGCAATGGATTGCCAAACGTTTGTTCGAACAATGGAAGGCGTCACCATCCCACTATGCGGCGATGATGAATCCGGAATATACGCGAACTGCGGTATCCTTTAAGTTGACTACCCGTAGCGGTGCCAAAAGTGAAAATGGAACCAACTGGATGATTGGTGCAGAACTATTTAGTTAAGCTTGGGATTTCTCAAGCTCTTTTGGCTTGTGCCCCCCCCCCTGTTTATGATATAATAGTGATATAAGAAAGAAAGGAACCAATACATGAAACAAATTTTTAAACATCCCCGTAAACTTGTGACAGGTCTTGCGGCCGTTGGAATTGCTCCTGCTCTTGTGACGGTTGCACACGCGGATACGGAACCCTTCCCAACGGAATTAACACAACTGATTGCAGAAGCGAAAGCCCTCAACATTCAGGTGGTTGAAGGTCCTAATAAAACCTTCGGAACTAATGTTGACTTGCAAACCTATTATGATAACCTGGTCCATAAACTTCAGGACCTTGTGATTCAGGCTAAAACAACTAAAGCCACCAATGAAAACGCTCAAAAGGCTTATCAAGAAGCGCAGGCCAAATATGAAAAAGATTTGGCAACCTACCAAGCCAAACAAAAAGAATATGAAGCACAAAAAACCCAATTCTCTCAGGATTCTGACCAGTATAAAAAGCTACAAGCGGATTATCAAAAACAATTGGCGGAATACCAACAAAAATTGGACGCTTGGAAACAACAATCTAAGGTTGATGCTGATGCACAAACGAAATATCAAGCTGACTTGGCTCAGTATGAAAAGCTGAAACAAGAAGATACCAAAGCTCAAGCCGAGTACGAAAAGAAGAAAGCTGATTATGAAAAGGCATCTACACAAGCGTCTGAAGATACAAGCCACTATAATGAAGCTAAAAAGGAATATGCGAAAGCCATGGCTGACTATCAGGCTAAGCTTGCTCAATATAAAACCGATTTGGCTGATTATGAAACCAAAAAAGCTCAGTATGATAAGGACTTGGCGGAATATAATAAAGCGAATGCCAATGCGTCCACCTCTGACACCGAATATGCCAAGAAATTGGCAGAATATGAAACGGCTAAGAAAAAATATGATGCCGATTTAGTGGCCTATAATCAGGCACAATCGAAATATCAAGCTGACTTGGCGACATATAAAACACAAAAAGCTCAATATGATAACGCGATGGCTCAAATGGAAGCCAATAAAAACCAACAAGGGCATTTGAGTCAAGCCGCTGCACAAAGTTTGGTCTATCGGTCGGAACCAACCGCGCGTGCTACAGGTTCAAACCTCGTAAATGCTCAACCAATTACACGCTCAGGACTTCAGCGTGCGTTTGACCGTGTCGGATTAGACCGCTATTATATCGATGAATTGGTCGGTAATGAAGATGCTTTTAACATCGCAATCAACTCAACAGGCTCGACCCAAGAGAGTATGTCGACCAATGGCAAGCAAGGGTTGGGTGCCGGAAAGGATACCATTACTGCATATCGTGTTGGACGTAACGGTTCCCTTACTGTTGATTACACCAATTTGAGGAACTCTAGCTACAATGGTGAACCATTATCCAAAGTATCTATGACCGTTAGCATTGATCCGAGTTCGCAAAATATTTCGGATTACGGAATTGTGGCCTTCACTCAGGATCCTAAGCTCGGATTTAACGTCCAGTTCCGCAAAGGTGATGTCAATAATAAACGGTACATGCTGAAGTTCAATGTGACAATGAAATTCTATGACTCCAAGGGTAATCTCATTAATTTGACTGATGAGAATAAAGCTCTATTAGGCATGTCTAGTTTCAATAGTCACCAGGAGCCTGTTGGTACTGTTGAAGGATTTGTCCCGGGTCAAGGTACTTCGGTCATCGGTATTACCGGTTCTTCCATTCAGAACCAAGGCGGGCGATACTACTCTATTAAAGAAGAAAACACAATGAATCAATTTGGACAAGAAAATATTGATTCGACCACTAATCCATACTTCTGGTATCTTGGTAGTGTTCTCAAAATGACAGGCACATCACCGACCTTCCAGGTCTTATCAGGTGACCCTACCTCGTTTGGCCGCCCAGAGTCCAGTCGTACCTTTATTCCTGGTATCTGGATGACGGCTACGTCTGAACTTGCAACTACTGTTGCTATCAAACCGACAGAACCTAAAGCTCCTGTTAAACCGACCGAACCAGTGAAACCAGATAAGGTGACGAATGCGGTTCCGGCAAAACCAGTTGAGCCGAAAAAGCCAGTAGCACCAGAGAAACCATCGATTACTCCGCCGGTATCACCAAACGTACCACCACAAACACCTCCAACACCTCCGACTCCAAAAGCTGGTGAAAAACCAAAAGAACCAACTCCAAAAGCTGGTGAAAAACCAAAAGAACCACAAGCTCCGAACCGTCCACAACCTAAGGACCCAGCGGATCCTGCAACAACTCCTCCGGTCAAACCAGAGGCACCAAAGGTAACACCTACACAAATCCCTCCGTTTACGGTTCAAAAAGGTTCTGTGACAGAACTGAAAACCACACGATGGATTACAGTAACAGGGGCAACATTGAAGGCTCCGGTTGTGGCACCAGACTTCAAACCTAAGGACACATTCCCAGGTTACGAGTTTGTGGAAACAAAAGTGGATGGTTCTATCACCACTCACATCTATCGTCCGATTGAAAAACCCGTCAAAAAGGTGACCACCATTTGGGTAACGGTAACTGGTGAAGTGTTGAAACCACGTACAGATGGCGAGAAACCAAAAGAAAACTTTGACGGTTATGAATTCGTTCGCACCGACAAGGATAAAGATGGTAATACTACTCACATTTACCGTCCGGTTGAAAAACCTGTCAAGAAAGTAACTACTATTTGGGTTACTGAAAAAGGTCAAGTTCTGAAACCTCGTACCGATGGTGAACATCCTAAGGAAAACTTTGATGGTTATGAATTCGTTCGTACGGATAAGGACAAAGATGGCAATACAACGCACATCTATCGTCCGATTGAAAAACCAACCAAGAAAGTAACCACTATCTGGGTCACTGAAAAAGGTGAGGTCCTCAAACCTCGTACAGATGGTGAACATCCTAAGGAAAACTTCGACGGTTATGAATTCGTCCGTACGGATAAGGACAAAGACGGTAATACAACTCACATCTACCGCAAGGTTGAAAAACCAGTCAAGAAAGTGACTACTATCTGGGTGACGGAGAAAGGTGAAGTCTTGAAGCCTCGCACCGACGGTGAACAGCCTAAGGAAAACTTTGACGGTTATGAATTTGTTCGCACCGACAAGGATAAAGACGGTAACACCACTCACATCTACCGCAAGGTTGAAAAACCAGTCAAGAACGTGACGACGATTTGGGTGACTGAAAAAGGCCAAGTTCTTAAACCTCGCACCGATGGTGAACAACCTAAGGAAAACTTTGACGGTTATGAATTCGTTCGCACGGATAAGGACAAAGATGGTAACATTAGCCACATCTATAAACCAGTCAAGAAAGTAACCACTATTTGGGTCACCGAAACTGGTCAAGTTCTGAAGCCTCGTACAGACGGTGAACAACCAAAAGTTGATTTTGACGGTTATGAATTTGTTCGCACCGACAAGGACAAAGATGGTAACATTAGTCATATCTATAAGCCAGTCAAGAAAGTAACTACGATTTGGGTCACTGAAAAAGGCGAAGTTTTGAAACCTCGTACTGATGGTGAACAACCAAAAGTCGATTTTGACGGTTATGAGTTCGTTCGCACAGATAAGGATAAAGATGGTAACATCAGCCATGTCTACCGTAAGGTTGAAAAACCTAAAGTCGAACGCAAGGATGACAAACTGGTCTACCAACCGCAAACAGCTAAAGAATTACCAAAAACAGGTGATGCTGGCACGTTAGTCGGTATCCTTGGTAACCTATTGATGGGCGGCGGACTTGCAGGTCTTAAACGTAAAAAACGTCAGAAATAAGCAAGAAACCAACTTCGGTTGGTTTTTTTTTGTACAATCGATTGCGTGCGGACAGATTGTGTGATATAATAGTGATATATAAAGGAAAGGAATGTATTCATGAAAAAATTGAATAAAAAATCTGCAGGTCTTGCTGCGTTACAAATCGGTACAGCTTTGACACCGTTAACGACGTTGACGCAAGCATCAGCAGATACCGTAGACGATGTTGTCACTAAGGCTCAGGAATCTGGCGTTCAGGTTAAGGTCGAAGACAAAGGTGTCATCAAGGCTACTTCTAAGCAAGAAGCTGACGTCAAAAATTCAGAGGCTGATGCACAATTAAAAGCTGACGCACTCCAAGTATCTCAAGAAATTGACAAATATGTTGCTGAAAAAGCTAAGGTACAAGAAAGCAACCGCGAACTTCAAACCCGTTATGAAACGGAAGTGAAGGCGGAAGATGCGCGTGTCGCCAAAGCTGAAGCCGAAGCACAAAAAACAAGCACACAAAATGCTGAGGCGCAAAAAGCGTATGAAGCTGAAAAAGCCAAAGTAGAGGCTCAAAATGCGGAAAGCTTGAAGGCGTATGAAGCTGAAAAAGCTAAAGTAGAGGCTCAAAATGCGGAAAGCTTGAAAGCCTATGAAGCTGAAAAAGCTAAAGTAGAGGCTCAAAATGCTGAAAAATTGAAAGCCTATGAAACAGAGCTTGCGAATACCAAAGCGGAAAACGCCAAAATCTTAGCCCAATATGAAGCCGAACTCAAAAAAGCCAAAGAAGCGAATGAAAAAGGTAACCAATCAAATGCCGATGAGGTTGCTCGCATCCAAGCTGAAAATGAAAAGGCTCAAAAGGATTATGAAGCTGAGTTGGCACGTGTTACGGCTGAACGTGATGCACTAACTAAACAATATGAAGCTGAAAAAGCACGTATTGAAAAGGAAAATGCGGCGTCTACCACTACCGCTACTGCGGATGCGGCTAAAATCGAAGCGGACTACCAAAAAGCTTTGGCGGATTATAACCAAAAAGTCCAAGAAATTACGGCTAAAAATCAAAAGGCTCAAGCGGATTACGAAGCGGCTAAAAAAGCAGTCGAAGCTAAAAATGCCAAACTTGATGCGGATTACGCAGCCGCTAAAAAAGCCTATGATGCTAAGTTGGCTGAAGTCACTGCTAGCAATCAAGCGAAACAAGATGCTTACGATAAAGCACTTGCGGACTATAAGGCTGGTAAACTTGATACTGTGACCAACAAGGAAAAAACCTTGACCATGGAAGTAACCAAAGCTCCAGCAGGTGTTACGGTTCAACCAGCTCGTACGATCGAAAAGGACTTGACCAATTCAACTAATTTGGACGCTGATTTGAAAGCGGCTGAAGCAGAGTTCAAAGCTGAAGAAGCTAAAGTCAACGCTAAGTTGAATGAACTTGCTAACACTCCAGTTGAGGAACCGGTAGACCCTGCCGCTCGTTCATTAGTGGCAAAAGAATTGAAAGCTGCTAAAGACTGGTCAACTGCGCAAAACCAATTAGGTCAACCGATTGGTGTCAAATATGTCATCAAAGAAAAAGTGGTGACGGGTAAAGATGCGACTGTTGATGCGTTGAAAGCGGCTTATGATAAAGCGAAGGCTCAAATGGATAATGAAGCCCTTGTTAGTCAACATTTCGACTCAACTACGCGTCCTGGCGGATATAATTGGACAGGCTCTAAAAACCGTTTCCTTCAAACGTGGGCTGACATTCGACAAACATATAACATGTACCAGTCTGAAACAGACGCTAAAAACGCAGCCGCGGCTAATAAGAAAGTCAAAACAGTTGACTATGACTTGACAGAGTTAGAAGGCTACGACAAGGCTCGTCAAACAACCGCAACTGGTGAAGTCAATAAGTCTACAGGTCTCCCCTCTGAGGTCATTGCTTGGCGTGATGCATCAACAGCTAAGCGCAAAGAACTCGGAGCGACCAGTACATCTACTATTCCTGGAACCACTACCAAAGCTGAAATTGTTGACCCAACTACCTACAAAGCCAAAGTTGATGAATTTAACAACACGACTCTACCGGCTATTCAAGCACAAGTGGATGAATATAATACGGTGCGCAAGAACAACTTGGCCATGCTGCTTGCTGGGGACTTGAACGCCTTTATTGGTTCAGATGATTCAGGTAATCGCGTTATTAACAATAATAACATGCAGTTCACGAAATCATCAGATCGTGTGAAATACCTTAATTCGCAAAACTTCACAACGCTCAACGATGCCATGACCAAAGGTTTTGACATCTCTAACAGTGCTAACAGTGAAAGTGCTAATCCAGTTGAAAACCAGTTGGCTAAAGTCAAATTCACAGCGGTTCGCATTCCCAAAGGGGAATCTGTCACTGTCGAGTATACACGGAAAGACGGCCAGGACTATCTATCTGCGAACGCTCGGGTTCGCTCAACTATGTTCGTTAGTGATGGTGATTATGCTAAGAAAGACACCTTCACACCAGAAGATGGGCAAGCCTTGAATAAGATTCGCTATACGGTTCGAAATGACGGTTCTATCTCATCGGACGGAGACCTCATTGCCTTCTTCATGAACGATACGGCTGTTCCGGCTTACTTCGGTATCTCAAACATGGGCTCACCTGAAGGGTCCAACCGCTTCAAACTCCTGTCTGATCCTCGTCAAACCTTTGGTACGACGGCGACCACTGAGTTTTTGAATAGTGGCAATGAAGCCTTGCGTGCAACCCTGCATAAATTGGACATCGTTTATCCGGATAAAACGGACCCAAGCACTTTCAAACTGCTTCACAATCAAAACTATATCAAAGGAAATCTTCAACCCGCTGACAGCGCACCTGTTGAAGAGCTAGTTTCGCGTCCTGACAGCACAGCGGGCGTTCAAGACCACGGTGTCACTTTTGGTAACAGTTTGAAACCGGTAGCTACCCTTAACAATTTGGCAACCAATTGGAAAGACACGGAGTCGTGGGTATCGAATCAAACCGGTTGGGATGGGGCTAAACTCGTTAATCATCAAAAGAGCTTCAACAAACCAAACGTAGATAAGGCTGTCAACCCGACTTCGGGTCATTATCAAGTATCTGAGGTTCAAACCGAGTTCTTTAATGCGGCTTATGCACAAATCGTTCGTATGCCATCCGTGCAAAAATTCCCATACCAATCAAGCGAAGCGACTTACACAAGTGTTCGTCCTACTGGTGAGACGGTACGTACGATTGAAGTTCCTGTTGTTCGTAGTGCGGATGCACCAACGACTCCTCGTGAAGTAACGCCAGTCAAGATGGTTATTAAGTACAAGGAAGTGAAAAAAGGTACAGAACCTACGAAACCTACCTTGGAACAAGTTCCAACGGCACCACCAGTCGTTAATAAGGATCCACTTCCAACAGCTCCTACACCTGCGCCGCTACCTGAAAAACCAGTCAAAGGTCAAGTGAAACCAGGAACACAAAAACCACTTCCAGAGCAACCAAAATTGCCAGAACTTCCTAAGAAGCCGACTCCAAAACCATTACCGGATGCTGGAACGGTTGTTGTGGAACCTAAGAAACCAACCTTGAAATCGGAACCTGTGAAACCTCCACTCACACCAACACCAGAAAAACCAAGGTTGGTGACTCCTCCAGAAGCTCCTAAATTGAAAGATGTTCCAAAACCACCAACTAGTACACCTTCTACTAAGGTAGAACGGAAAGTGATTGAAAAGCCAAAATTGCAGGAAGAACCAAAAGCTCCTGAATTGACCTTGAGTAAAGTTCATTACGTTTATCAACCAAAAACAATTTGGGAAACAGTAGACGGTAAAGTACTTCGCAAATGGGAAGACGGAGAAAAACCTAAAGATGGATTTGACGGTTATGAATACGTTCGTACCGACAAGGACAAAGATGGTAATATTCATCACATCTACAAACCAGTTGAAAAACCACAAGAACAACCAAAAGTGAAAACTATTTGGGAAACTGTTGATGGTAAAGTACTTCGTAACTGGGAAAATGGTGAAAAACCTAAAGATGGATTTGACGGTTATGAATACGTTCGTACCGACAAGGACAAAGATGGTAACATTCACCACATCTACCAGCCAGTCAAGAAAGTGACCACTATCTGGGTAACCGTGGACGGTCAAGTATTACGCGAACGTAAAGACGGAACCCTTCCTAAGGATAGCTTTGACGGTTATGAATATGTTCGTACCGATGTCGATAAAGACGGTAACACAACACACGTGTTTAAACCGGTCAAGAAAGTGACTACCATCTGGGTGACTATTGATGGAAAAGTTCTTCGGGAACGTACAGACGGAACCCTTCCTAAGGATCAGTTCGACGGTTATGAATATGTTCGTACTGATGTTGACAAAGACGGTAACACCACTCACGTGTTTAAACCTGTCAAGAAAGTCACTACTATCTGGGTAACTGTTGATGGAAAAGTTCTTCGTGAACGGATGGACGGAACCCTCCCTAAAGATAGCTTCGACGGTTATGACTTCGTGGAAACTCGTGTTGACGAAAATGGAAACACCACACATATCTTCAAGCCTGTTGTGAAATCTATCAAGACCATCTGGGAAACCGTTGACCATACCAAGACCTTGCGTGCATGGGAAGACGGTGAACAATCAAAAGAAAACTTTGATGGTTATGAATACGTTACGACGGAACATGATAAAGATGGTAATATTCACCACCTTTATAAGCCCGTCGTGAAAGAGCTACCAAAAGAACCTAGCAAACCTGAAGTGAAACCAGCTGTTCAACCACAAACAGCTAAAGAACTTCCAAAAACAGGGGATGCTGGAATGCTCACCAGCATGTTCGGTGGACTCTTTGCCGGAACCGGATTCCTCGGATTTAAACGTAAGAAAAACCGCAAGAAATAAGCCATCATAAACCTTAGACATTGTCTAAGGTTTATTTTAATGGGCTGCACCAGATGCACTAACCCACAAGGCGGTTAAAATATGGTATAATAAAATTAATAAGGATAACCCAGAAAGGAATTATTATGACATATACACATATTAAAGCCTGACGATATCAAAAATATATCTGACGATGACCTCAGCTTTGCTGACCTTGCCAATTTCAGACATGGGGAATACTTCGAAAAGCATCAAGGCGCCTATTACTATTCAACGGATAAAATGGCCCATGTAAGCTTGCTTGACGCCACTTCAGAATTGTCGTCATCTTTGGTGTACGACGTTATCAAGGCCAATTATCCTTATGACGGGCTAGACGGTGCACGCTCTACGGTTGATCTACTATGCGATGCCACTGAAGCGAAACGCGAAGGTGCGTCAGAAGACCAATTACGCAATCGCTTAGAATTTTTGACACAAGGCATGCCATCGGAACATCAACTCGAAACCCCCAAAACATGGACCAAACCTCGTGAAGAGTGGAGAGAATATGATGTCTATTTCGTTGTCCATAATGGACAAGGGCTGGTTGATTTGGCCCAACAAGGAGGCTCGACACCTCTCATTGATGACAGTGAGTACATCTTTCAACTCACGGAAGATGGGGACTGGCAATTCGGAAACATCGGTACAGGTATGAAGTTGGTTGAGTTATCAGAAAATCAAGGAACCTTAACACCAGCTATTTCGGACGAGCAGACCTATCAAATTATTCGAGCTCACAATTTAACCCCTGAGCAACCTAAACAGAGAACCGGATTTGTGGAACAATATCTCGAGCGAGTGCAACGTGACGAACTGATGGTCGGTCAAGACGGTCAAATGGCCTTCGATTTTGGACCTGATTTTGCCACAGATTTGCAAACTGAACTACAGAAATTGCAATCTAATCATTCAACTCTAGAACGTTAACAGAGCCCCTAATGGGGCTTTTTCTGTGTTCACATTCTTGTTTTTCTGATAGCATTGTGATATAATAAAGGTAGAAATACCAATGAAAGGTGACCACCAAAATGTCTTATAAAATCATCAAGGCTAGTCTACCTGTAGTGGCTTTAGGTGCACTATCACAAGTTGCCCAAGCTGACACACTAGATGATGCCATTAAAGATGCCAAAGATGCGGGATTTTCAACGTCCGTTCAAACGCGTACAGAGAAAGTATCTAGTCAGTCTGAAGCCGACCGCCTCAATCAAGAAGAAGCGAGCCGTGTTCAAGCCTTGGCTCAACGCATTCAGGCCCAAATTCAAAAAGCCAAAACAAGTGACCAATCTGTCCATCAAATTGTTACTTCTGTGCTAACTGACCAGTCTAAAGAAAGCACGCAAAGTGCTGGTCAAAACCAAACGATTGTGCGTGAAAATACGGACGCACAAAAAGCCTATGAGGAAGCTGTCCGAGCTGTTGAAGCTAAAAATGCAAAGGCGCAAGCTGACTATGAGGCGGAGAAAGCCAAAATTGCCGAAGAAAATACCAAGGCTCAACGGGCATATGAAGCCCAAAAAGCTAAAGTAGAAGCAGATAATGCCAATAACAAAAAGGCGTACGAAGAAGCTATCAAGCGAATTGCTGCCGAAAACAAACAAGCGCAAGATGCATATCAAGCCAATCGTCAAAAAGCTGAAGCTGAACTTCACACCAAAGAATGGTCCGATACAAAGGTCATTGAGGACGCAAAAGCCGCAGGTGTTACAGTTCGTCCCACTAAAGTGGTCGATAAAGGAACTGTAAAAGAAAGTGATTTAACGGCTTTGGGCGCTGAATATGATAAAGCAGCGGCTGATGTTCGTGCCAAATTAGAAGTCGCTAAAAAAGAAGTAGCTAAGGCTAACGTCGAATTCAAGGCTAGTAATGAATTAAAACAGTTCGTGAAAACCCAGCAAGATGCGATCAAGGCTATTATTGACAAGGATAACGCTAATACCGCCACAACTCATATTCGTACTGTCATCAAACAAGGCCCTGTTATTGAAAATGCTGACCAACTCAAAAAGGCGTATCAGGATTTGCTCCAAACAGCAAAAGATAATGCCGTGCGTGATTGGAATGCACAAAAAGCATATTACAAGGGACAAGGTAAAACAAATGATGAAGCAGAAACGTTAGCAAATAAAGCTATTGCCTCACACTTTCTCACGTGGGATCACCCTATCAAGGCGACCACTGTTGGTCCAACAAACTATGAAAAGCTGCTACGCGGTTTAGGGGCAAAGGTGACTGAGGTACCCGTCACACAAACTTTTCCTACACTTCCCCTTGATGCTGATGCCAGCAGTAACGACCCCAAGGTTGTCGAGTATAAACAAGCATGGAAAGCTTTTAATGATAAAGTGTTGGATGTGTATAAATCCAACGATGTCATTGTGAAATTGATCGACGCATTACATGATGGCGTTGAACAGGGTAAGACCCTAGGGTTCATGTTATCGGATAATTACGAAGCCGACTTAGAGCGCTATCGAAAGGCGCAATCGGAGATCGAGGAACTGAGCGACCACTACGATGGTGCCCCACTTAATGAAATTATTCGTGCCTATAATGATGACATCAAATCAGAAGCACCACTTTTGATGGCTGAAATCTATAGTCGTGCAACTCATGGCGGTTCTTTGAATCAACGATTCACTAATGAGAGCAATATTGAGCTCACCAAGTCATCTGATACGGTACAGTTTTTAAACCCTCCGACAACCTCGGATGGCGGTATGTTCGACATTCGCACTCCGAAAACGAGTTCAACTACGCCTCAATTTTTCTCATTCTCCAATCAAGGAGTGGCTAATGGAGGTGTCGACGTAACCCTCGTACGAATTCCGAAAGGTCAATCCATTACCGTTCGATACACCTTGAAATCGGGACAGCCTTATCTATCTGGTAAACAAATGGACCATGATAACCCGCTTGCGGTACAATTATTCGCTAAAGAAACTGCGGATGCGTATCGGACTGCAAACAAAAAATTGACGGACGCCGATATTCAAGATGTCTATACCATTGAATCCACGATTACGAATAATGGTGGGGTGAATGATGGGGACCTGGTTGTTGGTGTTGCCAACCGTACTGGGGCACCGTTCATGATTGGTGTAGCTAATGGTACGTCAGAAAACGACCGAATTACATGGAATCTCAACGCTCAGGATCCACGATTGGCGTTCTCCTATCAGACAGAAACCGTTCTGCGCAATAAACAGAATCAAGTCCTAACCCCTGGACTTATTCAAGGTGCTATGACCAGGACGCCGAATATGTTCCTTAATGACACTAGCAGCACACCAGTTGGAACTACCGTCCAATTGATATCCGATGACCATTACACAACTGACTATTCGACTTCTCTATCAGAAAACCGGGAGATCACTCTTGTAGACCGCCAGCGCAGTACGGTTAATCATGAGGGTCTGGTATGGCATAGCTATTCAGCCCTTGTAAATGAAGACGGGGAAGAGATTTATACTCCTGAGGATGGGTGGCGTGACCAGCATATGTGGTCGTTAATGCGCAAAGGTATGACTAAAGATAATACCGCCCTCACTAGTACACGTAAAACTTATAACAAAGTCCTTCTCGATTGGGGAGCGAAAGATGGTACAAATAATTGGGCCGAAATTCATGAGACGGGTGACTTTTATGTGACCAGCGGTAGTACCCGTACACCACTATTCCCAACATTTAATGTGGTTATCCCACCTCGTCCAATACCAAAACCCAAAGAAGTTCGTATTCCAAAAGTAAACGTTGAATTGGTACGTGAAGTCACTCTTCCACAACCAAAAGCAACCGACCCGGTTGACCCTGTGACTGTCGCGTCTATTGAGCCGGTGAAGTGGGTTGCCAAATATACCAAACCATTTACGGAAGAACCGCCAAAACCAAAAGAAACTCCAGTGCAGCCACCTCTTATTCCGGAACCTAAAAAACCGGAAGAAAAACCTCTTCCAACCCCTCCGAAGAAAGAAGAGTTACCGAAACGCCCTGAATTGAAGGCGATTGCTTCGGGTTCTAACTCCTTCGTTGTCAAATCCCGGAAAGCGACTCGCCCAACCATCGCAGTTGAACGCATTCAATACGTAGCTGAGGGTCGTGTATCGGCTGCTAACTCACTAGTTGTTCGTACGAAAAATGAAGTGAAACGAGCAGGTTCGGGTAATAGCTTTATTATCCGTCGACTCGGATAATAATAAAAACCTTAGACAATGTCTAAGGTTTTTTCACACTTCAGCGTATAATTTTCCCGTAATGACATTAATTATGATATAATGAAAGTGAATAAAGGTTATGAAAGGAACAGTTTATGACTACCACTTGGGAAATAACTAAAAATGAAATTAAACGCTCACAACAACCTACGCCAGACTCTGACCAATTCCACACAACGGATAAATCACAATTTTACCGCACTATTGATAATGCTGTTCAAACTCAGTGGGACAATATTCGGGAAACATTATCACCTAGGCTAACAACATATATTCTCGCGTCTAACCAACGATACGAGGGTCATGAAGACCAAATGTCATCACTTGACGTCCTCGATAAGGTTGCGGGCATGGTGTCGAATGGTGTCTCTGAGGCCGACATTTTTCCACTACTTGAGTCCCGCATTCAGCGTGAGGAAAATGCGTCTCAACAGCGTAATCGAAATGAATTCTGGCAAACGATTGACCAACCACCGAAAGAGTGGGCTCATCAGGATGCCTACTTGGTTCGTCGTAATACGGACAGAATCTATCTTTTGGGGCATGGAAAAGAAAGTCAGTTTCTTGATTCGTGCTCGAAGGTCCTCCAAATCACTGAGGATGGTCAGTGGGTGGAAGGTCGTATGGGTGCTGGTGTTTCTCTCGAGGTCAATGGTTCTCATAAGTTTCCCTATTCTGAGGTTCCTAAAGACTTAGCCACCAAATATTTTGACGAATTCCAAGTGGAAACAAATGTTCTAAAACGTAATGATATCTATTTGGTTGAATACGGTGCTAATGAGGATAAAGCGAAACTCTTCACCTTCCCGCATAGTGACCAATCAGAAACTAAGGTTCAGGCTATGACCAAACCATACAGTAATCTACAGATTACAAAGTTGGTAGAAGATGGGAAACCTGTGAATGGTTTCGAGGTAACGCCCGAAATTGAAAACATTTTGGTGAAAACGAACCAATTAACAGATGAGCAACACAAGGACATCCAAATGGCTATTGTTGATGATAGCCTCGAGTCAGCTCTTTCTGATTTGGTTGATGACACAACACAATTAGGACGATGACCACCGAATCGCTTATTGCAAAATAAAAACCTTAGACATTGTCTAAGGTTTTTTGTTATCCTTCTTGGAAAATTTCTTGAATGCGTTGGTTTAAGGTTGTGTTCTTACTTACAAGCTCAGACAATTTTGCCGGTTTCACATCGAATTCGGTGTTGTATCCGTCGTCTAATTGCTCATAGGTTCCCACTTTTACGCCTGAAATGACGATGTTATAAACCTCACCATCCCCAGCTTTTGGAACCATTTGAACACCATCAACTGGTAGGTTATCGAGAACACCTTGCAGGACGGTTTCTAACGCATCACGGTGGTAGGAGTTCATGATATCAAAGAGAAGGTCCCCTGAGTCATACCCGGTATAGTTCGGGTTCTTAGTGGCTTCTTTTGTGATGTTTTTCGTGAACTCTTCTGGCGTCAACCCACGTGTTTCCACTTTGAGTTTTTCCTCTTTTGGATATTCACGACGCATAGCATTAATGAAGCGTGACACGGCAATAACGTCATAACCCAGTGGGTTATTGTCTTGCTTATCACGATAGATTTGTGTCAAATCACGCAATTCCTTGTCCATGGCACAACGAACGAGTTGTTCTTTCAACGCATTGAGACGTGTGATTTTCTCACCCTTGTCGGCCTTCTTATCTTTGATCACAAGGAGGGCGTTCATCATGTCTTCGGCAATATCCGCATAAGAAGTGGTATTTGCGAGGTCACGACGCTCCGTACCAACACGACGTTCGTATTCTTCGAATACGGTGTTCATCATGAGGTTGGCCAAATCACCATTCCGTTCGTTTACAGGGACGTTGTGTTTTTCAGCAATTTCAAGATAGGTTTTCTTCACTTCTTGAGCGATCTTGGCTTGCGCAACGAGTGCTTGCACCATTGCTTCCCCATCGATCACATTTTCCAAGATGTTGACAGAGTCGGCATCATTGGTTGATGGAAGGGTGTTATCGGCATATGGTCCAGTTTTTGGCTGTGGCAAGCGTGTGTGAAGTCCTGCGGCCATTGGCGTGATAGTATCCAATTTGTTCATGATTGCCATTTCCCCTTGAGAGAAGGTAATGGAATTACCTGGTGCGGCGTTAGCGAGGAACAAGAGCTCATTTGATGTGAGTGCGGTTGTTTCTTCGACACCGGTGTTGTAGGTCATAACGGGTTCACCGACGGTTACCATGTCTCCAATTTTATGGGCAACAGAGCGTCCTTGGTTTCGGGTGATGTGTTTGGTACCAGACAAACGTACCAATTCGTTAATCAACTCTTCGTCATTTGATTTCAAGAAGATGGTGTTGGCTGAGTTGGCGCGGATGATCTTTTCAACGTCTTCTCCGTAAACGGAACGAAGTTGTTGGAAGGATTGCAATACGAAGGTCAATTGCAAATCTTGTCCCAAGGCAATAGACGTCACCGTATCGATATTCGGGATACCATTTTCACCAGAACGGATATTACCAAACTCTTCTAGCATAAGACGAGTCCCAACAATCGGTTTACGATTTGTTTTCACCACATAGGAATCCGCATAGATTTCATCAATAATTTGTTTGATGATAACCAGAACGTGACGTTGGTATTGTTGCAAGTGTGGTGGTGTGATCGCAAACAAGAACTTAGGTCGTTCGCTATAGAACACTTGGGAGGATGCAATAATTGGTGATTGCACCTGTTTCAACCCTTGAGTTGTGTAGTCAATCTTGGTTGATGCATAGGTTGAAACTTTTGGTTCTTTGGTTTTAGGGTCTAACTCAACAAGGAGCCCACCTGACACAACCTTTTTCTTGGTGATTGGGTCGATGATGTAGCTGACACCACCAGCCGTTTTATACCCTTTGATGAATTGGAAGTAGAAGGTTTTGGCAATGGCCCCTTCTGTTTTGATGTCCAATTTCAAATAGGTATTGTCAGTTGGGAAAATACCTTTCAGATAGCACCAAGTCCAGTTAGACGGACTAATCCGTTCTTCGTGCTCGAAGTCACTACCTTCCATTTTCTTGGTGAAGTTCTTATCCTTATAACAAGACCAGTGGGCCAATTCTTTTGTGATACGGTATTCCTGTACGAATTCAGCATCAAATTGAACACCAAACCGACGAGGGAAGGCCATACCACCGACGTCAAAGGCGTCTGTAAGAGAGCCACTCATGAGGGCTCGGGTGGTGTTATCCGCGTAAACGGACAACCCGGTCATCAGTGATGCATAGATACCTGCCAATGTTTGTGGGGCACTTGCAATCTGTTTGATGGCGTTGTTGGCCGTGATGGCCTGACTCCGCAAATTATTGGTAGGAAGCATAGCCACGGCGTCAAAGGCGAGGGTAAACAGGTCTTTTTCAGCTACGGGTGGTGCTGATGGGTCAATGTTGATGAAATCAACGTCTTTTGAAATCTTCGCAGCCAACTCACCAACAAGGGAGTAGACGTTAAAGAGGGTGATTTTGGAGTAGTTCTCATTGACTGATTGTTCAATCAATTCAGGAGCTACATTGTTCTTATAGCCTAGGTAGCGAATATAGCGCTCTTGGTCGATATAGACGGAGAAGAGCATGTATACCGCACGGCGGAACATGTTACCCGCTGCGGGGTTCCAGATTTCACCGTTATCCGGCCACAAGGTATCCACAATCCCGTCGATCAAGGCTTGCCCTTTTACGTCGTCATTTCGACGGAATTTTTGGAGGGCATTGATGAGGGGATTGAAGGTGTTGGTCAAGTTCGGGTTCATCAGGTTAAACTGGATGACTTCGTAACCCCGAACGGTTGCTGGGTAGTAATATTTACCGATCAATTCACGTATGTTCACACTCGGTCGCAAGCCGAATGCAGCTGTTAAGCATCTTACGCTTTCACGCAAGTCCAGATCATTTGTTCACCTCTTTCGAGGGACGGATTTTTCTTCCCGCATTAGCTTCGGGTTCTACTCTCCCACAAGGAGATGATCGTTGAATGTCCTAACGAGTAAAGAGCCACTTTTTAGAACCTGATGTATAAATCCGGTCATATCCGCACTTTGTATCCGTACGGTGTGGCATTTCAGTTTCAATGTATTTTTCGATTTCTGCTTGGGTAGCAAAGGCTCTATGGTTGCTCAACTTCGCAACCACACCTGATTTGGCACCCCATTTGGTGGCAATTTGCCAAGAATAGGTGTCTAGTGGGTCCGCCCATGAAACAAATCGAAGCGAAGGTCCCGTTTCACCAATGAGCTGTGCACCCGCTTTCTCATAGCCGTAACCGTCGCCAAGGTCATTATCTGAAAAGGTCATGACTGTTCGGGTTTCAGGGTGTTCCCGAAAGAAGTTCTTGATTAGCTTTGAGACGCCTCCGAGAATTTGTACGGTTGGTGCAAAGCATAAGCGTTTGAGCTCTGCTGTATCACCCTTCCAAACAAAGGACGCCGCCGCGACGAGTTCGTCACGATGATAAAAACCCCAATATTCTTTGGCCCTAGCGTTTCCTCGAGCGTGATGTTCGTCAATGAAGGCTCGAACTTGTTTGGTGTTTTTAACAGGTTTCACTGTGATTTGTCGTGCACCTATCTTCTGCTTCCCTCCGAACAAACGAGCCAAGAGACGGGGCCAGGTCGTTTTCAGAAACGTGGTTGGCTCCAAGTCTTGTTCCCACCATTGGATGAGGGTAATACCTGCGTCTTTAGCTTTTTGGTACTTATCGAAGTGATAAGTTTTACCTTTGATGTGCCCAAACATCACTCGATGGCTATCTGTAGCGTACAGATTGCTGTTGTGAGTTTGATTGGGATTACACTCAATTCCGAGTTTGAACTCGGGTAGGTAGAAATCCAACTCCAATCCGTCTAAGACGGTGCGGTCGTTTCGTTTGTAAGCAATATTCGACGCATCCAACTGAGACATGACCAATTGTTCATAGTCAACCGGTACCTTGGCTTTGGCTTCGGTCCTTGTTCTCGGCCTTTTTGGTTTCCCTAACTCAAAGGCATAGGCTACACTATAGGTGGCCAGCATACTTTGCTTGTGCTTCTCACGAAGTTCTTCAGACTGCATGTTGTGTTCAACACCGTAGCGCTCTAACATCGTTTGCTTTTGTTTCGCGCGTACTTCTTCATTAAAGGATGGATGGTCTGTGCCGTAGAGCTTTTGACTTGTTTTCTTCTGGGCGCTCTTTTTGTGAGCTTTCCACAAAGGCTCGATGTCCTGTGCAAAACAAGCGGCGAAGACCTTTTTCAAGTCCTTATAGTAGAGTCCGTATTTGACAGACAAATCGATGCTGTCAAGTTCGCCTCGGCTATAGGCTTCGATATCTGCCCATAACCCTTGGTGTTCTCGATATTCATTGACAAAGGCTTCCATGGCTTTCGCTTTTGAAAGTCGTTTTGGCTTTTGGGCTAGAATTGTTTCAACATCATCTTGATTCACGACGACGGTCCGTAACCATTCGGGTCGAACATGTCCGACCGTGTACAGACGGGTGATTTCATCCTGAGTCAATTCTACTTTTGGAAAATACATTGTTGTGTTGGGTAATTTTGTTAATTCTTCAGTTTTCTTCATATCTAAAGTATATCACAAAATTTGCCCCTTGTCTACTCGTAAGGGTCACTGCTAAACTGCCATTGCTCCGACAAGGAAGGTTTTCACCATCTTGTCATCTTCACTCTTTTTTCTGCTTTCGCGACATTCACGCTCACACTCTCGTGTCACGTTGTAGTGGTGAAGCTTTAGGCTTTCAAAGCAATTAAACCGTAGGTTTCCGCCAATCGCTTGACGAACCGGGCTAACACCCTTAGGATCGGTTGTAAAGATATTCCACGGGTCTTTCTCCCGTGTCCAGACATCAAATGCTGGCTCGATATAAGTTTGACCCTTACCACCGCGGGTAATAGCAATAAGTATCGTATTCACGGGTCGGCGGTCATAGAAGTAGACGCCGGCTGGTCGAGCGGTTTCGGTGTCAAGTACGTAAAAGTTATTGTTAATGACGTCAGCGAGCGTATCATACTCCATACGACCATACTCTCCGACCCGTTTACCGGTTTTTTTGTCTTTGGGGTTGAAGTCGTAGTCACGTGCGTCATAGAAAATCCGAAATTCTCGAGGGACCCCACTCATGTCATACAATTTGTGGGCCAGCTCCTCATCAAACATCGGTTTTGTTTCATAGACGATGTTTCCGTCCTCATCCCGTTTGATAAAACCGTCGACGGTTTTGTCATAGACCGGTACTTTGATTTTCTTAATTCCCTTGTTTGAGACCATAATGTGACTCATAAGGGTTGATGCGTGGCCATCAAAGCCTAGTCCTACGTCGGGTGCAACGTCTAACTGTAAGGCCAAGTGATCCACGGTGCGGACATAGGCATCGTCTGGTCGGTCTTCCATATCGTCATCGATATGAATGGCGTTTTTGATCAGCCATTGGGCACGTGTCTTCTTATAGACAACCCCACAAATAATGGGTGTTGCAATAATGGCTAACGGAATATACCATTTGAGCAATCCATAATTGTGCCAAAATCCGGTCTGTAGTTTCGCAGGCTTCATCATGTCATTCAGGGTCGCTAACAAATATTGTAGCAAAATACCAAGAATGATGACTCCCGCAGGTGGTCCAAAATAGGATACCGGTTTATACCATTCAGGATCTGGTCCCGCTTTTCGTTTCTTGACCCGATTCAGTTCCTTTTTGTTGTCTTTGGTGTTTCGGGCATTGATGGTGTACTTGGTGTAATCCCGCTCCGCGTGACGCTGTTTCTTTCGACGTCTTGCAGACATGGAATCCGATGCGCGTGAGGCAGCATCTTGTGCCATACGCGTTGCTTGACCGGTCACACCTGATAGTTTATCCTTCCAACTCACGTGACACCTCCTTCAACAAAGCCTGCATTTTCTTAGCAGGGTGCGTCAAGCGAGTGACCGCAAGACTCGGTGGGTCTGTTCCTAGTAGAGCAATGATGGACAACTTATCCACTAAATGGTAGGGAATGGTATCCAATTTGCTTCGGCCATGTTTATAGTTGTACAAGGTCGTGTAAGGAACACCCGTCAACTTGGACAGATAGGGCAACTCACTTTGTGCAAGCAAGGTTGCAATATCCTCTAAGGTTAAATGCTTGGTTCCAGACATTTACCGTTTACTCCTTTCTTTTTCAGCCTTTCGGCATCTTACCTATAGTATAGCACTTTTCTTGCAAATTAGCAAGAAAATCCGAACATTTTAACGGTAGTAAAATCCGAACGTTGGCATTTTTATTATACCCGCCAAGTTTGTGAATTGGACGAATTTGGATTGAAATTTGGATTTTTTGAAAGCGTTCTCAAAACGCGGTATGGAGGGATTTTTGATTGTTTGAACATCAAAGTATCGATTTCACAAAAAAATTTTTTCTGACCACTCTTCAAAATTTTTTCTAACTTTTTTTCAAAAAAGTAAAGGTTAGTAGAAAAAGTCAGTCATATCAATGCTTGTAAGCGCTAACAAAGAATCCAAATTGGAATCCAATTTTCTCCAAATTCGTCCAAATGTCCTAAAAACGGCCAAATTCTACGAATTAAATCGTATTTTTCACTCATTTTGGCCATTGTTCGGGATGTCCCGAACGTTTTCCCCAATCCAAGAGGTAAAATCGACTTGTTTCGAGTAGAATGTTCGGAAATTGCGTATTTCTCGCTATTGCGTTCGGTTCCTAAATATGATATAATAAAGAAAAAGAAAGGATACATAAATATGGATGTTCTTTTAGTGTTTATGCTTTCAGGATATTTTGTCCTCGTGTTGGCACTCATTGTCGGAATGATTGCAGTCGAATGGATTCTGTTTGAACGAGCCGGCGAACCCGGTTGGAAAGTGCTCATCCCTTTCTATGACAGTTTCATCCTGCACAAAATTGCTTTTGGTGAAGAAGCTAAATGGTACTGGTTCCTTTTGTTGGTTCCTGGTTATGGCATCTACATGCGATATGCCTTCACGAAAACCTATGGATATTCGACCGGAATGTCCGTCTTATCGGTTTTCTTCCCGATGATTCTGTCCATTGTGATGGTTCTGCAAAATGCCGAATATAAAGGTCCGATGACCCACATCCTCAAACAATAATATCCGAAAGGATATTCTACTTAATGTCGGTTATAACCGACATTTTTTGTTATGTCCGTTCTAACAGACATCAGGTGCCCGATTTCCAAAAATCCCATAACAGCAAGTTTCGTGATATAATAATAGTAGAAAACAGAAAGGAAACACGCGTATGATTAATCAACAGATTAGTGACATGATGCGTCGAGATACCCACTTCCGTGAACATATGGAGGAGTTGGGTTATTTAAATAAACCGATTGTCGCTGTTATTGATTGGGGTGCGGAAACTATTTTCACCCAACAAACTAACTATAGCTTCAATAATGTATCGTCTGATTATTTGGATCTGTTTCGTTCTACGATGACACAAGCATACAAACGAACACCTTTGACCGAGGATGCGGTTGCTCTGGCTGATGAGTTAGTGGAGTCTGCTCCAGAAATTCCACATAAGAAAGCTCCAACGCGAATGTCTCGGGATTTGTTCCATAATATGTTTATGTATGAAATGTTGTTGTTGAATGAGCTCGAAGGTCATTTGGAACTATCAGAAGACAATACTATTCATTTGGTTGACCGTCAAAACTTGACGCAAGGTGTAGACCATATGAAAAAGCAGATTTTGAAGGACAACCCAAAGAAGGACGAAATGGAGCTGGTGCTATGACGCTCGAAGACCTCTCTCAAGCTTATTTTGGGACAAAGGATTATGAATCCATTTTGTCTGAGTTGGCTCCGTCGTCCATTCTTGTTCGACGTTTTCATGATGAAGCTAAAAAACTAAATTTATTACCAGAAAGGAATTGATATGGCAAAGAAACGACCATATGTTAGTAAACTCAAAATGATGCTCCCAGAACGGTCAATGACCGAATGGGCGGATCAACTAACTGAATTTGAAGCTGAAGAGCTTTTGTCGTATATTAATCGACCAAACTTATCTCTTTACCCTGACCGTACAACGGTGCCTTACGGATTAAACGTATCAACAGAATTTGGGTCTATCCATTTAGACCACACTTTGAAACGGGTTGACAAGGTATATGTGGGTGGTGTTGCATTTGAACCCGTATCAAATGATATGGAAGTGATGAACACCTTGCTTGACGGCAATCCTGCTGATGCCCTCCAACCTCGTGCAGCCGTTCGTTCTCGCTCAGGGCGAGGTCGTCGGGTTCGTAATACTCGTGATAATGAAGTACCGTTTGAAGACGTTGCTAGCCGTGCACGCGAAGATCTTGAAAAAGCAGGCCTGACCTACGCTACCTTATTCACCGAAATGTCCAGTGTCTTCTCAGGTAAGAACTTTGATATTGGGGACGTGATGAACGAACTTCGTACCAACCAAGTGGACGAAAAAGATATCCCACGCTTTTTGACAGCGGATTCAACCTATAAACGTGAGATCGTCTCTCAATTGTATGGACTCAATTACGGAACAGCCCAACAAGACTACAAGTTCTCTCCGGTTAAAGCTGATGACTCCTTCCTTGGTCGCTTGATGACGCGTCTTGGAGTGGAAGAAGCTGAATATGATGAAAAATACGGTGTCTTGAAAATTGGTGACCGTCACATCACCAACCTTCCAAACGTGGATGAAAACGGTGTCTTCTCAAACCAATCCGTTCGCTATATTCCATATCATATTGGGTATTTTGCTGAAGGTGAAGGAACTCGTGTCGAACGTTTACGTCATATTGACCCCGTTGAACGTGCGATTTCAGCCGTTGAATTGCAATACAAATTGACAACCGGTGATGTGAAATTTAAGACCTTGCTCGATGTATCACGTAACCTCCCAGACTTCGAAAACCACCCTTACGGGGAAGAAATTCTTGAAACCTTCAAACGCAAGGTCGTGCTTGACAAATCCTACCTTCAAACCAACTCACTTGTTGCGGAATATCAAAATCGAGCAGATGACTTAGGGGCTGTCGCTCTGACCATGCTCGATGATGATGCCAAAGGTTTGATTGACCCTCTTGGAACGTCAAACGGGGGCAATATGGGAGCTATCTTCTACTTGACAGAGGATGCCCAGTTTAATCCCGATGGTACCTTTACTAAAGGTCAAGCTGAACACTCACCTGTTGGGAATGTGATGACGAACTTCCATATCGATAAGGATAACTTTAACCGTCACCAAATGAGTTTCAATGCGATGTTGACGTCAACTGATGTCAAGGTATTGAATGTAGCTTATTCTGAGTTTGCCATGTGGAATGCGGAAGACGCTCTCGTGTTGACCGATAAAGGTGCTGAGAAACTAGGTGCTGCAGCTGGTGACAAACTAACCGATATGCACGGAAATAAATCCGTTTCTTCCCTCATCATTGATTCAACCATGGATGCGGATACCGCTAAGCAAGAACGCTTGGAACACGCGGTTGAGTTTGCTAAATTGAACCCGGACCTTGATATGGTGGTTTCACCTGTCTCTCTTGCGTCTCGTCTCAACATGGGTGTTGCCATGGAAGGTCTCGCTGGAGAAAAGAAAGACCTTCACTTACCAAATGGTGAAGTCGTCAAAGATGGGATCACACAAGTGGCCTACATGACCCTCCCTCAAACAGCTGAACACAAGTCCAAAGATTATGGACAAGAAGGAACGGGTCGGAAATATTCAACCTTGTTCCGTTATGCTCTATCATCAAAAGTTGGTGATGACCTTTACCGCAAAGGGATCGTCCACGAAGAAGTTCGTAACCACCACATTGATGAAGTTGCCACTCACTTCGATCGACTTGGGATTAGCTTCAAGGACGAAAAAGCCCTCCTTCGTGAGGACAATGTCAATGGCTTTGTGCCTGACCGTGTGACGGTGGATGCTCATGACTATTCATTCAAATCCCCAGCGGTTGTCCGTTTGTCCCTTATCAATCAGATGGAAAACAACGCCATCAACATTGACTTGGGTGACATGCACGTGACAAGTCCTATGACGGGTGAACCAATCAAGGATGAATCCGGACGTAACGTTCTTCCGATTCGTGTTCCAGAAGGTGAAACGATTCCTTATCGTTACACTGAAGTATTCAAACAATTAGCCGTTGGAAACGAACAAGGTCTACAAGTTGCTTACAATAAAGCGGTTGCTATCGACTATAACAATTTGACAGCCAAAGACAATGCGATCAAAAATATTGATACCATGACCTTCTTTGAAGGGGCCAAAACGGAAATGATTTCACCAGACCCTCGTTTGCGTCTCGGTCAAATTTCAACGTCTATTGACGATAGCCGCGTTATTTTCCACCGTGACCCTTGTGTACAATCCGGTAACGTTATTTCAATGGAAAATGTTGGCGGAAATCATCCAAATATGACTCATATTCACCCAATGACGGTTTCACAAGTCGATGGTGACTTTGATAGTGATACGGCAGGACTCAATGGCTTCAAAAACTTGCGCCTTGATGACGCACAAAAAGATGAATTCTTCAACAAGTCATCTGTCTATGAACAGCTTAACCGCTATGGTGAAGTGTTCCTAGGTACTGGTAGCTCTCACTTTAAGGCAGCCGTCCTTGCAAATGGTTTGGATGATAGTCAAGTAACCTTCAAAGATGGTAAATCCAATATGGAATTGGCGCACGTTGTTGAAAACTTGTGTGATAACATTGTTGACTCAGCTAACTCTTACGGCGCCTATGCTCTCTCTTTTGCTGATGAGCACACCTTGAAGGACTCACTCGGACGTTTGGCTGATGATGGCATCAAGGGTAACCGCGCTGACATCGACCGTCACTTTGAATCTGGTTATACCATTGATGAAGACCGGGCCCTTATGAAGGCTTTGATTGCCAAATCAGAATGGACAGGTCTTGCTGGTTCAACAACCAACAAGTTGATTGCAGGCTTCGGTGACAAACCGGTTGATCCTGAATTGACGCGTGTGGCCATGGATGTGACCTACTCTATGACCCAATCCGTTCTTCAGTTGAAGAAGAATGCCGACAAATTGCCAGAAATCGATGACAAAATTTCACGTATGAAATTAGTTATGGATGGCCAATATGACTTTGAAAAGTCACGTGCAGAACTTCTTGATATCACTGAAGGTCTCGCTCCAGCAGAAGCCATCAACAAATTTGTAGATACGGTTTATGATCGTCAACGAACCATTGCACGTGAAACTGGTCAACCGATGAACATGCAGTTTGGTGCTGGGGTTCTTCATTCTACTGGTAGCTCTAACGCAGCCTTTGCCTTCATGAGTGAAACGACATTCAACAAACATATTCAAAAGAATATGCATGTTACTGGGGTGACCAATGAAGCGGATGGTTCTCAGCTTAGCAATGAGGACTTGACTCAAATTCTCAATGACTTTGACGCACAACAAGGGGGTGCCCATGGATTATAAAACAATTGGTAAACAACTCCAAATTGAAAAGGACTTGTGCCATAACTTCTTAGACGGTGGGGTTCTCAGCCGTGAGGCTGGGATTTCCCGCTTCAATGAAGAAGCTGAAAAACATGGTTTGAAACCACTGCGTGATCCAAAAGGCTATATGACTTTGGATGATAACGTTTATCAGGCCATCAAAGATACCTATGAGGAAAAATATGAAGCCCGGGCTCAGGATATCGAGGATGGTTTCTCCCTTGGTACAACCTATGCAATGGACTATGTATTAGACCATTTGGACAGCACGGTACGAAAGGACAGCAAGCGTTTCTTGCCAGAAGGTATGGTGTATGGTGATCTTCGCTTCATCAAAAACACCCCTGAAATTCAGGACAAAATCGATAAGGTTGTTGACCGTCGTGTTGAAATGACCTTGAAATATTCTATTTCCCGGTCGATCGACGATGCGGATTTCCGTCGTACCTTTGTCCTTTATGACCAAGCTGGTAAAGAATTGGCTGAAGCTATTCAACCGTCTAATACCCAAGAACTATCGATGTAGAAAGGAAGCTCATGGAATTTTTACGTATTCAACTAGAACCCACTGATTACCTTTCAAAGGATTGGTCAGGTAGTGCAGGTGTCACCGAAATTGTTACAACAGATACTATGATTGAAGGTACGCCTCAAGGTACCTACGTCAGCGGATACATTGTTTCAAGTACAGATGAACATGGTAACCGGTTCTCTAGCACCGACTTGCCAGAACCATTCCGCTTACAGGGTGACCCTCAAATGGCAGAGCGTATTACCGCTATTGAAGCTGCTGACTTTGATGCGTTAGATAAACTCTTAGATGAAGAACATTCTCAAACCCGATTGGAAGAACAAAAAGCCCTCCGAGACTGGCAGGATGAAATTGTTGCGGATTATGACCGTGAACTATCTGAGGCAAAGAAACAATTCGCACAAAACTATCTGGCCTCAGGAGCTCGGAATTTGGATGAGTTTGACGCTAGAACATATGACGCTACCTTTGGATTATCCGATGACCAGCGTACCTCGGTGATTGAGGATTTGAACACCTATGACAATCTACAGTCCCGTCGGCGTGCTATTGGTCGTGAAATGGACCGAGCCTATGCCCGTAATGATCACCGCACCGACCGCGATATCAGTAACTTAGAATTCGAACGGGCTGGTGTGATTCGTGATATGAAACGCATCGATGAAGAGTACGGACTCACGGAATCCGCTCAAGCATCACAAGCGAAAGAAGTTCACGAAAGCTTCCACCCATCCGACTTTATCGATGAAAGTTCACGAAACGAAGCTCAATTAGCCAATGACTTTGGTGACATCACGGAAGAGAATATTGATGCCTTTATGACGGAACTGGACATTTTGCGAGACGATGGGCTTGTACAATAAGAAAAAAGCACTCATGTTGAGTGCTTTTTTGATTATAAAAAAAACGGCAAAAAAAAAAGAACACGGGCAGTAGGAATTGAACCCACACTGAAGGTTTTGGAGACCTTAGTTCTACCTTTAAACTATGCCCGTATAATATGGAAGGAGAGGGATTCGAACCCCCGAACCCGAAGGAGCGGATTTACAGTCCGCCGCGTTTAACCACTTCGCTACCCTTCCATAGAGATACCCACCATGATGGTGGGTATTTAATTTACCACACTTCTTCGCCGACTGGCTCGTATGGATTACGATAGTTTGCGTTAATCAAGCCGTCCGTGCCGTCTTTTCGGCGATAGACTACGCTCACACGTCCCGTATCTTCATTGATAAATACGAAGAAGTCGTGTCCAAGAAGGTCCATTTGGATGGCAGCGTCTTGAGCCGTCATGACTTGAACATCTAGTGTCTTGATACGTGCGAACACTTCAGCATCATCGATGTCTTCTGGTTCATCAACGGCCTGTTCTACTCGAACTTTGTTACGGTTTTGCAACTTAGTTTTGTGTTTTCGAATCTGGCGTTCGAGTTTATCGACAACCAAGTCCAGACTACCGTACCAGTCGTCTGATGTTTCTTCAGCTCGAAGAGTGACGTTTTTGTGAGGGATTGTCACCTCAGCTTTAGCCCGCTTGTTGGGATAAACCTTAGCCGTGACATTGACTGTCACAGTCTCGTCCTCAGAGAAGTATTTCTCCAATTTGCTGAGTTTAGCTTCCGCATAGTCACGGATTGCGTCGGTGATGGCGAGGTTTTCGCCGCGAACATAAAATTTGAACATATACTGTCCCTCCATTCTAACGGTCCAGACGGGACTCGAACCCGCGACCCCTTGCGTGACAGGCAAGTGCGCTAACCATCTGCGCTACTGGACCAACATAACCCGTGACAACCTTTCCGAATAGTGCTCTGGGCTTCTTTGGGCTGGGATACACGTGTTATTTCTTACAATTCGTGGCACCCTGCGACCAAGTACGTATTTTCATCATAGGGGATGCATATCTTTACCTCTTAGTGCTCATGGCTTCGGAGGGGGTCTGTTCGCGAATTGCAATACGCTGTACGGGGATCGAACCCGTGTTACAGGCGTGAAAAGCCTGTGACCTAACCGCTAGTCGAACAGCGTATAAGTTTTGGGTTACTGGACATTATCCGTCTTACCCAGATAAATAAAATCACTCCACAAACCATCATAATCTACTTTGATGACTTCATAATTTTGCATTGCTTCAAACAATTCAGGAAACGTTTTATCCGATAGAATATTTGGATTATCATTATATACTGTTAGGTCAACGTAATAATAACATTTATTTCCCTTTCGAACAACGGAGCGTAATCTTGTATATTCATATTTTGCAAAATCATCAATCAAGTCTTTCGGTACGTAAAAATAAATACGTGTTTCTTGATGATGAAAATCAAAATCTTTTAACTTCATTCCGATACCGTTCCTTTGTTAGTATTGGGCAACTCCACCAACAGGGCTCGAACCTGTGACATCATGATTAACAGTCATGCGCTCTGCCAACTGAGCTATGGTGGATTAAGAAACATCTATACCAAGGGGATCGAACCCAGATAGCTCAGTCTTATATCACCGTGGTGATAGCTGAACCAATCGTAGCGATTGTACTGCCACAATGCACGATCGCAACCTCCCAAATAGTTGCCACGTATAGATCTATTTAGTTTAGTGTTTATTTAATGCGGTAAGCGGGTATAAACGAACCCTTTATCGCCTTCGCCAATGTTATCTTGTAGTTTTATATCTTTAT
>ERZ773061.132-NODE-132-length-31931-cov-3.148042_pt1 | contig 31931 bp, 24 predicted proteins | sample MGYA00580627_ERZ773061 | MGnify/ENA primary metagenome ERZ773061 (study PRJEB29015, sample SAMEA2738119) | human oral metagenome | biome: human oral; feature: human-associated habitat; material: saliva | place: China | collected 2223 ...
GTGATTTTTGTAGTCGAGTTAGCAGCGATTGCGGTGTATAGCCTTCTGGAATTTCGGAAGTTGAGTTACCGTAAGGTGAAACTGGTTTGTATTGTGGCGCTATTTGTCGGAATTACACCGGTTTGGTGGCAGCTTTTTAGCTACTATCAGATGGACCGAGACTTTTTCGGTAGCCTGGGATTCATAATGGCAACATTTCCAACCTGGCTACTAGCTATTGTTACAGTTGTCTTCACTTATCTTGGCGGCCCTAAGTTAAGAGCTAAAAAGAAAAGTAAAGCTGAAGCTGAAAATGCTAAGCTGCGTGAGCAAATTGAGCGCATGCAGAATCAGCAAAATAAGCTTCAGGAGGACAATGAAAAACTCCGTAGCGTAGTTCAAGGAACCAAAAGTGGAACCCCTGAGCAAAAATCAGTAACTGAGGATAAAAAGGCCGAGTCAAATCCGCCGAAAAACACTCAGACTGATGAAGCTCAGACTACCACCTCTGCGCCGAAATCTGACGCAGAGGATAAAATAAGGGTAGAAGTTACTAACCCTAGCATGACTGAAGTTCAGCAGCAAAAGCCGTCTGAAATTCTCAATCAGCTAAGCAGTAACTCTAGTCCAGAGGCTCAACAGAAGGCGATCGAAGAGATCGTTAAGAACTATCGAAGCGCCACTGTTAAAGAAGCCACCACTCCGGAAGAGGAAACTTCAAGTCAAGAGCCAAAGATCACATACTTCGAAATTCCCTATGAGGAAGATGAAGAGGAAGAGCCCGAAGAGCGGGATCATGATCTGGAAGAGGAGGAAGAATTCCTCGACCCTGTTGGCGGCGATGAAAATTGGGAAGACGATACGATCTTTACGGATTTGTTCGCCAAAATTAACCCAGTTACTATCGCCCTAGTTCTCGGAATTATCATCGTATTTTACGGGATAATTCGAGTAGTTCTCTAGGAGGATACTTCATGAATGAGGAAATCATGTTGGAGTGTGGTTGTCAGATTTTGGCACTTGTGGGATTTATCTTCGGATTAATCTCACTGAAAATCGAAATCGGCAGCTCGAACATAGACGGCATTATGCTAAGTTGCATAATGCTTGTTGTATTTGTTGTTACATTTTTGACCAGACTCCGAATTTTCCACATTGAGAGCGGAGTCCACAGGAAAAACAGAGAGGTAAAAATATGGAAAACCTAGGATTTGGAAGAAATGAAAAGATCCTTTCGGGAATCTTGATAGCTTCACTTGTTGTGTTGGCGATTGCATTTGGTGTGAAATCTTGTCAAAGAAATCACGCCGATGCAGAGGCGGAAACTCTTTCCGCTAAAGACGTCGAAGCCGAGAAATCGGAATTGACATTCGATTTCGATAACTATGAGTACGCGAAAGCGTACCCAGAGTTAAGTCGTGAGTTCTGCGACAATTCGATTCCGAATAAGGCAGCCGAAAGAGTCGCAGGATCTGGCTTTAGTGACGCTCTCTCTACTCCTTTCTCCGTGACTCACGGAACTAAGGACGGAGAGAAATACTCCGATGAGGAGTTGAGCGTAATGTCTAAGGAATTCCGTCAAGAGGTTTTGGCGAACCCGGTCTATACTTATGCAGTATTGACCGCATTGACCAATATGACTCTGAGCGACGGTACTTCCGTTACTCAGATCAACCCCTGGATGACTGATAGACTCAATGAGTATTCTCAGAGTATGCAGGAAGGAACTGGCAATCAAGCCTATCTCCGAGAGGAGAATGGCATACTTTACGCCAACGACCGTCAGGTAAAAGTTGGCGTAGCAACTCTTTGGTTATTAGATCGATTCGTTAATCAGAAGGTTCAGTTGGTAACCACCAATCACCACTATCCTTTAAGCTTGACGAATACCGATTCTGCTAAGTTAACTACTTTTACTAAGGCGGATTACGAGTTCACTCGTGATGCCATGGTATTAGCTTATGTTAACAAAGCGGGCACTGAAATTTTCAAGCTTGGAATCAATACTCACGACAAGCGCCCAGAGCTTATCGTGACCAAAAAAGTTCCAAAGGAGAAGACGAAGAGCAAGCTAAAACCAAAGGAAACTACTCCTCAGCCTACTACTGAACCCGAAACTCAAAAGCAGACTGAGCCGGAGACAAAGCCGACTCCGAATCCCAAACCACGTCGTCATGGCGGTGGTGGCGGTGGTGGAAATAATCACCATGGGAGTCAACCCGAGAAGAAACCTTCTCAGGATCCCGTTAATAACGGGGGTGCTCAAATCGGTGGCGGTAACGCCACAGTCGGTACTGATGCCTTCGAGCCTACGGACCCAGTGGTCCGCACGGATGGGGGGCATGAAAAACCCGCTAACGTGAAACCGGAGACTCCGACTCCAGATCAGAGTCATCAGAATGTGGAAACACAAAAAACTGATGATATCAAGATGAACTACGAGACGGAGGCTCAGCGCAATGATAATTTCACCAATAATAAAGGTGAGACTATCAACCACGGAGTTGATAATTCTGGAAAATCTCTCCAGAAAGACGACTACGTGGGCTTCGTCAATTCCGACGACGAGGAACCGAAATAAGATTCAGCATCTACAAAATCTATCGCAGTTTAATTACCCTGGCGGCTCAAGCCGCCGGGTAATTCATGTTTACTCTTGAGACGATTCGATTTCAGTGGCATAGACGAAAATTAACAATTTGGCTAGAAGAAAAAGATTTAGATTCGTGTAGTCAAATCGAAAACAAAATTTTATAACAGGAACAATTTAATTGAAAGGAGCTTTTATGAAAAAAGCATTCAAATTTGCATCCATCGCTGCTACCGTGACTGTTGCTGGTCTTGCTACTGTTGCAACTGTATCTGGTTGGGGTGATAACGCTGGCGGTCGCGCTATTTACACTATCGCTGACATTAACGCTGGTAAACTTGGCGACAAGATCGTCATGAACTCTATCAAGGACGACGGTTCTTCTATCTCCGCTAAGGAAAAAGAAGCCGGTGTTATTATGCCGTTGAACGATGAACGTAGCTTCTTAGGTATTCGCGACGAAGCTACTGGCAACAATGGCAAAAATAACGTTTGGAACATCGGTGATGTTAACGTTGAAGAAGGTAAAACTTACGTAGTTCGTCTTTATGTTCACAACAACAACCCTAAGGGTGTTAACGCTGTAGCTAAAGATGTTACCACTGAAATTTCTTTACCAACCGTGGTTTCTAAGACTGCTCGTATTTCTGGCTTCATTAATGCCTCAAATGCAACTCCATCTCGTTACTGGGATTCTTTGAATCTTAAGAGCGCCGATGGTCGTGCTTTCTACCTTGACTATGTTGAAGGTTCTGCTACCTTTGAAAATAACATTTTTAAGAATGGTACTACCTTATCTGACTCTATCGTAAACGGTGGTGTGAAAGTTGGTTATGACAAATTAGATGGTAACCTCCCTGGTTGTTACAACTATGCTGGTTATGTCACTATTAAGGTTAAACCAGTTTTCGAAAGCACCTCTATTACTAAGAAGGTTCGTATGCTTGGCGATAAAGATTGGAAGACTTCTGTCGACGCTAAGATCGGTGATTCTGTCGAATATCAAATTCACTACAAGAACCTTAACGCTGCTCGTGTCGAAAACGTAATTATCCGCGACTCACTTCCAAAGAATATGGAATATGTTGCTGGTACTACTAAGCTTTTCACCTCTGCTTTCCGTGATGGTGCTAAGGCCAATTCTGACACCATAGTAACTGAAGGTCTTAATATCGGTAACTATGCTGTAAGTGGTGACGGTTTTGTTCGCTTTACTGCTAAGGTAGTCGACAAGGATCTCGCTTGTGGTAACAACCGTTTGATTAACTGGGCTAAGGCTTCGGCCAATGGTTTCGCTGTTCAAGGTAGTGCAGATGTTTACGTTAAGAAAACCTGTGAAAATACCCCAGAAAAACCAGTAACTCCAGTTACTCCAAACCCAGAGAAACCAAAACAAGAACTTCCAAAGGAAATGCCAAAAACCGGTCCTGAAACCGTAATTAGCTCAGCCTTCGGTCTTGGTTCTATCATTACGACTGCTGGTCTTTATCTTTCTAGCCGTAAAAAACTTCGCTAATTGACCGCTCCGAAGATTTTCTTAGGACGTCAATACTTAGCCTTGGATAAGCCTTCTCGCTCGAATTATTGAGCGGGGAGGCCCAAGCTAACTGGTTGAAAACTGCGTGATGATAATAAAATACGTCTTGAGTTAAAAAATGTATTATCATTGAAACAACCTGCGAAGTCCAACCAAAAACTCCAGTCTCGGCTGGAGTTTTTTGGTGGCTTGAAAAATGTGGAATTTCGATACTTTTCGTATCTAAATTAAGTATGATACTTGAAGCTGAAAATAAACTGACTTTTTCGCGATTTATTTTTAAAACTCTTATGGTATAATTTAAGCAAATGGACCAAAACACAAACAATTCTTTTACTTCCGCTCCACAAGGTGGTGATTTTTCCGACATTATTATCCCAAACGCTTACGTCGCCAAGCCTAAAAATAAGAATCTGAAGAAGTATATTATTTTTGGTGTGATCGGTCTACTTTTTGTTTTTGCTTTGAGTTTTCTTTTCAAGAAAACGGTTATTGACTCAAAAAATGTGAGCAAGGAAGAGCTGATCGAGATTACTTCCTCAGAAAATATTAAAAATATTGATAACCTGGAACAAGGTTTTTTTAAGATTTATAATAATTATGTTTCTTTCGATGACGTTTTTAATCCGTATATGTACAAAAAAATACATGAGGGGCAAGTTACATTAATTACATTTAAAAATATAGTTGATAATAAACAGAAAGCTTCTGGCAACAAATATGCTGTTCAAGCTTATGGTTCATTTCGAAAAGCACTTGATGAGCGTTATAAATTATATATGGACGCTATAGCCGTTTATGATGATTTTTATAAAGCATACAAAGATATGAATAAAGAGATTTTAGCTAAATACGATTCTGGAAACCTAAACTACAAGATTGCTGCTCGCGAGCTTACAAATATAATCGAACAGTCTGTGAAGATGCAGGAGTTAATTAATAATAGCACCTGTAATGCCGAAGAAGACTTGAGTAAAAGCACGCCCACATGTCAAGTACAGTATAAAAACTTGAATAATTCTATTGAGAATTTCAATAATGTAAATGGTCTAAGAAGAATATTTTCAAGTGTCTATGACTTAAAAGATTATGCAAATTTGCAAGATTTAAGTAGCTACATTAATGCATATATGGAACAGAATTAGGATAAAATATGAAAGAAAAAAAATACAGAGCATCAATTATAGCGTTAGCCTTGGTTGTCATATTAAACTTAGTTCTTTTTTCAGCATCAATGGTGTTTGCTGCCCCATCGACCGTTGTCGTTGGCGATGCTAAAAGTAAAATTCACGAAGCGGTTCGTGCAAAATATATTGCAGCTGCATTTGCGGATTGTTTCAAGCATGAGAATATCGCCCTTCATGAGAAAAAATTAGTTGGTCCATTTTACTCTCCAACAGATTACATCACGTTAACTTCGATTTCTAAAAACAAAGGTAATCTTTTTAGGTCATCTCGTGAAGATATTTACAGTAATGCATCGGTTGGCGCTGAGCTAAAGAAGGAAATTTCAGGTAAGGCTTCCGATGGTAAAGATGCTGGTGTCATTCAGTGTCAAGACAATGGCTCTTCAAACATTACGAAGGCTTTTATGGATCAGTTTGGAATTAAAGATCTTAGTAACTTAATCTGCGATAAAGGTTCGAACCAAAATGGTTTATTAATGCCAAAAAAGAACGGCAATATTAGTACTTGCGAAGAAGGAACTCTTGATGCTCTTGGCCAATTTAATAAAAATCCAGATGGTGAAGAATATATTAAAAAAATCTACAATAAATGGGCAGAGAATAATGCCTTTGCAGTGCCATATGAAAAAATCAACAGTTATTATGATGACGCTACTCTTGCTTATGATGATGCATTAACTACATTTGAAATAAACTGCTCTCCAGGTGGGGATTATGCTGATAGTATAGATACTTCTACTTATAATTTTAAAGTTAAATTACTCGATTCAAATGGTAAACCTGTTGAAAAATATCCAAAAATGATCGCAACTACCGAAAAGGATGGTAGTAAGAAATCTACAAATTTTATGAGTGCAAACAAAAAGACACTCAAGTGTAATGAGCTTGCAGACGTAATTAATAAAAGCTTTGATCAGTATGCTAAAAACCTTAATGTTGCAGAATCTGACACTTGTAATTCGCAAGAGGTTATTGATAAAGCTAGTGAAATCGTAAGAGCCTACGGAGCTAAGAATGACGCTAGAGTTCCTCTAACCGAAGAAGAAAAGGAAGAATATAGAATTCTCTCTGAGGCATTACAAAAGAAAGACTTTACTGTGGATGACGGTGAAGGAGGTAAGAAATGTCTTGAGACGGCAAATTTAAAAATTAGTGTAGAGGATACAGTATCGGATAATGATTCCGCTAATGATGCAAAACAAAGCTATTGTCAAGAGAACGGCGGCTTCCTTTCCTGGATGCTTTGTCCTACCATTGCCGATGGTGCTGCTACTGCTAGTGGTCTTCTGGGGTCCATTACAGATTTAACTACTACGCATAAATCGATCATTGAACAATTTTCCGATCAGGGATCAGCAATATATAAGGCGTGGTCATCATTCCGTAATTTCGCAAACATTGGATTTGTAATTATGTTACTGGTTGTTGTATTTTCACAGGTAACTAATTTAGGTATCTCGAATTACAATATTAAAAAAATTCTTCCTAAATTAATTATCACGGCTGTTTTAGTTAACTTTTCGTATCTAATTCTTGGCGTGGCAATCGATCTTTCTCATATTATAGGTAATGGAATTGGCTCGGCGATTAGAACTATTGCTGGTGAAAGTATGAGTGCAGAAGCATCGGCTCAAGCATCCTCTATCGTCTCTAAAATTGCGGGTATGGTCACGGGTGCTGGATTGATTGGCGGGGGTGTAGCTATTGCTACTACGGGTCCTGCTTTGATTCTTCCAGTTGTATTATTTGTCATTACGACCGTGATTTCAGTTTTCTTCGGTTTCGTTATGCTTACTATCCGCCAGGCAGCTATTATTATGGTGATAGTTTTGGCACCTCTTGCCATGGTATTGTATGCTCTACCGAATACTGCTGCAGTAACAAAGAAGTATATATCAACTTTAAAAGCACTTCTAATGCTGTACCCTATGTTTGTTCTTGCAACCTCCGCGGGTGCTCTCGCTTCTACTATTATAGTCGGTACTAGTACGGATATGCTTATGTTAATTGTTGGCGGACTCTTAAATGTACTTCCATATTTTGCTATTCCATCTATGACCTCTAAATCCCTTGCAGGATTGGGCGCGATTACATCAGGCTTTGATAAGATTCGTGGCGGTGCTTTAAAGGGTGTGGGTATGGCTGGTGGGGCTATTGCTGCATCGGAATTTTATAAGAATGTAAAGAGTAATTATGCAGCCGATCAATCAGTTGCTAGAGCTAAGAGGGACTTGAGGAGATTTGATAAGATCAAGGCGAATGGTGGAGAATTGTCTATTGCACAAATGCGACGCCAGGCTGCTGCTGCGGGTGTCGTCAATAAAGATTCTAAGTTACGTGCAGGCTCAGATTCAGCAGGGCGTGGTGCTCTAAGTAATATGTCTGGTCTCGGTTTTGAGAATCTAAAAGCAACTGCCGAAAAAGAGTTTCGTGAAGATGAAGTGAAAAATATTATGAATAAACTTGCTAGTGATGGTGTAGATGAAGGTACTATGAAGAGTGATCTTATATCAGCATTGAAGACTGGTGCTAATTATGAGAATATGACTGAAGACAAGAGGCATGCAAATGATATCCAAATTGAGGCACTCACTCGCTCTCTTGGTGCCACTAAAGCTGGACGTAAGGAAGTGAGTAATATAGGTAAGGATACTGGATTGACTACGTCGAATCGTGCATTTACTCAACTTGCTAGCGCTGCGGTTACATTGCCGGGCTTTGCAGATAAGCAACAGATCGCAAATAATCAGTACACTAGTTTTCTGCAGAATACTAGCTATGATAAGAACGATAATGCAAAAAATTCATCGCTTATTTCAGCAACAAGAAGCGTGGGTCTAGATAAAGCTTACGATGATATGAATATGGATAACTTCCTTAAGGTCGGAAACGCAGATGCTGATGAAATTCTTAGGGTAAAAGGCGCCAACTCCCTTGACTCCGTGGTGAGCCAAACAGCTTCCGCTGCACTAAATGATGCAAACCTTATTGCTAATTTTGACAAAACTAAGATGTCACTGGTTAGTGCAGAGATGAATAACCAGCGCACCTCTACGATTAATCTACGAAGTGGTGGTACCGCTCAAGTCTTCAATCCTCCATCCGACTTCGGCGAATATAGTCAGGTTAAAAACGGTTCCGGTGATATTATTTACACCAATAAACGCGGTGACAGTTTCAATGCCTCTACGGGTCAAATTACTAAAGGAGTATAAAATCTCTAGTTCACGAACTGTCGGGTTTGGGGTATAATTATCTCAAGCCCGAATGGCGGAATTGGCAGACGCGCTAGCTTCAGGTGCTAGTCTAGCTTCTAGGTGCAGGTTCAAGTCCTGTTTCGGGCACCACAAGATTAGATCATAGTGAGAGCTATGATTTTTTGTTAAATTAATTATTAGCACGGTAGTTCTTGAATAAGGATTCAGATTTTTTAAAATTCCTGTCACACCCGCTGTTTTCTTAATTTTCAAATAATCTTGGCTCTTAAATCAAAAAGGAGCCAAATATGTCAAAAAATCTAACAATCAAAAACATATTCGAAAAAACCGAAGTTGACCACATATCAAATATTTCATCGGCGCGTTTTTCCGCTCGTCAATCTAGTAACAAATCCCTCGATACTCTGCCCCCGGATTTTCGTGTCGAAAATCATCCACTCGACAGTGAGCAACGCAAAGCTATTTATGATCCTGCCAGATTTAATCTAACCGTAGCTGGTGCTGGTTCTGGCAAAACTACCACCATTCTCGGCAAAATTCTCTATCTCCTGCAATCTGGTTTCGCTAGTCCACCGGAAATTCTAGTTTTATCTTTTACTCATGATTCCGCCACGGAACTCAGAGAACGTTTTTTACGCGAATACTATCAAACATTTGCGGAACAGATTTTGCTCAGAAAATCTCCACCGCCCGATATTACGATTGAGACCTTTCATAGTTTGGCTCTAAAATTACTACGAAAATTGTGGCCAGATTTTTCCGTTGAAACGAATGAGTTAAATTCCGATTTGCTTGAGTCTAAGTCGACTAGTATTCACGAACTTAAAACAGAAAAGGCTCATGATTTGGATTCTAATAAAGATAATATTTTGGAATCGGATTCGGATGATGACAATCAGGCCTCGATTATTCGCGAATTTCTCGATCTTCACGAGCTAGATTCTGCCACGCTGCCTCTCATCGCCAGTAAATTTTCTTCGCTAGAATATAGTAAATTGTTTCTCGAGGTTTCTGAAAAATACCAAAGGGAGTTATTCGGTCTCTTAGAAAACCACCAGACTACGTTTTCTGGGCTAATCAAATTAGCAATTCGATATCTTCGTTCTGGTCAGATTAAAACTCAATATCGCTATATTATCGTCGACGAATATCAGGATCTCTCGGCTCTGCGTCAGGAATTTTTGCGTCTTCTTATCGAATCCTCACAGGCGAATCTGTTCGCCGTGGGCGACGACTGGCAGGCCATTTATGGCTTTAGTGGTAGTCGCGTCGATTTTACTTTGAACTTCCGTCGATTTTGGGGTGATTTTTCTCTGCATCGTATCTCGAAAACCTATCGTTTCGGTTCCACACTCGCAAGGTTAAGTTCGAGCTTCATCATGCAGGACCATACTCAAATTCGAAAACAAATTCAAAGCCAAAAAGAAGATTCATTAGAGCCCGTCGTGGAAGTCTGTGGTGAATCAGAGCGACTTGACCTAGAAGTCCTCACGCATTACTTCGAGTCTCTTCCGGAAAATAGTTCGATTTTATTGCTCGGTCGTTTCCAGGTAGATGGGTTTCGTCTTCTGCACTGCACGCAGTTTAATTTAACCTCTAACGGCGTAGAATTTCGCTCGCGACCGGACTTAAAACTCCGTTTTCTCACTGTACATCAATCTAAGGGCCTCGAGGCTAACTATGTAATCCTCCTCAACAATCGTGAAGCCAAGCTGGGCTTTCCAGCTCACGTTAAGGACCCACCGCTTAAGGCTGAGCTAATCAAAATCGCAGAGGAGTTAAGACTAGACCAGGTTTCAACCAACGAAGAGCGTCGCCTCTTTTATGTCGCCCTCACTCGTGCCAAAAAGCAGGTAATTTTGCTCACCGTCGATGGTAAGGAATCAAGCTTTATCAAGGAGCTGCGTCGAAAATTTCGTGAGGATTTTACCACCTACTATCTTTCGCATTTTGAAAAATATCTGAAGTTAGAATAATCTATTTCTTCGGCTTAGTAATCGAATTGATTTTGTTGCCAATATTTTCTTGAGTTTTTTGGATATTTTCCATTGCTGCTTTCGTCATGTGGCGTCTAAATCTAGCCGCGCGCGAATAATATTCACGGGTCAGCTTTTTGATTTCTGAGGTCACATCAATTTTAGTAGAGCCAAATTTGGCACTGAATTTATCACGTAATTTCAAAGTTGCCACAGTGGTAAAAATGATATCAATCACTAAAATTGTCAGAAGAACCCCATTAATCGATTCAATCATTGGCCAGGAAAGTGGTGAAATCAAATGCAAAATAAACGGATGTAATCCGTACTTAATTAACATTCCACCTAGCCCAAAGCCAAGAGAAGTCTCGAGTGAGACACGGCCGTTTAGATTGAAACGTGTGGTTTCTGAGTAGTCCCACCAACGCACCCGAAAGATTTTTTCCATTACCACACTAGTGGTGTATTCAATCACTGTGCAGATTAGAGCGAAAATAAAAAATTCAATATACCATTCGAAATGAATTTCTTGTGTCAGGATTAAAAATGAGATCATTCCCACGCCATATATTGGACAGATTGGTCCGAAAAGGAAACCTCGGTTCTGTAATTTTCGTTGCTCGACACTCGTCCAAATACATTCGAAGACCCAGCCGATAAAAGAATAGATAATGAACATCAAAAACCAGAAGCTTACAAACCTGAATACTTCATGAATTTCAAACATTACTCATCTATTTTAACATGAGAGGTCGGGATTTGTTTATGTTAAAATAAAAGTAATGATTTAGTTATTTTTGAATTTTAAACCACTACTAAACTTAATAAAAACAAGGAGAATAAATGTTAATTTCTGAAAATGTCCCGATTAAAAATCTTGTCACCATGCGTATTGGTGGTCCAGCCAAATATGTCATCGAGATCAAGTCTAAAGATGAAATTCCAGAAGCCTATCAGTTCGCCGCTGAAAAAAATCTTCCGGTCACCATTCTTGGTAATGGTGCTAATACCTTTGCTACCGACGAAGGCTACCAAGGTGTGATCTTGCTCGATCGCATCCTCGGTATTTCACAGCTTTCCGCAGGGGAAATCGAAGCAGCTTACGGCGCCGAAGTGAAAGCCGAGGCCGAAAAAGAAGGTTATGGTTATTTCCGCGCTAATGGTGGTGAAATTTGGGACTCTTTAGTTAACTTCACTGCCGCCCTTGGCTACTCTGGTATTGAAGCCATGGCTGGTATTCCAGGTACCGCTGGTGCTTCTCCAGTTCAGAATATCGGCGCTTATGGCCAGGAAGTCACGCAGGTGATCGTTTCTGCTGATGTCTATGATTTGAAGGAAAAAACTTTTAAAACCATCCTCGCTGAAGATATGCAGATGAGTTACCGCAAGTCCATCTTCAATTCTGGCGAAAGTGTCGGTCGTTACTTCATCTATTCCATTGTCATTCGTTTGAAAAAAGGTCAACTTAATCCACCATTCTACCGCTCTTTGCAGGCCTACGTGGACGAACATCAAGAAACTGATTTCTCGCCAACTAATATCGCACGCATGGTCCGTGAAGTACGTAATTCTAAATTGCCAGATCCAGAAAAAATCGCTAGTGCCGGTAGTTTCTTTAAGAATATTTACCTCACTGACGAAGAAGCTGACGAGGCCGAGGCACGTGGTATCGAAGTTTGGCGCAATGCTAAAGAAGTCGGTCCAGATTCTCCAGAGAAACGCACTAATTTGGTCAACTCTGGTTGGCTTCTCGAACATGCCGGTCTTAAAGGCCAGGTCTTCCATGGCATGAAAATCAGTGATAAGGCCGCTCTAATTTTGATTAATGAATCTGCTGAAACTTATGCCGACCTTGCTGCTGCCCGTGCTGAAATCGCAAAAATTGTCTTCGATAAATTTGGCTTAAAGATTGAGCAAGAACCGGACGAAATTAAATAAGGAGTCCCATGGTTAAAGAATTAAACGGTCGTGAATTAGTCGGATTTATTAAGGAGCGCCAAGCTCATCAGGTAAAGGCTCTCCGCTCACGTAAAATCCGTCCGAAATTAGTCATTATTCGTGATTCAAATAATCCCGTCATCGAAAAATACGTCAGCCTGAAAAAAGCTTACGGGGAAGATATTGAGATTGAAGTAATTGACCAAGTAATAAATCCTACCAAGGAATCTATTCAAGCTGCCATCGAATCTGCTAATCAAGATAGCTCTGTCTCTTCGGTGATTTTGCAGCTTCCTTTGCAAAACCCGGAGTGGACTGAGGAACTCGTCGCATTGATCGCTCCCGAAAAAGATGTCGATGGTTTGACCGGTAAAAGTCGTTTCGATAGCGCTACCGCTACCGCCATCAACTGGCTTCTCACTGGCTACGGTATCGAACTGAATAATAAATCAATTGCCATTGTCGGTCGCGGTCGTTTGGTGGGCGAACCGCTGATTCGCATGTTCACGAATTCCAATCTTCGCGTTTCGGTTTTTCACCGTGGCTCTGATTTTTCTGAACTTAAAAATCACGATGTCATTATTACTGCCACGGGTAATCCACATCTCATTACCTCTGAAATGATTCGCGAGGGGGCTGTGATTGTCGATGCTGGTACCGCTAGTGAAGGTGGAGTGATTCTCGGTGACATTAACGATGAAATTCGCGCCCGTACTGATATCTCCGCTATTACCCCAAAAATTGGTGGCGTAGGTCCACTCACTATTGGTGTACTATTCGAAAATGTCCTGGCCTCTGCTGCCGAAAATCAAACGCATTAATTAAAAATTAAAAAGGGTGAGTCATGCAAGCAAAATCAAAGAAAAATTATACCGGTCCAGTCGTTCTCGTGGTGATGGATGGGGTGGGCATTCGTCAGGAAATCGAAGGTAACGCCGTGGCGCTAGCTTACACTGAGTTTTTGCATCAATTGGAGCAGAATTATCCGAAATTAGCTCTCCAAGCTTCTGGTGAAGCGGTCGGTATTTTGGCCGGCCAAATGGGTAACTCCGAAGTTGGGCATAATGCGCTCGGTAGCGGTCAGATTATCAAGCAGGGCATCGCTAAAATCAACCAAGCTTTTACCACTGGAGATATCTGGCAATCTCAAGCCTGGCAGGGGATTATCGAAAATCTTAAAACCCACCAGTCCACCCTACATTTTTCCGGGATTTTCTCTGATGGTGGCGTACATAGTGAGTTATCTCATCTATTTGCCATGCTAAGACGCGCCGCCGAATCTGGTATCAAAACCATGCGCGTGCACGCGGTCTTCGATGGTCGCGATGTGGCACCGCAGTCGGCTGAAAAATATCTCGCTATGTTCAATCAAGCGGTCGCAAAAATCAAAGCCGAGTTCGACGTCGATATTCAAATCGCTTCGGGCGGCGGACGTATGGTCTTCATTGCTGACCGTTATCAAACCGATTGGACTATAGTCAAACGTGGTTGGCAGGCCTTAGTCTATGGGCAGGCCGAGCACTATTTTAACTCTGCCGATGCGGCAATTCAGTATTTTCGCGAATCTGAACCTAGTCTCCAAGACCAATATCTTCCAGCTTTCGTGGTGACGGACCAGGAAAAGCGTCCAGTTGGCCTAGTCCAGTCGCACGATAGTTTCATCTACTTTGATTTTCGTGCCGACCGCGCCCTCGAAATCGCCGAAGCCTTCTGTCTCGATGATTTTCAGGGTTTTAACCGTGGCACCGAGCAGAATCAGAAACTTCCGATTTATTTTTCGAGCCTCACCGAGTACGATGTGGATCGTCACTTCCCGGAGCACACCTTGGTCGCACCAGTCGAAATCCACCACACCTTGCATGAATATTTGGCCACCAAAAACCTCACTCAGCTAGCCTGTTCTGAGACCGCCAAGTTTGGTCACATTACTTATTACTTCAATGGCAATAGTTATGAACCCCTGCCAGGCGAAGAATTCCTTGAAATTAAATCCGATACGCGTCCCTATGACGAGCGTCCTTGGATGAAATCCGCGGAAATTACCGACGCCGTTATCGAAAAAATGGCTAATTTTGATTTTGTGCGAATTAACTTTGCCGGTGGTGATATGGTGGGGCATTTTGGCAAGCTTGAGCCGACCGTGGTGGCTATGGAGGCCATAGATTTACAACTTCAGCGCCTCGCCAAAAAGATTGATGAACTAGGCGGTATGATGTTAATTACCGCCGATCATGGTAATGCCGAAGAACTTTTCGATACTGCCACCCATCAGGCTAAAACCTCTCATACCACTAATCTCGTCCCCTGTTATTTTTATGATAATACCGAGTTTAGTCAACATTATCAGTTGAAAAACTTGCCTGACGCCGGCCTAACTAACATCGCTGCCACTGTCGCTGACCTCTTGATTAGTGAGCATTCTGAACACTGGCGCGACTCTCTGATTAGTCTCAAATAGCTTACTAAGAGGCGTTATCTGGGGAAAATATGGTATAATGCAGAAAAGGAGAAAAAATGCAGAAAATTACCAAAGCCATCATTCCTGTGGCCGGATGGGGTACCCGTCGTCTACCGATTACTAAAGTTATTGAAAAATCTATGTTGCCAGTTGGCAACCGTCCGCTCGTCGACTACTCTGTGCAAGAACTCATTGAAGCCGGAGTTACTGATATCTATATGGTGGTCAGTAATACTGAACCTTGCCAAGTTCGCGAATTCTACTCGGATAATATTGTGCTGAATGATTATTTAATCTCACGCGGTAAGGGTGACCGTGTGGCTCTTACTAAGACTCTCCCAGAGCATGTTAAAATCCATTACATCGCTCAAGACGCCAATAGCAAATATGGCACCGCCGTACCCGTCGCTATGGCTGCCGAAGAATATAGTCTTAACGAACCAGTGATTGTCTATATGGGTGATGACTTCATCTGGAATCCAGAGGGCGAATCTGCTGCCACTTCTCTGATTAATTCTCTTCAATCTGAAACCGATTCGGCTATTTTAGGTGTCGAAATACCTAAAGAAAAAGTTGATAAATATGGGGTGCTCGAGGTTCAGGATGGCAAGCTCACCAATGTGGTCGAAAAGCCATCAGTCGAAGAAGCCCCATCTAATCTGATTAATGTCAGTAAATATATTCTTTCTGCGGATTTATTGCAAAAAATCGTCGCTTATGTCAATGAGCACGACTTTGGTCCAACCGATCAGGAATACATGATCACCGACCCAATTTATGACTACATTAAGCAAGGTCAAACCATGCGCGTCGCTTCCACCTCTGGTCAATATCTCGATGGTGGATCTGTCGAAGGTTGGGTGCACGCTAATAATGTCGTTTGTGGCGTCAAAGAAGCCTAGAATCCGAAAGATTTTTCTAAATAAGACCTCGTCTAGGGGTTTTATTTTATTTTAAAAATATACCATCCATGATATAATATTTATGGTTTATTAGGAAAGGTTCTTATGAAACAAAAAACTTACCAAGAAGAAATCGGCGCTATTATTACCAATCTTCGCCGTGAAAAAGGCATCACTCAAGGTGAACTCGCGAAGATGATTGGCACCTCTCAGTCCGCCGTTCATCGCATCGAAAAAGGTGATCAAAATACTTCTCTCGAAATGATTAAGAAAATTTCCTCCGCGCTCGGTCATCAGATTTTGGCCGTCAGCGATTCCTCTTTTCAGTCTTATCGTATCAATGGTGGCAAAACGCTCAGTGGCTCCATTACGATTAACTCTTCCAAGAATGCTGGTGTAGCTCTGCTTTGCGCTGCGCTTCTTAACCGTGGCCGCACTACGCTTAAGAAACTTGCTCGCATCGAAGAAGTGTTTCGCATTATTGAAGTACTTGAGTCTATCGGCGTGAAGTGTCGCTGGGTGAATCGCCAAAAAGATTTAGAAATCACTCCTCCACGTGAGCTCAAGCTTGATGAAATGGATCTCGCTGCTGCCCGTAAAACTCGCTCAGTCCTCATGTTAATGGGCCCACTCCTTCATTTTTACAAGGAATTTGCCTTGCCTTATGCTGGTGGTTGTTCTCTTGGCACTCGCACTGTCGAGCCACATCTTCGCGCTCTTTCAGTTTTTGGCCTCAATGTTGATGCCACTACTCATACTGGTTTTTATGAGGCTAAGGTGGATCAAAAAATTCTTCGTGACGAATCCGGCAAACGTATCGTTCTTATTGAGCGTGGTGATACGGTGACAGAAAATATTATCATGGCCGCTGCACTTTATCCTGGTCAAACCACCATCGTGGGGGCTTCGCCGAACTACATGGTGCAAGATGTTTGTTTCTTCTTGCAGGACCTCGGGGTTAAAATTGAGGGAATCGGTACCACTACGCTTGTGGTCCATGGCCAAAAATGTATCGACAAGGATGTGGAATATTATCCTAGCGAAGATCCGATTGAAGCTATGTCTTTTTTGGCAGCTGGCTTGGTCACCAAATCCGAAATTACCATTATGCGTGCTCCGATTGAATTTCTCGAAATTGAGCTCGAGGTTTTGCGTTCCATGCATGCCAAAATTGAGCGTTCTGAAGAATATTTCTCTTATAATGGTCGCACGCGCCTAGTTGATTTGCATATTTTGAAATCCAACCTCATTGCTCCGGCTGACAAAATTCACCCGATGCCTTTCCCGGGTCTCAATATTGATAACTTGCCATTCTTTACCGTGATTGCCGCCATGGCCGAAGGTCGCACCTTGATTCACGACTGGGTTTTTGAAAACCGTGCAATATACTCCACTTATCTGACTAATCTCAATGCTAAGGTGGAATTACTTGATGCACATCGCTTCTACGTTTCTGGCCCGACTAATTGGCGTGCGGCTGAACTCGTTTCACCTCCAGCCCTCCGTCCGGCCGTAGTTCTACTTCTCGGTATGTTGGCTGCCCCTGGCGTCTCTATCCTACGCAACGTCTATTCGATTAATCGCGGTTATCAGGATTTTGCTCGTCGTCTTAATCATTTGGGCGCCGACGTCAAACCGCTGGTCGGCATCTAGGCTCCGACAATTCTTTGTTATAATAAAGGTAATGCTTAATAATATCCAGCAAAATTTCAAGCGCTTCAAAATTCGCCATCTTCTGGCGTTGATTTTCTTGTTTGTCGTAGTCCTTCTTGCCGGATTCATTAGCCAAGCCAATCAGACCTTCATGAATGCCAATTTTGTGAAAAAATATTTTAGTGAAAATCCTACCTACTATGCGATCAAAGTATCACAAACTAAAACTGCCATCATTGACCGCTTTTATGGCACGAGTACTCAAGAATTTACTAGTACTATGAATTCGGAGATTATTAATTTTGCGCAAAACCTTCCAGATAACCAGATTATGCCAGGTGAAGTGATGTATAATCTTCAGACTCTGCAGAATAATTTTCCGAAAATTCTCGGCCAGCTGATTTTGCCAGAGGAATATCAAAAATATCAGAATCTCATCATCGATAATATTTATCAAATTCCAAGTAATATTAATCTCGAACAAACTTTGATGAATAATTTTTCTGCCAAGATTGACCACTTTCTTGCGGAATCCGGTCAATCGATTAACCCTGCCGTATTAAATGCCACCACGCACTATATTGTGCAAGTTTACCTTGGCCAACTCACCATGCACGATACCATCCATGAGATAAAACAAAATTTTGCAATTACCAAGAAATACATGGACATCCTTACTCTGATTATCCTCATTAGTTTCTTTACTCTAATTGTAATTAATTATTTTCTCTACGACTTGATGGGGTGGCGAATTTTTATTTTCACCACCACCTTGGTTCTATTCCTCATCGGACATCTCGTCTCCATGCCAATTTGTCAGCAAATGATTCAGCAGATATTTGTCATTAAGTAGCGTATAATTAATCTATGAATCTTTTTACCGCTGAATTAAATCCCGCCCAAGCCGATGCCGTCGAAACCCTTTCTGGACCACTCCTAATCTTGGCTGGTGCCGGTTCTGGTAAAACTAAAACTCTCACCCATCGTATTGCGAACTTAATTACTCACGGTATTTTGCCTTCACAAATCTTAGCTGTTACTTTTACTAATAAGGCGGCCAGGGAAATGCGTGAGCGTCTTTTTCACCTCTTAAAACAGGCCTCAAAAGAAACCGATGAGTACCCTGACAGTCTAAAATCTTTCTTCACTTCCGATCTTTTTACCGCCACCGAGGTGCCACGCAATTTTATGCCATTTATGGGAACCTTTCACGGCATTTGTGTCAAAATTTTACGTATGGAAGCGGAAAATCTCCACCTCGATCGAAATTTCCTGATTTATGATACCTCCGATCAGGAAGCTCTCATTAAACGCGCCATTAAAAATCTCCGTTTCGAAGATAAAAATCTCCGTCCGAAAACTATTCAAAGTACCATTTCCAGTTCGAAAAATGCTGGTGTCTTGCCCGAAGAATATGAGGCTTCCGCGAGCTACCCTCAACAGAAGAATATCGCCAAAGTTTTCGTCGAATATGAAAAACTTAAGGCCGCCGCTTCCGCCCTCGATTTTGATGATTTACTTTTGAAGACCGTGGAACTTTTTGAGACTAATCCAGCTGTACATCAAAAATGGCAGACTCGCTTCCGTCATATCTTGATTGATGAGTATCAGGATACCAACCATGTACAGTATCGTTTGATTAAACTTCTCACTGGCCCCGAACAAAATATTTGTGTGGTCGGCGACGACTGGCAGTCAATTTATTCTTGGCGTGGCGCCGATTTTCGTAATATCTTGCACTTCGAGGCGGATTTTCCTGGTGCTAAAGTTATTAAGCTCGAACAAAATTATCGCAGTACCGGTAATATTTTAAGGGCCGGCCAGCAAATTATTGAGCATAATAAAACACGTAGCTTTAAGGAGTTATTTACTGAGTCGGGCGACGGGGAAAAGGTAGAAATTCAGGCCCTCAACGACGAATCCGCGGAAGCCAGCTTTGTGGCTCTAAAAATTATTAATCTCTTAGCTAACGCCAAAAATGAGGTAAGTAATTTCTCCGATTTTGCTGTGCTTTATCGTACCAACGCGCAGAGCTTTGCTATGGAAAAAGCCCTGATTTCGCGCGACATTCCATATAAGATTATCGGCGGCATCCGCTTTTATGATCGTAAAGAAATCAAGGATGTTTTAGCCGTGCTGCGACTCATTCTGAATCCGCGGGATCGTGTTTCTTTTGAACGTGTTACTAAAAATATCATTTCTGGTATCGGTCCAGCCAGCTTGGAAAAAATCTATCTCGCTCTCGGCCTGGATGGTGTATTGACGGACCTGGAGGCTGATCAAGTTCTTACTGGTAAGGCCAAAAATAGTTTCTTGCGACTGCAAAATTTCCTCAAGACTATCGACCGCACTGCCAATCCTTCGGAAATTATTACCGAAGTGATTAATTATTTTGATTTTGCTAACCTCGTCGATGACGGCACGCCGGCCACTACCGAGCGTCAGGAAAACCTCGACGCTCTTGTCGGCAACACCAAAGATTTTGATACACTCGAGGACTTTCTTGCTGATTCTGCACTAATGTCTTCTTCTGATGAATCGACTCGTGATAATTCCGTCACTCTTATGACACTCCACGCGGCCAAGGGTCTTGAATTTCCGGTTGTTTTCATAGTCGGCATGGAAGAAGGTCTTTTCCCAAGCTCTATGAGTTCCGATGAGGATAGTATTGAAGAGGAGCGTCGTCTGGCCTATGTCGGTGTGACTCGTGCTAAGAAGCGTCTCTTCCTTACTTTTACCGCTGTGAGGTTTCTACATGGTAAGTCTAATTTTAATACGCCATCCCGCTTCCTAGCTGAGCTTGGTTATCAGCCAGATCCTTTCAATGAATCCGTTGATAATAGTTTTGGTGGTAGCTATGGTAATAACTTTGGTGACAATCGCAGTCATAAATTCAATAATGATTTTGATGATTTTTCCGATGCATTTAGTAGTTCTTCTAGCTACAATCAGTCAAAACCAAAGTCCAGTAAAAAATTTGACCCTTTCTACGATGATATTTTTTATGAAGATGAAGGATTCGATTTTTAAAAATAACCCTACTAGTGGTTATTTTTTTCTTTCCGAGGTTATTTTTCTTTAATCTTATTTAATAATTTTTCGTATTCTAATAAATCTAAATTAGCTGGTCTTGCATCTAAATCAAGCCCAAGTTCTTCGAAAATCTTCACGATTTCTTCGCGGCTACGTCCGGTGAAATGTGGCAACATTCCTTGAAGCTTTTTGCGTGGGTTCGCAAAACATTGTTTCACGAATTTTAGAACTTCTTCCGAAACTAAAGCTTTTTCTCGTGGGTAAAAGATTACCGAGGCCGAATCAACTTTTGGTGGTGGCGTAAAAAGTTTTCGTTCGACGAAAATTCCCCCTTCGACATCCGCGTAATTTTGTACGAATAAAGTTAGGAACGAGTAGCGGCCTTTTTCTTCGAGAATCCGATCGGCCACTTCCTTTTGCATTAAGAGCACGATTTTCGCAGGCTTCTTTTCTAGTAGTAATAATTTTCGAATAATTGGACTAGTGATGTAGTAAGGAATATTTCCTGCCACCGAAAAATCACCATCAAGTTGACTAAAATCAAAATCAAGAACATCAGTATTAATCACTTCGAGATTTTTGCCAGGAAAGGAATTTGGTAAGTTGTGGGCTAAATTCTCGTCGAATTCAATCGCTACTACTTTTGGGAATCGCTTCAGTAAAGAACTGGTTAGCGTCCCTAGTCCTGGGCCGATTTCTACACAAAAATCTACTTCACTTCTTGCACTTTCGGCAATTTCTTCCAAAGTAAAACGATCTTTTAGCCAGTTCTGCCCTAAGGATTTTTTGTTCTGTAACATCTTTTTCTCCTAGTACCAGTGATGGCTACTCCAGAAAGCCCAGGCCTGACTCCAGCCACCGTAGCGTCCGGTCACGTAGTCAATCATCCAACGAATTTGAGTCACTGGGTTGGTCTTCCAATCGCTACCAGCTGAAGCCATCTTCGAGCCTGGAAGTGCCTGTGGAATACCATAAGCGCCTGATCCGGCATTTGATGCATCGTAACGACAGCCTGATTCGCGCATAATTAAAGTCAAAGCCACGTAAAGGTCATTTTCTGAAACGCCCGCACTTCTGGCGTAGTTTGCGCAAGTTTCCCAATCTGGTGGAATCGATTTTTTACTACCCACCTTGGTTACTCTAGCCACTGGTTGCTTAATAATATTTGTTGAGACTAGTTCACGCGAAACTTCCACGTTATTTACCATATTAATTTTATAGACAGACTGTTTACGGCCAACTTCGCCCATAGTTTCAAGCTTGGTTTGGCCCGTCGCCATACTTGAATCATTTTCGGTTTTTTCTTCGTAGGGAATTTCTTCTTCTACGGTTACTTCATGACCCCCAGTATGTTTCAGGTGGTATTTTGTCGAAAGACCAGCTTCTAGAATGTCGTGTTTCGCCACCTTAGTTACCACATCACCGTCATAAACATTGAAACCGGCTTCCTTGAAAAGGGCTTTTTCGTCAGTAGTGGCAGTCATTAAAAATACCGTCTTCTGTCCGTCACTTAGAGTGACAGGTTTAGCACGGTAAATATTGATGCGATAATTATCAGAATTAATCCGTTCCGTACGGGCAGGCTCCACCTTATCATAATTTTCTACGGCAATATTTGAGCGCTTCAAAGCCTCTTCGACGGTATTCGCATTAGTTTTAATCGTCAAGGTTTTATTATCGGCAAAAAATGTCACATAATGCATGTCCGAAATTTCTTCAGTATCTGGATCTTTAGTCTCGGCAAAAGCTGAACGCACCCTCGAAAATCCGAAGATTAATCCAGATAAAACTAGCAAAAAAGCGCTAAAAACATATAGCGTCTTATAAGTCTTGGCTATTTTGAAAGCACTACTCACCTTATTATTATAGCATATTGTGTTTTACTGATAAAGTTTACGCTATTTTATGATAAAATAAACTTAAGAGTTATCACATAAAAAGGATGTTTCATGAATCAAGCGGACAACACCGAAGACTTTGCCAATCTAATGGAAGAATTGAATAATTACACTACAGAAAATCATACCGAAAATACCAATTCTTCGAATCAAACTTCTGAGGCTTCCCCTGCAATTGATTTAAGCAATTTAGACGCCAGTCCTGCTGATTCTAACCAACCGGTCACTATCGCCCCTTCTGCTGATTTTGCTTCTTCTATGAATCAAACTGCGACTACTTCGGCTGCCGCAAAAGATTCTGATAATCTTGCTACCCCAAGTCATACCCCACTTTCACCTCTAATGAATTTGGATGGTACGGAAAATACCGAGGCGGTTAAAGCTGCTGAATCTACCAAGGATTCAGCTCCAGATGATGTCGATTTCACCAAAGAAGATCAAGTAGAAGATGCCGAAAAAACTGAACACGAAAAATTCCTTGAAGATCAAGAGAAAAATCCTTTGAAGGCTGCTGAGCCAGTCCCAGGTTCTATCGGTAGTGCAGTTTCTTATCATGATTACGAAAAAGAGAAAAACGAAGAAGCCACTAAGGCGCAAAATCCTGAGAAGAAGCCGCTTAAGCTCGACCCAAAAATCATCGCCATTATTGCCATTGCCGGCGTTTTTGTAATTTTTGGCGCCATCTTCTTGATTAATGCCTTGAGTAATCAACCGAAAAAATCTTCTCGCGCCAATAATCAAAATACCGTTGTTGCTAATGAAAATCAAATTCTCGAATGTGCTACCAAAGTCTCCGAAGAGAATCGTACTAAATATAATGCTGCTTCTGGCGAAGTCGCAAAGATTTTTACTTACAGTCACGATTCCTTATCCAGTATTGAAATTCGTACGGTCTATGAATTTAGCTCCACTGAGGCTGCTAAAACTGCCAAGCAAGCCATTGATTCTGAAAATCAACTCACGGAAAATAATGGTCGTACCGAAAAGACCGAAAATCACAAGACTATCACCTCTGGCCTAGATGGTAAAATCGTCTCTCTTTCGGTCACTGTAAAATCGGAAGACCTCGAAGCCTATCAGAAGACTGATGATTTTAAAAATCAAAGTTTTGCTACCGCTGACTCTGATGGCAAACTTGATCTTTCGATCAATAATGTTCTGACCACTCAAAATCTCCAAGGCTTCTCTTGTAGTATTACCGAATAGAAGATTCAAAAGAGGCTCCCAGGCCTCTTTTTTTGAATTGAGGAAATACTTGATTTTTGCTATAATTATTAGGAAATTATGAAAAATATCTATATTACCACTGCTATACCTTATGTTAACGGCCTCCCACATATCGGACATGCCGAAGATTATTTGCTTGCTGACATCTATAAACGTTATCAGGAGCTTTTAGGTAACTCTGTGCGTTTTCAGGCTGGTACCGATGAGCATGGTAATAAAATCGAGAAAAAAGCTAAATCCCTTGGTCTCGACACGCAAAAATATGTTGACGATAATGCCAAAAAATTCCAAGAATTCATCGCCCGTTTTGATGTAAAATACACAGATTATATCCGTACTTCTGACCCGAAGCACATGCAGCGCGTGCAAGAGATTTGGCAAAAACTTTCAAAACATATTTATACCGCCAGCTATGATGGTTGGTATTGTGAAGGTTGTGAAAGTTTCGTCACTGAAAAAGAATACACCGAAAATCAGGGTATTTGTCCAGATCATCAAACTCCATATAATCGTCTTTCTGAGTCAAATTATTATTTCCGCATCAGTGATTTTAAAGATGAAATTCGCGCCAAAATCGAAAGCGGGGAAATGCAGATTTTACCAGAATTTCGTAAAAATGAAATCTTGAAGCTACTAGCGGATGCACCAGATGTTTCAATCTCGCGTCCGAAATCTCACCTCTCTTGGGGTATTCCAGTGCCAGGTGACGATTCTCAGGTAATGTATGTCTGGATGGACGCTTTGACTAATTACGTCACCGTGCTCGGTTACCCGGATCAGGATATTTCCAAGTTTTGGCCAGCCACGGTTAGTATTGTCGGTAAAGACATCCTGCGTTTTCATGCTATTTTATGGCCAGCGATTTTACTTGGCCTCGGCTTGCCTCTTCCTAAGACTCTTCTTTCACATGGTTTTATCTTGGCTGATGGCCAAAAAATGAGTAAGAGTATTGGTAATGTTGTGGATCCGATCGAGGTACTGGATAAACATGGCGTCGATGCTTTCCGTTATTTCTTCTCTCGCCATATCGATACCTTCCTGGATTCGGATTTCTCTTGGGAAAAATTTGAAAATGCCTATAATAATGAACTCGCGAACGACTATGGCAATCTCGTTCAGCGCTTAGCTACTCTTTGCAAAAAGAATCAGGTCAGCATCACAGAGACGCCGGTTCTTGAGTTTACTCCGGAATATCGTGAATTGATGAATAATTTTAACTTTTCTGGTGCTATTGATTATGCTTGGGGTCACGTGCAATTAATTAATAAACATATCGAAGATCAAAAACCATGGACTGTGACTAAGACCGATCCAGAAGCCGCTAAGCAAATTCTACTTAATCTCGTGAATGAACTTCTGGTTGTAAGTCACATGCTTAAACCGTTTTTGCCAATCACAGCTACAATTGAAGAAATCTTTACCGCTTCCGAAATCACCCCACCAGCTACGCCCCTCTTTCCAAAGGAGCGCTAAAAATAGCCCGTTACGGGTTATTTTTTTGATATCTAATATAAGACTAAAAAACTATCCGAAATATATCTATAAAAATAAGACCCCAGTAGGAGCCTTATTTTTTTGTTTGCTATTCACCAGTGATTATTTATCGTGGTGGTGGTGATGTTTTTCTTCACAGCAATCACATTCGCAGTCATCAGAAAGAGCCTTAGCCACATCTGCCACGAAGAAGGCAAGGATACCTGCTACAAGTGGGGTGATAATGTGAACCAAAGATTCGAGAGCTACGGTACCCATCAAAGCGTCAAATTTCTCAGCAGAAGTTGGGAAAATTTGGTACATGATAGCAATAGCTGGGTTCAAGATGAAGTTATTGCGAAGCTTAAAGAAGCTATCAGAAAGAATCAAGCAGAAGAGAACTGCGAGAGTTACACCACCAGCGATAATTGCTGCGTAGGTGAAAGCGCTTTTCTTGTGGTTGTATTCTTGAGCACGGTTGAAGAAGAATGCTACGGTGAAGACACCGACGAATTCGATCAACATGTATTTCCAGAAGTCACTGCCGGTTGCTGCAGTAAGAGCTGGAAGTTCAGCGCTGGCGCCGCTAGCCGTGCGGAGACCACCGATGATTAATAAACCGAGCCATGCACCGACCACCTGAGCCACGATGTAAAGTACGCCACGAATTGCAGATACACGACGAGTCGCCATCATGCCGATTGTAGTGGCTGGGTTAAGATGCGCACCTGAATAAGCAAAAACTGCCAAGGTGACCGCAAGGAAACCGAACAAGATATAAAGTGGTTGTTGGATTCCGAGGGTCAGTAGAAGCATCGAGAGGAACATAGTTCCGATTACTTCACCGATTACTGCACCCCAAATACGTGGAGTTTCGAAAATCGTTAAAATATTCTCACCTTCAGGATATTTACGAGCGAAGAAACCCTTGAATGGATTTTTGCTTTCTTTAATTTTCTTTTCTACTTTGAGGACTTCTTTTGTTATTTTCTTTTCAGCCTTCTCAGTCGCTTTTTTGCTATCGTCGACAACTTTTTCGACGACCTCGATAACCTCTTCTTTAATTTCGGTTACCTCTGGTGTATTTACAGTCGTTTTTGGCTTGTGTGCAGACTTTTTAGTCTTTTTTGCCATTTTACCTCCTTAATAATATTAAAAAAATTATATCATAATATGATAAACTATGGTAATGTATATCGAAAGGAAAAGATGGGCGTAATTGTACAAAAAGATCAAGATAAAAATGCAGATCTCACTCAAAGAATTACCGCAGACCTTCGAAATCGTGCCAGGATGCAAGCTAAAATGAGTGATCCTGACTTGGTGGAAGATTCTGATTATGCTAAAGACCTCAAAACTACTAGTAAATTTGGTTGGTTTTGGCCGGTATTAATCATCCTCGCAGTGATTTCTTTAATCTTCATTAAATTCTTCTAAAACTCTGCATTGATCGCGTCGAATTGGCGCGATTTTTTATTCCCAATTCGTCTTCAACTTCACCTGAAAACAGAGTATAATAGAAGGAGTTATGGAATTGGAACAGCTAAAAGCCGAACTTAAATCTCTCGGCGAAGAATACGCAAAAATGAAGACCTTGGCTCCCGAAGAGCGCAAGGCTTTTGGTCAGGCTTTGAATCAAAAAAAGCAGGCCGTTATCGAACAAATTAAGGCTCTCGAAGCCGCCAAGCAAAATACCACCGTGAAAGCGATTGATCTCACCGCCCCATTCGACGTTAATCAATCGAAAATTACTTTTCACCGTGGCAGCCGTCATCCTTTGATGATCGAACTAGATCGCGTGATTGATATTTATTCCCGTATGGGCTTCGAAGTCATGGAATCTACTCAGCTCGACGATGAATTTCATATGTTCGAATCTTTGAACTTCCCAGAAGGTCACCCAGCCCGCGATGGTTATGATACTTTTCGCACCAAAGAAGGCTTTATTCCGCCTGCTCATACTTCCACCATGCAATACCGTGCGCTCACTTCGCGGTTAGATAACCTAAAAAAAGATGGCCAAATCGCTGTGGTGATTCCAGGTCGTGTCTTCCGTAATGAAGATGTCGACGCTACTCATGAACACACTTTTTATCAATGTGAAGGTGTCTTCGTTTCCAAAACCGCCAATATGTCCGAAATGCTCGGCGTCTTGAAGAATTTCTTTGAAACCTATTATGGTGAAAAATTGCGTATTAAAACTCAACCTGGTTTCTTCCCATTCACCGAGCCTTCCCTTGAGTTGCTAGTTGAAAAGCCAGCTTCCCTCGGTGGTAAGGGTGACGGCTGGCTCGAACTTATGGGTTGTGGCATGATTCATCCGAATGTCTTAAAAGCTGCCGGTATCGACCCCGAAGTCTACCACGGTTTTGCCTGGGGTGGTGGTATTGATCGTCTGGTGATTATGAAATATCATCTCAATGATATTCGTTTCTTTGAATCAGCCAAACTTGAATTTTTGGAGGAATTTTAATGCTTATTTCACTTAATAAAATCAAACAATATGTCGGCTCCATCCCAGTTTCCGATGAGGAATTAGTAAAACTAATCGGTTCACGTCTCGTCGAAGTCGAAGGCGTGATGGATATGGCTGAAAAATATCGTGGCGCTTATCTCGCTAAGGTGGTAACTTGCGAAGACATTCCAGATACTTACCTACACCTCTGTCAAATCGATGCCGGTCCAGAACTCAATCAGAAATTTTCTACTCTGGATTCTGGTCTTGTGCAAATCGTCTGTGGTGCACCAAATGTGCGTGCTGGCATTATCGCTGTCTGGCTCACTCCAGGTAGTATCGTGCCAGATACTTTTGGTGGTGAAAATTTCGTGCTTGGCGCTCGTAAGTTGCGCGGTTATGAAAGTTTCGGCATGTTAGCCGGACCAGATGAGCTTGGGCTTTCTTCTGATCATAATTACATTGCAGAAATAGACTCTGAACTGGGTCGTCCAGGTCAGACTCTGGTAGAAGTTTTTGACTTAAATGATAAAATTCTCGATATCGAAAACAAATCGCTCACTCATCGCCCAGATACTTTTGGTTTGATTGGTTTTGCCCGTGAGGTTTCTGGTATTCTTGGCCAAAAATTCTCTGAACCAGTGAGCTTTAATCAGGCTATAGATAAAATAAGCAACGAAATCTCGATTGAAATTGCCGACCAAAAACTTTGCCCACGCTATTCGGCTTGTTTAGTAGAGGTAAAGGATTTAAATCTGAGTCAGCCTGTCACGCCAGAGTTTTCTGACCTATATAATATGACAGAGGATTCGGTTTTGCTCGCTAAGTCTGGTATTAATTCAGTTAATCCCATTGTCGATGCCACGAATCTCACTATGTTAGAGCTAGGTCAGCCGCTTCATGCTTTTGATTATGATAAATTTGTCAAAATTGGCGGTCTAGACTACGCGAAAATCATCGTGCGTGCTGCGCATCCTGGTGAAAAGTTGATTTTACTCGATGGTAAAACTATTGAACTAAATTCTAATGATATCGTGATTACTTCGAATGATATTCCAGTAGCCCTGGCGGGTGCCATGGGCGGGGAATCGACTAAAATCGACACCTCGACCACTCGTATTTTACTCGAATCGGCCACCTTTAGTCTCTATAATTTGCGTAAAACTCAGATGGCGCACGGTATTTTTTCCGAAGCCATCACCCGCTTTACCAAGGGTCAGCCAGCCGTCAATACTATTCCTGCTATCAAAGATTGTTTAGCTAAGCTTGGTGTGAAATCAGGTGCTGAACTCCGTTTTGCCGACTCTCTGAAGCAGGATTTATCTGAAATCCAGGTATCCGTGAAAGTTTCTGAGATTAATCAACTTCTCGGCTCACACTATGATCAGACTTTAATCATCCAAACTCTTGAAAATGTTGGCTTTAAGGTGGCTTCTGATTCAGAAAATCTTTTAGTCACAGCCCCTCTCTGGCGTACTGATATTCATATCAAGGAAGATATCATCGAAGAAGTTGGGCGCCTGCTCGGCTTTGATAAATTACCGCTCAGTCTACCGGTCCGTCCATTTATTGGCGCGGAAAAGAATGCCTTGTTTGAGTTAAAAACTACTTTAAGGAATCTTCTTTCACTCGAGCTCGGGTTCAATGAGGTTCTGACCTATAGCTTCGTTTCTAAGAAATTACTTGAACGTGTCGGTGAAAATATTGAGGATGCTTATGAAATCACCAACTCTATTTCACCTGAGTTGCAGCTCTTCCGTACCTCTATCACACCAAGCCTGCTTGAGAAGGTTCGTGAAAATCAAAAAGCTGGCTTTGCTGATTTTTCCCTTTACGAAATGAATCAAGTTGCTAGAAAATCTCTTGGCTTTAATTCTGATCAAACTCCGAAAATGCAACATCATTTGGCTGTAGTTTCTACTGCAGATTATTACTACTCTAAGCAGATTTTGGCAAATCTTACTGATAAATTTGGACTTAACTTTGAAATTCAGGCTTTTTCCGATGGTGAAGATTCAGGTTATTTTGAGCCAAAGCGTGCCGCTAAAATTCTTCTTTCCGGTACTCAAATTGGTTGCCTCGGTGAATTGAAAAATTCCGTCAAAACCGCTCTAAAGCTGAAGGAAGTTTCTTGCTTGGAATTAGATCTCGAAGCCTTGCTGGGTCAAAAAGCTTCCGACAAGCGTATTAAGGAGTTCAGTCGCTTCCCAGCCGTCAATCGTGATCTTACGGTCAAGATTTCGGAAGAAAAACCTTTTGCTTTGGTCGAAAATGCTATTCTCGAGGTTTTGAAGGCCCAACCATCCCTAATCTTTCATCTCACGGCTACCTCGATCTATCAAGCTGAAGGTGCTGACACGAAAAATCTTAGCTTCCACCTGAATTTCGCCTCGACTGAGAAGACTCTCCTTTCTGAGGAAATCTCTGCTATAATGAACAGTATTAATCAATCATTAGAAAAAATTGGTGGAGAAATTATTTAGGTAAAATATGGACGAAAAAAGTATACGCACTAGCACTAAACAACGCATTATTATCGGTTTTATCGCAGTCTTACTCTTTGTTTCCACAATTATGGTTTATGCCTTGATTGTTTTGAATGGTGAAAAAAGTAAGAAGGGTACTGCCGAACAAAATGCCGAACTTAAGGTTCTCGCTAAAGAGTTAGATGAGAAGAAAAAAGATAAAGATAATGCGGTGAAAGCGCTCAATGATAAGTACTTTGAGACCATGAAATCCGCTCGTAGTAATATTAAGTCCTACAATGTTTCCCGTGCTCAAAATGATGGCTTAAAATCTATCGACCTCACCGTTGGTACTGGCGCTACTCTTGAAAAAGAGAGTAAATATCTTTCCTATTATTTCGGTTGGTGTTCTGATGAATCAGTTTTTGATTCTTCCTTCGATGACAATAATAATCCAAAATCCTTGAAGGACCCACTTGATGTTACTGGTTCTGGCAGCTTAATTACCGGTTGGTCAGATGGTCTAGTCGGCGCCAAACTCGGCGGAGTTCGCGAACTACATATTCCAAGTACTCTTGCTTATGGTGACACGAAAGAAATTTGTGGTGGGAAGAATTCTCCACTTTACTTTGTGATTCTACCTTTTGAAGACGCAGCTTATACTAAGGCAGTTCAAGAACATCAAGCAATTTATCGTAAGTACTTGAATCTTCAAAGTGAAATTCGTGGCACCGGATCACTCTTCTAAAACCAAAGAATTTAGTCCACATTTAGAACTAAGCTTAAAAAATAACTTCCTGCGGGAAGTTATTTTAATGGTTAATCGAGAGGCTGTTTTCTTGTAGCTTCTTCAAGCCTTCCTCGCTAATAATCTTACTAATTTTTTTGCAAGCCTTCTCATACTTCTCAAACACGCTTCCATCTGCACGGTGCGCGTCGGTCCCGAGAAAATCCACTAGGCCGTGTTTTAGGAAATATTTCATGGTTTTGGCGGGTTTCAGTCCGTATTGCTTTGTTATACTTCCGATATTGCATTGTAGTTTCACGCCAATTTTACGTAGCTCCAAGGCCTTTTCCGGTTTCTTCTGCAAGAATTCATAACGTTCCGGATGGGCTAAAATTGGTACAATATTTTGACTCTTCATTTCAAAAATTACTTCACGTAGATAGCCTACCTCAGTCATAAATGGTACCTCGAAAAGCGCATAATGTTTCTTCTTTTTGTTTTTCGTAGCGTCTACGCTTAGCTTAGTGTTTTCACCCAGTAGTGACGCTTGATCTTCTTGCATATATTTCACCATTTCTGGATCCACATAAATTTCATTACCAGGGTAAAGTTTGAATTGAATCCTCAACTCATCTAGTTGTGCTTGTAATTCTTTACGCAGACGCGCCTTGGTTTTATTATCCGCGAGCTGATCACTATTCGGAATAAAGTGGGAAGTAGTAAAGCCACCGGTGAATCCGAGCTCGACAAGTTTTTTGGCCATCGCAATACTTTCCTCAAAATCACGACTGCCGTCATCGATTCCTGGCAAAATATGCAGATGCGTGTCAATCATGCCACCTCCTGGTTTTATATTTATAGATAATATTGATTATAATATCCCGTGCGTTTTTCTAGAGGGATTTGGTTAAGAATTACGCCGGCCACATTGGCATCGATTGCTTGGAGAGATTTCAAACCATCTTTTACGTGATCGATATTAGTTTTGTTTACACGGCAAACAATCAATGTGCGGTCGGCTTTCTTGGAAATAATTAACGAGTCAGCCAAGTTATAGACCGGAGCCGAGTCGATAATGACATAATCATATTTTGATTTTACTGTGGCAATGAATTTTTCCATCTGCTTCGAGTCGATTAGCTCTGCCGGGTTTGGTGGGGTTACACCACGCGTTACTACAGAAAGATTTTCAATATCTGTTTTTTGTATATATTT
>ERZ773061.137-NODE-137-length-31403-cov-3.848794_pt1 | contig 31403 bp, 48 predicted proteins | sample MGYA00580627_ERZ773061 | MGnify/ENA primary metagenome ERZ773061 (study PRJEB29015, sample SAMEA2738119) | human oral metagenome | biome: human oral; feature: human-associated habitat; material: saliva | place: China | collected 2223 ...
TACATAAGTAGTACCAATATCCGCTACAATACGGCCTTCTGGTGAACCTGTACCACGGATTTCATGGCCTACGTTTTCGGGTAATGGTAAAGTGACATTATTACCCCCGACTAGGCCGAGGGTGTTTCCTGTCAAGACCAGACTAGGCTCTGGCTTTTGATTCAGCGCCTTGATATCGCGGCCAACTGCTTGAGCAAATTCTTCTAAATTGCTCATAGGCTTCACGCTTTCGCTGCATTATATACGGTTACTAAGTCAAGATTGGCAAAAGTATCAAGGCGTGTGCCTAAATCTGAGATTTTTTGTACTACGGCACTTTCAGTACTTCCGCTCATGCTCGCAATCTTCTCAGCGATTTCTTTAAGTGTATTCAAATCCTCTGATACACCTTCGCCCAAAATCTCATTTTTGACTGCCGTTTTAGCCTGTTCAATCAATTGTGTTACTGTCGCATTGTCAATCTTGCCATTAAGAAGTTGTTTCAATTCCTTGATATCAACCCCGACAGCCTGTGCGAATGCTATTAATTTTGTTGTGTCCATTTGTTTAAACCTTTCCTAAGTTGTAATAAAAAAGCAAGTCGGGGAATTCCCCTTGACCTGCTTGAGTTCCTGTTCCTTCAGTAGATGGTGTGAGGTGCTTTTCAGCTATCACTTTCTCTACTACTTTCTCTACGTCAAACTCCTTCAGCTTGAGCGCTTCTTCTGTGACTAGCTCTTTATCTGCGCTTTCCACATGAATCATGGTAGCTCTATCACTAGGAAAGACATACTCTCCTACGGTAATTTCCAAGCGCCACCGACCGCTAGGCAAAATGCTATCCAGATGAAAAGCTACGGTACTGCCACTTACTTCCACGCGCTTCATCCACTTATGAATGCCTTTGGTTAAAGTGACTGTTGCCATTTCGCCATCAAGACCAGTGACCAGCTGGTAATTTTCATCTAGTAGCGCATAGCCGAAAGAGGAAGCAAGGTCGCCTTGCTTAACGACCAAGCCTCCATCAATCCGTGCCACATTTGTTGAATTTTTCTTATTCGCACATATCATCGCGCCCTCCTTTATCTAGTCTTCCAAAATTTCTTCTCGAATTTCCAGCTTTTCAAAATCGCAAAAAAGGCGGTCTATGTAGCCATTACCACCTAAATCTTTATAGCTTTTATGTAGACTTTCCACCAAAGAGTACTCATCACGTGAAGTGTACTTCCTACGGATGGCTCTACGCATATCACGATCTAGGCGCAACCTCATAGTGTTAAGGTGCGCCTTATCGTGTACTTTTAGCTTTTCCTGTACTTCATCGATTTTAGCATTGCTGTCTTTTGCGGTTTTGTGCGCTTCGTCAATTTGCTTCTTCACGTCTTCAAGCTCTGAGACGATTTTATCTGTCTCTTCTTTTGCTTTTTTGGGTAAGCTGTAACTTATCCAAGCAATGATTGTGGGCGTGAGTACGGGCATAACGCTAGTGAAAAAATGCTCGATTTTATCAAAAATCTCCATAAGCCCCCTTTCTACACGCTTTTAAAAGCTTTACGCTTTAGGCTCGTACTTCCACGCTGCCCCTGTTCCGTCAAGCTCAAGGCGTCCGTTACGTGCAAAGTCGCTGACAGGTTCGCCGTTATATGTAAATTCTTTGTTGAATTGCACTAAAACGCGTTTGCCTTCTCCGTCTACTTCAATGTGGTTAGGGTCTTCAATTGCTACTAGGTCGTGCGCGTGATAAGTCTTGCCTGTCTCTGCTAGAGGGATAAGCTCTACCAACTCTTTATAGCTAGTACCATAGGCAATTGACTTACTTGCCACTGCGTTCAATACTACTGCGTGAATGATTTTACCGTAGCGGTCGGTTTCTTCGCGGTTATGCTGTACAGCCTGATCAGTGACTGTAGTTTTAGCTTCCACTTGCTCCAACTTCGCCTGTTGTTGTTCCAACTTCGCCTGAGTCTGTACTAAGGCACTGCCTGGGTCAAGCTCTGTGCGCAATAGGTCAAGAACTGCCTGAATGATTGAGCCTTCACTATCCTGCGTGCGGTCGCCTTTAAGCTCACATTCTTCGTATGAGTAGCGCCCTGCTGATTTCGCCTTGATAGCGACTACTGTGACATTTTCGCCACCTTTAAGATAAGGTTTGATGGCCAATTCATAGTTATTTGTCATTGTTGTTTTCCTTCTTTCATTTTCGCTTGTACTTCTTCAAAAAGCTCTTTTAGTGAGCTGTCATAGGCGAGTACTGCCTTTAAGCTTTCAAGCTCTGTAGCTAGTAAAAAATTACTTACCTCTAAAAAAGCAAGTTCATGCTCTTTTTCAGCAAGTTTGCTAGCCAGCTTCTGCTGTAAAAGTGTTTCAAAAGTTGTATCTTCATTCATTATTTAGCCTCCAATGTGTATACTTTATCCGTGAGCTCCTGTACGGCTTTCAGCAAGTACGGTACAAATTTTGCGTAGTTGATAGATAGGTAAGAAGTCTCATCATCTACTTCAACAGCTTCTGGTACTACTTTCTGTACCTCTTGCGCGATAAGACCAATCTCTTCATGCTTCTTATCCTTGATGAAGTCAAAAGAGACCAAGTCTAAAGCCTTGATTTTATCAAGGCCTTTTACTTTAGTCTCTGTGATATTTTCTTTAAGTCGCTTGTCTGAGCTTGAAGTGATACCTGCGTATCCGCGCCATTTTGCGGTTGTAATCTGGTTCCACCAACAAACCGCATTATCACCGCCTGCTGGATTACTACCATTACCATGGATATCTCCATTACCTGTCCAGATACCACTTGTCGCATTTAATTTTGTATAAAAATTTACTGTAGAGGTATTAGAAAAGTCTACTCTGTCATGGAAGTCCACGGTATTAAAGCAGTACATTTTTCCTGCTGAAGTTACGACCATGCGTCTGGCCCGTGATGATCCCAACTGCTACCCCAATTGGCCCAAAATGCTGTACGAGTTTCACCAAAAGACCCGCCATTTCCCATGCCTACTGAGAAGGTGTTTATTCCTGATATCCAACGGCCTGTACCTCCTGGATAGCGTCCAATGGTGAAACCTCCAATTTCACCTTGATAGGCTTGTAGGAATGTTGAGCTTGAGACAATAGATTCAATCTTCGTCGCAAAGATTTGCTTAGAAGCGATTTTATCCGCAAGGATATCTCTTGCTACAATCTTGTTGATAAGCGCGTCACTAATTTCAATCTTGTCTGCTGTAATTGCTCCTGAGCTGATATGCTCTGCTCTGATAGACCCTGCGGCCATCTTACTGGCTGTTACTGACCCATCCACAAGCATATCAGACTTCACACGGATTTTAGGCGCGATTAAGTCGATAGCTTCTGAGCTAGTAGAGATAGTTGAAGCAAGTTGCTTACCCGTTACCGTTGTAGCTCCGATAGTTACACCACCTGCGTTTACTTGCACTCGTGCACTGTTTGCGGCATCACGCACTTCCTGCCTGATTTCGCTTGCTGTCTGAGCAATGGCGCTCTTAACGTCTCTATCAAAGAATTGGGTTAGCGCCCCTTGATTGTTCTGCTGGATTTTCCCCCAAAGAGTACTGTTAGGGTCTCTTAATTCCAATTCAATGGAACGCATATCTTTAAAGATACCCGCAAGCGCACGCTGTGTTACTGTCGGCTCCACAAAGTTGGTAGGAAAATCCCCTTGCTCAAGTTGGATATCAGTAAGCACTGTATCTCCTACGCACCCCATGTGATGAAGTTTTAGTAGTTCGTTTGCTGTCCTAGGCTGAAACACCTTGTAATATCTGCCATTATGCTCAAGCGCTGGCGACCGAACATTTTGAATGGTTATATCCATTTATCTATCCTTTCTATTCAATTTCATTCCCTAGAATTTGAATCCATGTATCTCCATAATACCCTTCTGGGAGAGCCTGTTTCACTATATGTAGATCAACTTCGTTGTTGAAACCGACTATAAGCTTGTCTTTTAATTCCAAAGTGTTGTAATAGCGAATTTTGCCCCTTCCGACTAGATAGAACCATCTCCCATTTTTGATATTTAGATTCGCAGGAATGCCTCCGTAATTGGTCAGATGAACTTCTAAACCTACATATCTCACGCTCATGGCACCCTTTAGATCTGCTAAAATCGGATATTGAACTGGTCTTTCCCATACTAGCTTATCGCCAATATATCGCCACTTTATACTTGCCCCTCCAACAAAAATCCTATGTCTTGCCATAAAGTCTCCTTACGTGTAAACGTCGTAAATCGTGTTACTATCCTTGTTAGAGATAGCGTCATACTGAGCTTTTGAACCGCGCCAATATTTTAGAGCTTGTCCTGTGTTTTGGTCAAGAATGGTATTACCTGGCGCACCGTCACGTCCTCTTTGTCCGTCAGCTCCCCTAGGTCCTGTGGGTCCCGCTGGCCCTGTTGGTCCTTGAGGCCCTTGATAGCCTCTGAGCCTATTCTTTTGTACTTCCGTCAAAGAGTCAAAGTTAAAGGCTGGTCTTGCTTCAAGAGCTGTGATACGGCGCTTAACGTCTGTATCATTGTAAGAAATCACAAATGTTCTCTTACCAATTTTTTGAACATTGATATTAGTTCCGTTAACAGCCGTTACCTTCCAAAATTCATAATCTACAGTACTATCATTCGTCCAAAGGTCTTCAACAATATCCCCTACCTTGATACCGTCAGGATTCATGAGATCGGTTGTTTTTATTGTCGCGACTGAGCCAATGTTAGCACCATAGATATCCTTATTCGCAATGCGATATACTGGCGTTTCAGACTTTTTAGCATACTGCTCCAAAGCACGCTCTGCCGCTGAACCTTCAAACCTTACAACACCATCAGCACCTTTAGGGCCTGCGGGTCCCGTTTCTCCACGGTCGCCTTTTGGCCCTGTCAAGTACTGCAAGGCTGAAAATCGGTCACGGCCATTTCCGACCTTGACCTTGCCTGTGTCGCTTTCTACGCCTAACTCTCCATCAAGCAAGACTAGAGGGCTACTTGCCCATGCGCTGGCTGTCATGCGCTTATGCTGTACCCGTACTGGGATTGTTTCTGTCATGTTCTTCCTCCGTCAAAAATTAGATCTGGATTGTCGCTCCAACTTGCGCTGTATGTAGCGTTCTGAGCGTCCGCCACACTTTTATATGTCAAAGGCACGCGGAAGTTAGTAGACGTGTCATTGACTTGCACGCGCGTAGCGGTAGGCATATACCAATCACTTGAGTAGGTCAATGAATACCACCCATGGTATACTGCTAGCACCTTCGTTTGACTTGAGCTCACCGATTGCGTAGCTCTAGGCATTACCGCATTGTCTGGTGTAAGCGTTACGCTACCACTACCATATATAGTGCTTTTATCAAAGGTGATTGTAATATCAGTCTTACCGTAAGGATTACACAAAGCCGACCAACTGATAACATACGTTTTACCTACTTCAAAGCCGTCACCGTTATGCCCAACTTCCACAAAGTCCGTACCATACGAAATCTTTTTAGCTGTACCACCGTTAAGCCTGTTTTTGTTGTAGTAAGTGCTGTTGTTACCACCGATTAAGTTCGCGTTGATACGTGCTGTCTCACTGACTTGCTCAAGCTTCTTGCTGAGTTCAGCGATAGAGTCCGTACCACTCATCAGATCTTTACGAATTTTTTTTACTAGTTCTGGTTGCTCTTTTTCGATTTTGTCTCGAAGCTCTGCACCCATTTCTTCAGCTTTTGTCTTATACTGTTCGATTGATTCTTTTATAGACGTTTCACGCTTTTTAAATTCTGCGTCAAAAGCCTTGTTTGCATTATCAATCTCTTTTTTTAGCAATTCTTCAAAATGGCTGTTTAGCTTCTTACTTTCGTTTTGTACGGCATCATTTACTACGCCACCAATAGCTGTAGCAAGACTTGACTTGAAAGCACCAAAGCCGATAGTACGCAATCTTTTTGCCATCGGTGAGTAAGTATACTTAGTGATTTTTTTCCGTACATCAAGGCCGTATCCATCATGATACAAGCTGACCACATCAAAAATATGCACTGGTACATCACTCTGGCCTACCACCGCAATTTCAAGGCTATCTTCCAGCATGTCGCACATACTAGTGCGATAGTATCTTTTCCCGTATTCGATTAGGCTTGCCTGGTCTTTTACGTTTTCGTCATTGACCTCTACAATAGCTTCATAGATTTGGCTATACCTAGCTACCAAAGGGCTATCAATCACTACGGATAAATGTTGCTCTTGTGCTTTCTCTCCTTCACCTTTCACTGTCGTTTTAAAGGTGATTCTTGTTTTTAGTGTTTTGGTAGAGCTTTTGTGTTGGTATGTTGATAAATTTTTACGATACATAAAAAGCGATTCATTTTCTGAACCGCCATTTTTTAGTAATCGTAAGTTATAGCCGTCGCGCACCATGTCTCCGCCCCACTGTCCCAAGATAGAGTGCTTGTCTTTTACCAAGACTTCCATAGCATTCTTATCTTTTTCGTTGTAGGTGTGTCTGTCGTCAATGTCTGAGAAGAAAGAGAAGGGGTTTTGGCGCGTGATACTTCCAGCAAAACGGCTTAACGCCTGAGTTCCGCTGGCATTATCAATTTCAATGGTCCCAATAATGTAATTATTTAAGAGACTAAGTACTTGATTTGCATATACTTGAATATATCCATTTTGCTTTTCAATTTCAAAAATCACAAAGTCTTGTGGTCCGTGCAAGTCGTCAGCTACTAAAAATGTTTCCTCTTTCAAAAGTTGCCATTGTGGGTTGCTTGTCGGAAATCTGAATTTTAGCTGGTATGTGCTGTTGCGCTCTTGTACAATTTCATCACTATATGCGTCATTTAAGGGCGTGTTTGTGGATGTTAGGTATATCATATGATAAACCTCCAATTCGGATAGATTTTCACACTCCGAACATTCCCAGTCCACGTGATACCGTTATAGCCTACTTTTAACTGGAAGAATCCTCCACGTTTTCTCAAAGTATTCTGGATAGCCATATCTGCATTGTAGATGTTTTGCTTCTTATGCCTACAATCTATTGTAACTTTCCTGTTTACAGTAAGATACATTGATGTATCATTGATGGTCAGTAGCACATCCCCACTGCCTTCCACCTCCACGATCGGCTCACTATAGACATTTCCTTCATTTCTGATAGCCGTTGAGCCTGTAGCTGTAAAAGCTGAGATATTTTTCATATATCTGAAAGGTTGCATGACTAGCTTGATTTCTAGCCTCCAACCATGCATGCCGTGAGGTTTATAGGTGGCGCCTGCAAACTCTGCATAGAAAAATGAATTAGCTTGATAGCTAAATTCAACGATATTATCTTCTGGTTTAAATTTTTCTACGATTGTAGCAATATCTGATTGTCTTGCTACATAAAAAGTAATTGTACGTTCATAGCTTTCGTATGCACCGTCAAGTACACGGAAAGCCCCGTTCACCCCAAAGAGGCTCGGGTTTTCCGCTACTTTCGGTTTTGCCGCTTCAACAGTACCAAAGTCAGTTACCACGCATTTGGGAATTGTTGAAGTATTGAAGTTATTAATTACCATAAAATCCATCTACTAAATTCCCTCCCTTGCGTAGATTGCGCCTTGTCTTTCGTAGACACTTAAAGCTACTTTCTCACCGTCTAGATACGTGTCTGTATCTTTTTCTAGGATAGCCGTAAGGATTTTCTCCATACTTGCTCTCAGAATTGCTATCTCAGACACGGTTTGACTGTCTTTTGCCTCAAACTGAGCACTTGGGATAGCTAGGTTTGCTTCAATGTTTTTTGCTACATTTGGTGTATCATACAAGCCAAAATCATCATCTGAAAAGGCGTTTGAGATTTCTCCTGCCATGCCAGTGACTGTCTTTTTAACGCCTTTGAAGCGGTCTTGTAGCCCTTCGTCCAAACCTTGCATAATCGCATTACCAGCTGGTATCAAGAGCTTGCGGTCATACTCAATCGGACCTTTGTGATCACGAATCCATCCAGCAATGCCTCCCACAAAGTCAGTAACTGCGCTCCAAGCAGATTTCAAACCACCTAGGAATCCATCAAGGATTGCCTTACCAGCTGACCAAAGGTCAATGTTTCTGATTCCGTCAAAGATACTTGTAACATTGCTTACAAGGTCGCTTACCGCTTGCTTCATGTTGTCCCAAGCATTTTGAGCACCTTGCACAAGGCCATCAATCAATCCTAGCACGGTTGATTTCAACGCTTCCCACGCGCCACTTGCAACTGATTTAATCGTTTCCCAAACGGTTGATAGTATCTGAGCAAAACCATCAAATATAGCCTTACCTGCAGCAGACAGTCCTTCCCAAATCGCTTTAAGAGCATTAGAGAAGTTTTCAAAAACAGCAGTAGCAGATCCAACGATAACATCCACGACTCCAGAGAAGTATGTTTTAATACCGTCCCAAATCATAGAAACGCCATTTTTAATACCGTCCCAAATGAGAGAAAGGTCAGCCCCCAGCTGGTTAAAGTTCCCTGTTACAATATCAATGATGATCAAAACAGCTCCTAAGAAAATGGATTTGATAAATTCCCAAGCTCCTTGAAAAATCATCTTAATCCCTTCCCAAACTTGAGTAAGACCGTCTGATATATTGTTCCAGATATTCATAAATCCGTCTATAAACGGCTGAACAACCGTCATGATGGCTGTAGTAATTGCTGTCCAAGCAGTAGAAGCAGTTTCTTGAATACTTGCCCACGAGTCAGAAAAGAACGTTACAACTGTAGTCCACAACGTGCTTGCACCTTCAGAGATACCAGACCAAATGCCGACAAAGAAATCGGTAATCCCTTGCCAAGCTTGTTTAATCGAATCTACAAAAGATGACCAAATCGCCTTTCCTGTCTCAGTTTGAGTGAAAAACCATGCTAAAGCGGCTACCAGTGCAGTGATTGCACCAATAACAAGGAAAATAGGATTTGCAGACATTACCGCATTAAACAAACCAAAAGATTTGCTTGCTCCAGCTATTGCCGCATTTTCGGCCGCGTAAGCAGCCGTCAAGGTTCCGCTAGCAACTGCTCTAGCTTGAGATAAGGCAAAAGATGTTGCGAAAATTCCGTTTTTAACAGCTTCAATCGTATTGGTGATTGTAGCAATTGTTTTGTATGCGGTCCATGCTGTAACAAGACCAACTACAGCTGATGCCATAGCGCTTATAATAGCTGGGTGCTCTTTAAGCCAGCCTGTCACGTCTTTCAAAACAGATGATACACCACTTAAGATACCAGTCAAGCCCTCAAAAGCGATACCGAGAAGGTTCACGCCTTGTACTCCATCTGACATACCTAAAAAGCTACTTACAAATTGTCCTGCTATGTCAATAACATTACCAATGATTGCTCCAATATTCTCGAATGTTGTTCGGATATTCTCTCCGATATTAACAATTTGGGTTGCGGCATCTTCGCTGAACCCTAACGTGTTAAGGATATCTATGTTTCCTTGTTTATCCATTGACCCGAAGATCATGTCAAAAAAAGTCTGGAAAATCCCTGTTACACGCCCGATTTGGTCATATACTGCACTTCCAAAAGCGTCTCCAAAAAGTTGAGAAGCTAAAGAGCTGAGCCCTTCGGTCAAAACTACTCCCAATCCAGATAGGATATTTCCTATCATTGGCAAAAAGTTATTGAATAAAAATGTTCTAGTTGTTTCCAGCAATGCTTGCAAGGCTGGTAAAACATTTTCACCAATCGATAAATTCCCTAGCACATTTTGAGTGGCCGACTTCATGGCTTCAAAAGAGCCTGTAAATGTGGATGACGCTTCTTTTGCTGTTGTGCCAGTGATATCCAATTTTCCTTGGATGGCGTGAATAGCGCTATAAACGTCTGACAAGTTATTTATGTCATACTTAACGCCTGTCAATTTTTCAGCATCCGCCAAAAGCCGTTGCATTTCTTGTTTTGTACCACCATAACCCAATTTCAGGTTATCCAACATCGTATAATTTTGCTTAGCAAACCCTTGATATGCCATCTGAATGCTCTCCATAGATGTCCCCATCTTATTGGCATTGTCCGACATATCCACCATGGCCATGTTAGCTGTTTCTGCCGCTTTATCTGTATCTCCACCAAGAGATTGTAGCAAGCTGGCTGAGAAGCCCGTCACGGTTTCCATGTATTTATTTGCAGAAAGTCCAGTAGTTCTATATGCTTCTTCTGCGTAGGCTCTTACTTTTCCTGCTGATGTTTTAAAGAGCGTTTCAACACCACCGATGGATTGTTGAAGAGCGGCCCCTTCACTCAATGCGGCGCTAAAAGCTTTCCCAATCCCTGCGGCTGCAATTACCTTTTTAAAAGTTCCAACCAAATTGGAACCCAATGACTCTCCAGCGAAGTTTCCTGCTGAGGCAACATCGCCACCAAGTTCTTTCTGAATCATTCCGCCAATCCCTTTAGCTGAAGGAATGATTTGTACGTAAGCTTTTCCAAGCTGAGTTGCCACTAGCTTTCACCTCCATTTCCAGAAAACAGTTGTTTTCTATAATTTTCGTAGTCTTCAGGACTTTCAAAAGTCATGAACTCTCTTGTATCTTCTTTTTCTTTCTTGATAAAGAAGTCTGTTAAAGCCGTCGGTCTGTTTACTCCTTTTTGTCCATCCTTTGATTGAATCCATAAGAGCATGGATAGTCTGTCAACCATACTTGCCAGTAGAACTCTTTCAACTGGCGCTATTTGATCTGATAAAAGTTGCTTGATGCGTGAATCATCTTTCAATCCATAAGCAAAAACAGCTACCGTTTGTAGTGGTAGCTGTCTGTAGTCATATACTTGATAAGTTTCCGCTAAATCACATATCAAAGCATCTTCATCCAAATCTATCATATGCGCCAGTATCGCTATTTTTTTAGCTTTTCTACCTGTGCAAATACGCTCTTGATTTCTCCAAAAAGTTTCTCATTTGGAAGGATTCCATCTTCTTCAATCAAGAAATCAATAAATTTTTCGGCCTGTTCTGGACCAAAAAGAAGGTCTAGAACTTTATCAACCGCTTGCACGTCACCACTATCTGCTTTACCGATATAACGCAACAAAAGGTAGTTGTCTAGTCTTCGTGTTTCAATCGAAAAGGCAAAACCACCATCTGTTTTGCCCTCAATTTTGTCATTCATTTTTGGAAAATCGATTTGCTTCGTCATTTATTACGCTCCTTGAATATATTCGTAGTGAGTGTTTTCGTTTGAATCTGGCAATGCAGTGATAGTCAACTCATAGCCAATTGGATCGCCGTCTTTGTAGCTAATCTCACCGATTCCGCTGACTTTACCACGTGGAATAACGATACGTTTAACATATCCGCTCTTCAAAAGTGTTTCAATCACAAGACAATGCTCTGGCAACTCTTTACCATTTGCCTTGATGATGATACCTGTTTCAAGGGTCCCAGTAACGTTTTCTGGCCCATAGGTTTCTTTCAAAACTTCGATGTTCAAGCTTTCAATCAATTTGTATTTAAACGTATCTTTCTTTTCAGTTTGAGAAGACAAGACCGTTTGTCCGCCCCACGCTTTTACTTCTTCACTTTCTGGTGAGTTTTCATTTGTTAAGCCGTCTGATGAAATGTATCCTAGCTTTTTGAAAGCTACGTTTAGCTCTTCTTTCGCATTTGTTGGTAAAGTTGTTCCAGCTGGTGCTGTTGCGACCGCTCCACCGATTTTAGGTTTTGCAGCTGTTACGTTAGATGCTGATGCAGTTGTCATATTAGTTCCTCCTGTTGTTACTGTTTCTGCGTTTGTTCGTACCCCTGATACGCTATCTTCTTGCGTCAAGTTAGTACCTCCTTAAAAATAGTTAATGTCATATACCGCTTGATAGCGATATTTCTTCGTTTCTGTGTCTGTGAAGTTGTAGTCGCTGTTGTGATGCACGCCACATACCTCATCAATAGTGATGAGGTTTTCCACCGCCTGCTTTACGACCTCATTTAACTCTGCGGCCTTTTGAAGTGATGGTGCATAACTCTGAAAAGCAAGGGTAGCTGAATGCGTGTAATCACTTCCGCCTGCGCCTGTCTTTTCAATCATCACATAGCTCTCTGGCAAGTCCTTTTTGTGTTCAAAGTAGCAAGGTACTTTAAGCTCCTTGCTCAAAAACTTCCTTACAATCAACTCAATCATTCAGCGCCTCCTTTAGCACCTCCTAGTGCTTTAAGTAAGATATTGTGCTTGTTGTTTCTCGCCATGCTCTTGATATCAGTGGTGCTAATCGTTGCGCTTGCACGCTTTTGACCTGGCGATACCTTAAGCTCAAAGCCTTCTCCTGCACCATCTGCAACCACTTTCCCTTTTTCTTCAAGAATATCTTGCATTTCTGGTGATCTCAAAAGCCCCGACACGCCTAGGCCGTTAAGTTTGAATTTCATATTACTCAAATGCTTCCACCATAACCTTTCTATTCCAAGCTAAAGGAATCATAGATTCAATCCCTTCCTCTGGCAAACCAATGGTCCGCCATTTTCTTCCAAAAAATTTGACTTCACGGTTTTCCCAGTTGTTTTGGTCGCCTTTTGGAATGGCAATGGTATAGACAGCCTTTTTGCCTGTAATACTCAACTTGTTTAAAACATCTTGAGTAGATGTCGGCGCAACTAAAACATTTTCAATCACAATTTCTTTATCTTCAAAAATAGGATGTCCAAAATCATCTTCACCAGATTCTACCTTGTCTACTAAAGTTACAGTAATTCCCTTTAGGTATGTCATAGATTTCAATCGCTCCATATTTCTGTTTTTTCTTCAAGCCTAGTCGCTTGAGCTCGGTATCTTTAATAAAAAGACCGCCTCCTGGCACTAGGTATGAGCCACTAAATGTGTAACCCAACGCACTTTCAGATACTTGCGTCATCGGTTCGTGATCTGTTGAAGTCATGAGGGTTCGGGCAACGATATCAACGGTAACAGACTTAGCGACGCTAGCCAAAGCGACGCTCTCTGCCACCATATCGTCAAGGTCTTTTCCGAACTTTTCAGCCTCTAAACGTAAAGAATTAGATACAACTTCAAGTAGAGCTTCCGCTCTTGCTCTTTCATCTACCTTTAGATTTCTCCAAAGTAGCTGAAGGTCTTCGATAGTCGCAAAATTCTTCATGATTAAAGCTCCCTGTTTGCTTCGTAAAGCGTTACTAATTCAGACTTCTTCAAGCCTTTCTCATAGTCAACGCCCATATCTTCTAAAGTAGACTTCAATTCAGCCACGGTCATATCTGTAGCCACTGAGTTTGCTGTATCAACAAGCACCCAATCCCCTCCGATTAATGAATCGGAAGAGATTACAGCACCTGTTTTAATATCACGATACAAAGCCATAGAGACTAGGCCTTAACACGCGCAAATGCGTCTGCGTCAAGGATACCCCAACCGATAAAGGCTTCTGCACGCAAACAGATTTCATTGTAGGCTTTAAGGTCACGACCTGCTCCATCTGGGTCACCGTATTCGATGATTTCAAGCGGAATGTTTTCTGAGTAACCCCATTTGAAACGGTTCTCAAAGTCCCCGACGATAGCGTGGTCTTGGTCTGCGCTTCCTGAGATTGTCAAGTTTTTGTTTACATCAGACTTCATGCCGAAGAATGAGTCTGGATTTTGACCAAAGCGGAACTCTGGATATTGTACAACCCCGTTCACTTTCACTTTAGCAAGTGCTTGCCCTGCCGCTGGTGAGATAGCGATACCTGTTACTTCTCCACCTTTTGCTACGATAGCTTGAACTGCCGTATCAATATTTTCATCAACTTTTGTTTCATCATAGGTTACTGTAGTACCTGTAACTACACCATCAAAAGAGTTAGTGTCCTTGAAAGAAGCTGGCGTCATGCCTTTTGGCTCAAGCCCGTGAAGTGCTGCAATATCAAACGCTTCTGCAATTTTCTTAGAAAATCCATCAGCGAATTGTGACAAGTATTCAAGCTGTTTAGCTTCAGACATGTATTTGAATTCTTCTGTGATACGTGCTTGGTAAACAAACTTCAATGGCTTGATAATTTTTGAAGTGATTGTAGCTTTACCCGCTTGTTTTTGTTCACCTTCACCAACGATCTGCGCATTTCCTTCAAGGTTGAAGATGAATTGCTCTACTCCGTTGAAAGGGATAGGCGTTTGATTTGAAAGCTTAGCAAGTACGGAACGTCCTTGAACCTTGCTGATCATTTCTTTTACAAGTTCTGGTTTAAAAAGTGTTGCTGTTTTTAGTGAATTATCTGTCATTTTTCTACTCCTTTATTTGTGAAAATTCATTTCTTTAAGCATTTGTCTCATCTCTAGCTCTTTACCACTAGAAACTTCTGGCTCAACATCTTTTAGAGGCGCTTGCGGTACTGGTGCTGGTCTCATAAATCCTGCTAGCCTTTCAGCGTCAGCAGTTAAAGAGGCTTCATCTGTACCCTGTAAGCGATCCGCTAAATCATAAGGCAAGCCATTCTGTAGTGCGATACGAGTGCGTAGACTTGCGGTTTCATAGTTGCTTACTTTTCCTTGCAAGTCTGTGATTTGAGCGTCTAAATCCGCTCTGGTTTGCTTATCATCTTCAACAGTTGACTTCAAAGCACTGTTTTCAGTTTCAAGCTCTGAAACACGTTTTTTGAGTTCGTCATAATCAGCGAATTTTTCGCGCTCACGTCTGATACGCTCTTTCACAATGTTGTCAAGCTCTTCCTGTGTTTCAATGATTTTAAATTCAGACATTTCTGTCTCCTTTCTCCTGATTTCCCGTCAGTTCGGTAATTTTCGGCATTAAAAAAAGCAGTACTTGACCGCTTTCCTTAATAGTTGATTTTTTGCTTTTTCTTAGGCTTCGTAGTAGTACAAGCCCAATGCGCAAGCAAGGCGCTATCCATCAAAGAGATATCCATATCAGCAAAATGCGAACGATAGCCAAAGCCACCGTTTGAACCAATGTTCCTCTTGTCGCAATTTGTCGCAACTTTAGATAAAGAAGGCTGACCTGCATGGCACAAGGTCTTTTGGTAAATCCCTTGCTCCCACATAGAGTTTGCGACGATGATTTCTTTTACTGTCGGTAAAATAATATTCTTCATTCGCTCTTTTTTCAGCTCTTCATCTAGGATTTTCTGTCCACTTGCCCCGTCAATCACAATGCTAGCAATGTCTGCACTTCGGATAAACTCCAATATCCATTCATTGCCGTTTCTCACTGATTGACAGTCAATAGCTTCAACAAAAATCCTTTCATCAGCTGTACGAACTGCTATACTTAAAGCTACGTTTGCTCCATCTTGACCATATTTGATACCAACGAACAGCTTACCATTTGGCTCTGGATTGATTACTTTTAATTCATTCCATTCTGTCTCTGATATAGCTGATTTCTGATTGTATTCTGGCCAAAAGCCCAAACGTTGAACGTTATGATCTAGCTTATCTTCACCTAATTCGGCTTCTATCTTGCGCTCATTCAAATGGTAGCCCATGGAAGGGTTAGAGTTATACCATGCTTCCACATCGTCAATCTCTTTTTCTTCCGATACAGACCACTCCGCCCATCCTGAGTACTTCCCTTTTCCAAAAAGACAAGTCTTACGATAGTTAGTGAATACTGTACCATTTGAAACAGGCGTAGGCGGGGTACCACACATGATTGTGATAGGGTTATCACTATCCGTCACCGTATACTTCAAGGCCGATTCTTGTTCAGTAGTATACTCCTGAGCTTCATCGATGAAAAGAAGGTCAAAACCTTCCCCCAAACCACCATTTGAAGTTCTGGTACGGAATTGGATAACCCCGCCACCTTTGAAAAGTTCTATCCTCTCTTGCCCCTTTGCTCGTATAGAGCTAAAGTCCTCTCCTTCCACATATCCCATTTTTTCTAGGTATTTTTTTACCTTTTCAAAAGATGAGTGTGAAGTAGATATTCTGTGGGCCGTGTGTAGAATGTTCATTCCGTTATGCAGGCCCCAAAGTTCAAAAATGTAAACAACCTCTGTTTTACCATTCCGTCGGGGTATTGAGTAGCCAAACTTTTGGTGTACCCACAAATCATCTTTATCCACCGCCATCATGTGTGTCAAAAGATTAATCTGCCATGAGTAGCAAGATAGGCCTGTGCGCTCATAAAGTTCTATAGCTTCTTTTGCTTTAGAATTCTTTTTGACGTGCTTTAAAATTACCGATTGAGTAGGATTTTGATTGCCAATCTTTTTTTTAGCCATCTTTCCGTCCTTTCATCAATCGTACCGCATGGTAACCCTGTCGCTGGGATAATTTAATTAATTACGTTTAAAATATAGTTTTTAGCAACATCAAGCATTCCCAATGCCTGTAAACTGCTGTCCCAACTATAGCCAAGATTAATCTCACCATCTTTATCCAAAGAAACCACTAATACCGAAGTATAGTTGTTACTAGCTTCAAGATTTTCCTCCAAAATTTCTTTCACGGAAGCGCCACGCTCCAAACTAGACTTTTTCTCTGAAAAATCAATCGTGTTTACCATCTTTCCGTCCTTTCAATCTTATCGCATGATAACCCTGTCGCTGGAAGATATTTAGATCACCTCCAAGTCTTATTCCAAACATTTTGCTTGCGTCCCGATTTCGGGTCGTACTCTACCGTACACTGGCAACGATTATGGCGCTTGTAGATATCGTTTGGCACATTCGGATATTTATAGCGTCCTTGCTTCTTCTGGCACCAATCACAACAAAAACTAGTAGCCGTGCGGATAACCTCTGGATTTAAGCCTGCTTTATGATGAAAAGCTACATTTAGCTTCAAAATCTCATCAACAACGCTCTGGCTAAAATTCACTATAGGCTCTTCCAAAAGCCATTCAACATCTTCAAAACTTTCAGCGTCTGATAATTTATCAATCAAGCCATCAATTCTGTCCTGATTGAGTTCAGCCGTTTTAACCGCAAGACCTAGCTGGGCGTTTTCATTTAGTTGCTTTTGTACTTCTTCTGTATATTCAGATACAAGCTCATGATTTCGTGATAAGGTCTCATTTAAAATGCGGTCTGCAATGTTGTAGTGCATTTTTCCTTCTGGCAAGCTATCAACTGTGATATGCTTTCCTAAAGCTTTTGAGATTTCTTGACCAACTTCTATAGAGTACCTATTTGCGTCAATGTATGTCGCTTTTCTATCTTCAAGCTTTTGAGCAAGTGCTTTTAAGATTTCATTGCTTTCTCTTGACTTCTCAAAATCACTTCTTGTCTTTTTGAGTAGGCTTGGTACTATATCCTCCACCATCTGCTACCTCCTTCATTACTGGCGCTGGCTTATCTGAGCCCTTGATACCTGTTAGGTCACGGATGGTATCTGCGTCCATGTATCCAGGTATCGCTTGATTGAGCTTGATAGCACCGTCTCCAATTAAGGTTAGAGCGTTTGCGTCTGCTTCAAACAATGGCTCCCACTTCACAACCGTTTTATTAAACTGCCCTCGTGAGTATGGAATGCTGTCCCTCAAGCAAGTAGCAACGTATGCTACGTTTAAGAAGCCTGAACCTAAAGAGCGCTGTGCTTTCCGTCCTGCAAGTCGTAGATTTTCATGGCTTGCACGGATAGCTTCAACAGATGAAGGGTTATCTGAGACAAAGCCTAAATCATCAAGCGTTAGCCCCATCTCACCCGCAAAGCCTGCCGCTGCTGTCCGTAGTTGCTCCGTAAATGGCGACATACTTGAAGTAGTGAATTGCCCAATGCTAGGCTTTTCTCCATCTTCATCTTTATCAATGGTTAGCAAGCTTGATATGGTTGCTTTCCATGTGTCAATGCTGTCAGCTTCTGGGCTGAGCCCCAAAATGTACTTTTGAGGGAATGAATAAAATTCTGCGGTGATATCTGAGCGCTCAAGTGTTCGTTTTGCGTATGATTGATAGTACATTCCTGCCTTGGTAATTCTTGAGCGTCCAAAAGGCCTCACTGCGTCTGGTCTATGAATGATAGGCACTAGCAAAGGCACACCCGTTGGGTTTGGGATAGTGAATGGCTTAAATCCTTTTACAAAAAACGTTGTACTTTCTGGCGTGAAGTAGGCTTCCCTGATAGGCGCCTTGTTTTCATCACGCTTCAAGACTGCATAACCTTCTGTAAGCAAGCCCGTGATAGGGTCAATCACGCCCGTAGCATTACTTGCTTCAATAACTTGTAGCCTTGGCGTGCCTTCGCCACTTGCTACGTAGATAAAGCAACATGAGCCGATTAAAGCCGACAAGATAGCACTGTCAAAGAATACGTCTGGATTATTCAGCGCAAAAATCTCATTTACGTTGAAGTCGTCGTTTCCGAACTCACGGAACACTAAGCGATCTGCAAGGCTGTCAACACCCTTGGCGGCCCAACCTAGCACGGCTTTATATTGTTGCCTGATATGAGGCGGAATGGTAATACCCATATCCAATTCCTGATGCTCCATTGCGTACTGGGAGTATCTTAAATCAACGCTGGAAGTATAGTTTGCAAGCTTTCGCCTGAGATACTGAATGCCTTTTAAGTTTTCCAAAATGTGAAATTTCCTTTCTTGTTGCACGAGAAAAAATGTACAGTAACGGCGGGAAGTTCGGAAGTAGCCCGAGGGAGGGTGCTACCCCCCCATACTTTTATTCATAATCCCCCTTTTATTCATTAAAACACGAACATTATAAGGATAGGGTATTATTTAGTTAACTTATAGCTGTTACTACTGCTAATTATTATTAAGATTTATATGAAAACCAGTCAATCGTTTGAGGTAAGTTCCTGTTACCTATAATCTTTGGACTGGAAGTCTTATCATCAGCATAAAGCTTGTCTGACTTCTGCCGATTGCATTGCCAATGAGCCAACTGTAAGTTATTAATATCAGATGGATGACCGTTTTTATTTATCGGTACGATATGGTCAATGACTGGACTTAAAGGATGAGGATACTTAAGGCTCTTGTCTACTGGCTGGCCACAAATCCCACAAGTGTTTCTAGTCTTTAAGATTATCCTTTTGTTCTTATCAAAAGCGATACGGTGTGGACCGCTACGGTCTGCACGAGGGGAGAGGGTGCTTGACATGGTAGGGGGTATCCTTTCTATGAGGGGTGGGGGTCTGTCTATAAAGGTAGGGGGGTAGTCTTTCTATCAAGGGGGTAGGGTATGAAAAAACCCTTCCCTTTTCTATTCAGGGTAGGGGGGTCTTATCTATACTTCAATGCCTTTATATTTAACATATCGGAGGTGTTATATTTAACATATCTTACATTCTGTTAAATAAAACTGATAACCTATAAAGCTTACTGTCTGTAAGCCTGCTTTTACTTTTTGTAATTTCTTATTTACATTTTCTCAATATGTAAAATAAAACATAATCAAGCATTTAATTTCTAATAGTCAAAAGTTAAAATACTTTCATCTAACTCATCCTGCGAGTAGCCAATATATCCTAGTGTGATATCTGGTGTAGAGTGATTGAATATCTTTTGAAGTATCGCTACGTTACCATTCTTTTTGTAGTGATGATAGCCAAAAGTTTTTCTCATTGAGTGAGTACCGATATGCGTTAAGCCAACGTAGTTAGCGGCATCTTTAAGTACTTGATATACAGCTACTCTTCCAATGTGTGTGATACGTACTCCATCAGTCCTTTTCTTCTTCTTGCTAGGAAAGAGATAGTCATAGTCTGCTAAACCATTATCTTTAATGTATTTGTTGATTTCTTTTCTAAGAGGTGGACTTATCGGGAAGTATCTTATCTTCCCTGTCTTCTTTTCCTTTAATTCAATCCTATCAGCAGTTACCTGCTTAACTTGAAGTGGTATGATATCACTTACTCTCAATCCTGAATAGATACCAAACATGAATAAGATAAAGTTCCTATCGTTCTTTTTTCTAAGATAGTCTTTCATGCGTTCAATATCATCTAAATCACGAATAGGCTCAACCTTGCGCATATACCTCTCCTTTCTAATGTAAAAAGAAAAGCACTACAATATCTTGTAATGCTCCGACCTCTCACGTCATCTTCTCTCTTTATTTTCGATACTACCATTTTATCATCAAAAACCTTTCAAAAACTCCCGACTTTTTCCCCAATTTTTCCCGAAAAATTCCCAAGATTTTCCCAAAATTCAGCGGTAAACCAGCAAGTCCTTACCTTGATAACACTCTGCAAACTCCAAAAGAGCTCTGTTAAGCATGCGGTAGTATTCACTTGCTGAGTATCCTAGATCCGCATATAAGATATGGCTAGCCTTTCGATAAGGTGTACAGTACTTTTCAACTAGAATACGTGTATAATCTAAGTTTGACAAGCTATTGATGGCTTTGGCAATGACCTCCATATCTTGCTGTGCGGATACACGTCTGACTACCATATCTTCAACTTGCTTACTGACATGCCCTGTACCCCCTCTAGGCTCTAAGGTATATGATATGGTAATCTTTGGCGCATACTCTTCCCCTGCAATTCTTTTAAGCTGAAAATACCTTTTAAGCACTCTTTCAGCGGCCTTGCGTGTCTTTTTCTCATCAATCTTTTCTAGCAGTTCAATTTGCATTTCAGACCCCTCCATGATATACTAGAAGCGTAAAGTATTTAAGTATAAAGGCTGATGGTCAGTGCGTCTCGAACGTGCTGGCTTTTCTTTTTTAATGGGTAAGTTTAGGCAAGATTTCTTTTACAAGGAAAATGTAGTTAGGTGCTAAAACGGTCTTCAAGACTGTTACTACTACAAATCCTGTACCTCCTAAAGTAAGTGCCGTGTAACTTCCTATCAGAAAAGGCTTCAACTTCTTACGATGGCTTTCTACTTGCTTTTCAAAAAGCTCCAAGACTTCATCCTTTTTGAGATTCCAGTAGCCCATTTTCTCACCCTGGTATACAAAGTAGTAGATGGTAGTGCAGACTGTCGCAATAAGAGCTACAATCGTGATGAAAAGGAAGATAACCGACAGAAAACGAAAACTTTCGTATAAAACCTTTTCTTTTAGAAGCATTTCATAGATCTGCGGTGCGTTGCCTTTAAAAGTATCAAGTAGTGAGCTAACTTCATCTACTGTCATATTCAGCATTTTTGCTAATGCTTGTAAAATCTCATTCATCTTTAATCTTCCTCATCTTCCATTTCAAACGCTACATGTGGCACTAGTTCTCCAACATTTATCATATCTTTTGTTAAGACAAACTTTTTATAATTGCCGTCTTCATCTAAATCCTCAAAAAATATTAAGTAAAAGCCAATGCCTTCAAACTCTTCATAATTGCCATTTGAAGTATGCTCAAATTCGTACTTGTCAAAGTTTACGCTCCCCTTGAAGCCAAAAATCTTGATAGTATCGCCTTCAAAAATTTCCACTCCATTTTTGTCGTAGCAACCCGTAGACCTCGTGAAGAGGTAGCGGGGGTTTTTCAAGTCTGCAAAAGTCAGGCTTTTTTTAACTTCTTCAAAATCCAAAAAACGTTTTTCTTGTCTGTCGTATGCTCGTAGTCTGATCATCATCATTATTTTAGTCCTCCGATTGGTAAGCGCGCACAACCTGCGTCTGTAATGCTCGTCAAAATATCTCCGAATGTATTCGCCCATGCGTAATTTCCCTTCTCTTTAAATTCATATACAGTCATTTTCAGGATTTCCTCAACGACCTTTACTTTAAAGTGAAGCATAGTATCTTTATCGAAATCAACACTTTGTAAAATCAATTTTGAATGGAAAATTTTGCCAAACCCTTCCAATTCTACATAAACATTTGTCCAACTCATCAAACGATCATACACCCAACCTCCACTCAATTTAAAATCAGGTAAATTCACCTTTTTAAACATTCCTGAGATTTTTTTGATTTCATCCTCTTTTTTTGCTCCTGCATAAGGATATCTTTGTGGCTTCATAGTATTACTTCCTCTCCAACTTTAATTTTATTGAATTCTGCTTCTGTGACTACGAAAACTCCGTAATCTCGGATAGTAATGGTATATAGCTTGCCGTGTCTGCCTTTTTCAATTACTTTGCCGTGGATTTCAGCTCCTGCGCTATCTGCTTTATAGATAATCATAGGCTTTTGGTTCTCCAAGCTCTTTAGCTTGTCAATCTTCCATACTTCAATAACAGCTGATGATAGAATCCATGCCAAGATAATGAATTTCAAAAGTTTTTTATCAATCATCAAAGTCCTCCTGCACCATGTAGCCATCCAACCAAGCACGCGCAAAAGCTTCCTGCCCTTCTTTAGTGAAAAATCCTGATAAGTCCAGATGGCAACAGACAATAGTATCTACTAAAGACATGCCATCCTTTTTTGCTTCTTCAAGCATTTCTGCGATTTCATTTGGCAAAATCGGGATTTTCAAGCTTTTTTCTTTTTCTTTAATCTCCAATTGTTTTGCAAGATTTTTTAAGATATTTTCTGCTTTAATATCTCCGACTGTGATTTTACTTGTATCCATTTTTTCTACTGTTGCTGTCATTTTAGGCCTCTTCCACTTCAAAAAGTGCACTTGATAACATTAGTCCAAAACCTGCTTCTTCAAGCTCTTTGCGCGTGTGTGCCGTGCGAAAATCTCCCACTTCATGCTTATCCAAGAAAAGCCACTTATACTGACGTTTATTATAATTTAAGTAGTCATATCCTTCTTTCATATTTTTCATACGAATTTTATAAGTTTTTTCAGTCTCAACATTAAAGCCATTGACCCATGCACTCAAAAACTTCATTTCATTATCATCTTTCGTGATCCACATTAAGATTTCAAGCTCAAACTGCAAACTTTCAAGTGCTGAAAAGAAGCTTTTTCCTTGCTCTTTTTGGCGCGTGATGAAATCTCCAACTTTTTCTGGGATAGTTACAAGTTCTTTTTTGCTATTATTCATTTTCTAGCTCCTTTAATTTCTTTTCTAATGCTACTTTCTTCTTGCGTAAGTATTCACGATCTTCAGCTTTTGCGTGAGCTATCTTTGCGTAGGCACTTTGAGATAATGACTTATCACATGGTGCGCCTAAATCTTCAAGCTTTTGGTCTATGAGATTGATAGAGCGCGTGTATGCGGATATCATTTCCTGCTTTAATGTTTCATTCATCATCAATATCCCTCAAGTGTAGCTTCAATTAGATTCATGCACGCTTCACGGATAGCCATGCAGTCTTCATGGTCTGGGTGCTCACTTTGTACACGTAGAATCGCATTGTGTACCTCTTCAGTGATAGACCTTTGCAAAACCCCTTCCTGTGCATATCCTAGCAAGTAAGATACGTCTACCCCGAAAAGATCTGCAATTTCTTTCGCCTTATCTGGTTTGACTTGGCTGAGCCCTTTTTCCCAATTTCCCACCGTGCGCTGTGAGACTCCTAGCTTGCCGGCTAGGGTCTTTTGCTTAATATGTTTTAACTTTCTGAGTTGTTTAATCTTATTCATTTGTAAAAACCTCGTTCAAATCTTCTACAATTTCATTGCTGTTATAAGGCTCATCTGCAATCCGTGCAAAACCGTGTCTGTCAGTACCTAGTCTTGTTTTAGTCGTCCATTTTAGGTAAATTGACATTCTGCAAAATCGGCATAAGAGTGATTTTGCGGTAGGGCCTACTTTACGCGTATAGCACTCTCCGCAAAAAGGGCAATGCACTTCCGCTTTCAAACTGATCATAGTCATGTGATATTCCTCTTCTTTCTTAAAAGTATTGTGTACGCTTGTTAGGTAGGTCGTTGAAAGTCATAAAGTGATTTTCATCAACACCTTTCAGCATCCTTGTCATAAACGGCTCTCCGTAACGCTTCTCAAGTTGATCTCCTGTAAGGTTCGTTGTTACAATGGTGTTCGCCCTCTTGTTCAGAATGTTGTACAGGATGCTAGAAGACCATTCACTCTCTTTCTCCATTCCTAAATCATCAAGTACTAAATACTTGGCGGTTGCGATTTTATTGACAAGATATTCTTCTTGCTTAAAATCAGCCTTAATCTTCATCAGTAAGTCCGTGACATTGATGAAAATTGCAATTTCTTTAGTCTTATCTGATAGAGCTTTTACAATAGCAAAAGCAAGATGGCTCTTACCAGTGCCTGGCTCTCCTTGGAAAACAACATTATTCCGTGCACCGTCTTCCCATTCATCGCAAACCCTTTTAGCAAAGGCTAACTTTTCTTCTTCTTTGCTGGTAGGGATATCAAAATTCTCAAGTGTCGCATTTTTCAAAACTTCATCATAAAGAGAAAATTTCTCTAGATAGAACAAACGCTCACGCTCTTTTTCTTCTACCGCAATGCGATCAATAATAATTTGGTTTTCTTCGTGAATGCGTTCGGATTCACATAGTCTGCAAACTACCTTATCTGTACGTAACAACTTAATCAGCTTGATATCATGTCTATCACACTTTGCATTAAGCTCTTCTACTGATTGAGAGTAGCTGATAGCTAACCTTTCTAATACATCTACTTCCATACGACCTTCCCTCCATATGTAGACCAACTGGCCATATCAGATAGTACTTGTAGTACCACTTCAAGGCTTTGCTTTTCAAGTAAGGCTTTTTTAGAGTCGCTGATGTGATAGAACTCATTTTCAAAATCCTTGATAAGACTATTTATTGTTAGAATCCCCATTTTGACTTACCTCCACCACTAGGCTTAAACCCTTTGCTAGCATTAGGAAGACTAGGTCTTTTTATAGCATTGACTTGTTGAGTCTCTTTCTCTGCTAGCCTATCACCTAAAGTAGTGATTTTGCTCATGCTCCAATTTTTCAAGATACCAGTGATATAACCTAAAGTTGGTTTTCCTTTTAGAACAGATTCAGTAAGAGCTTTTTCAACCATTTCACTTCCATACTTGAAAACCAGTCTATCAATACTCTTCATTTCAGATGGTGTGAGTTTCTTTTGAAACTCTTCCTCAAATTTTTCATAAATGCTTTTTTCACTAATTGAGGAACTACTACTACATAGTTCTTCTTCTTTTTCTTGTTCTTGTTCTTGTTCTAGTGCGTTACAAGGCGTTACATGTAACGTTACATCGTGCGTTACTGTAACGTTACATTCACCCTCATTTACTTTCTCTTCAGCAAGTAGTTTTTGCTTCGCACGGTGCTTTGCAACGCGGTTTCGAGCCTGCTCACGAATTTTTGCCAAGGCATCGATATTTTGATTTTTTTCCCATTTTTTTACTACTAAAATCCCATTAATTTCCTCTAACAAATCTAAACTTTTTAGAATTTTAATTGATTTTTTTACGATTTTTTCTGACTTTTTAAACGATTTTGCAAGCAGTTTTGTATCATAGGCAATATGATCATTAAGGGCAAGCAAACCTGAATTATTCAACCTTCCTGCAAGTGTCAAAATTTTTACCCAGATGCAAATTACTGTATCTCCGTCTTTCATGCTTTCAATACACTGAATTTTTTCATCTTCAAACATATCTGTAGCAATCTTAATCCACTTTACTTCTGCCATGATATGCCTCCTTTAGTGCAAAACTTTCATGCTAGGCGCTGGCAATGCTAACGGCTCTGGCTTCAAGCCTTCTGGCCGTTCATTGTCAAACGTAAACCCTTGGAACTTTCTGCGGATATTCTTGCGAATAGCTTGATGTTCATCGTATCTGCCTGCTTCGTAAAGTTCCTCTGACAGTTCAAGCACTTTGGCTTCAAATTCCTGCTTTTTCTTTTTAGCTTCTGCTTCAAGTTTTTCTTGACGTACTACATATGCATATGCAATGAAAACAAAGAGAATGATTGTAGCAACTCCTAAAAGTTGGCTCAAAATTGATGGCTCTTGTAACATGACTTTATTTTCCTTTCTAGTTTAGGCTGTCATAAGCTTGTCAAGCTCAAGCTCAGCAACTTCTTCAATGATAGCTTTTTCAGCTTTCAAGTCATTTAGTAGGGTTTTTAGACTTTCTTTCTTTGCTTTGTAGCGATTGCGGGATTTCCACATGCAATAGAGGGCGAAACCTTTATAATGAATTAGAACGGTTTTGTGAGTTGGGTGCAAAACGAAAAATTTAAAATCTTCATGCTCTTTCATCTCATTCGCCCACTGCTTCAACGTTGTTAATGACAAATCGTTGAATTTTTCTTTCAAACTTTCATACCCGCCCCATTCAGCTTTTTCTTCTTGAGATACAGGGCGAAAATTCACGTTATTAATTACTGGCATTTCTCTGCCTCCCGTGTTATACTTTATATATACTTTTTTGTTAAGGGCCTGATTGCAGTCAGGCTTTTTTTGTGCTAAAAACAATGATATTCATTCAATTGCATGATACGCAATTTCATGTTGGTGTTTGGCTCCCAATTTCTCCAGTAAGCCAAAGCTTCATTCGCATATTTCTTTGGAAGAAGGTCATACCTACTGATGTTGAAATGGTCTTTAAAATCCACTTCTGCTTGCTTGAAAACTGATTTTGCAAAAACCTTGTTTTCATAGGCTGGGCTATCAATCCCTCCTAAACAAGCTACCACTCTTGCTTTTCGTTTTTTCAGCAAAGCTTGAGCAAAACTTGGATGAATCGGTTGCTCATTCTTCAGATAGTTGATATCTTCAACCATGCTTGTTTGTTGTTCTCTTAACATCTTCTGAGTCGTGAATAGCGCAATGAAAGCTTCCTCATCCAGATTCTCTCTAATGAATCCGCCATCTTTCCTAATTGCTGGTAGAACTTCTGATGTCACCCAATGTTTAAAGGCTTTGGCTTGAGGTAGCTTGCTAGATAAGATTAAGGAATAGAGCCCAGATTCATTAATGATGACAACATTCTGTCTGCCACCAGGGGTGTCCACTTCGGTCACCCCTTTATCATCTTCATCCACATGAGTTCTGATAGCTTTCGCGGTTCCCGTATATCCTAGGATATCTGCAACGTCTTTCCCCACAAACCACGGTTCCTTGCCGATTAGAACGATTCTGACTTGCTGGCCTCTAAAGCTGTAAATTTCATTCATGATGTTTCTCCTTTAATTATTTAACTAATTTCTTCAAGTTTTTCCCACGACTCTGATAGCTTCAACTTTTTATGGATAAGAAGCTTCAGGTCATCACTACCTTTTCCTTTTTTGAAAAGCTGTGTGATAGCTGATGGCGTGACACCTGCGACTATCGCAAGGTCTGTCTTGCTCCAACCCTTTTCTTTAAGGCTCGCTTCTGCTAGGCTCGCCCATCTCTTTTGTTGGTCTTTCATATGACCACCTCCTTTTTTAAGTTAAATTACTATAAGTTAAAGAAAAAGTGAAAAAATTTTTTATTTTTTTTGAAAAAATGTTGACAATAAAAATTAATTCTTATATAATAAGAGTGTAGAAAAAAGCTATAAAAAACTATAAAAAGTTTTAGAAAACTGATAAGAATAGTCTTTTTAAAGGTGCAACAAAAAATAAAGAAAAATAAAACGCATTAAAAAATAGACAAATACAAAGATTTTTCTTGATTTAATTTTTAACATATTTCTTAACTTCTGAGATAATAATACCACTTTAGAAAAAGCTTGTCAACATTTTTTCGTCTTTTTTTTAACTTTTTTTGCATTTTTTCTTCATTTTAAGATTATATTTAATCTTAGATAGGTATAGTATCAAATATAATCTTAAAAACGTGAATACTTTGGATAAAAAAAGGGGGTGCATGTAATATGTTACCTGTATATGAAGTTGTGAAAGAGCTATGCAAAAGCAGAGGCTTATCATTCAACGACGTTGAGGAAGGCTTGGGTATCGGAAAAAATACTCTTTATGGCTTAAAAAGAAACAACCCTTCAACAGAAAGAATCATGCAACTTGCGGACTTTTTCAATGTGTCAGTGGATTTCTTGCTAGGTCGCACGGATCAGGAAAAGCCTGATAGAGAAATCATAAAAGAGACTCTTGAAAGTCAAGACTCAAAAGAGATGGACTATGAAAAATTTTTCTCTATGGATATAAAAAAAGACGGTCTGAAAATTACTGACCGTGACAAACGCATTATAAAAGCTATGATAGACTCGTACTTAAAAGAGTCTACTATCTAGTAGAAAACAACAAAAAAAGCCCCTACACTCGTAAGTTTGGAGACGTTGAGTGTAAGGGCATATCTTGTATAGTAAAAGGCATTAAAAAGCTCTTTTTACTATACCCATTTTATCAAAAAAGTGAGGTAAATGCAATGTGGATGGAAGAGTTACCAAATGGAAGATTTAGGTATGCGGAGAGATATACAGATCCGTATACTGAGAAATTGAAAAAGATATCAATCGTACTTGATAGCAAGTCACCCCGCGCCAAAAAAGAGGCGCAAAAGATACTAGATGAAAAGATAGCAGAAAAGCTTCAAAGTCTTACTACTACTGATATGCTTTTTACAGACGTACTAAATGACTGGTGGGAGCTTCATAAGAAGTCTATCAAGCCTTCTACCATCAAGACCATGGTATATGCTGTAGATGAGATAAAAGAAAGTTTTGCGCCTGAAGTAAAGATAAAAAATATCACTGCAAAGTACACGCAACAGTACTTCACCGATTCGGAAGAAAATTATATTAAGCTCAAAAAACACAAATCCGTTTTAAGTATGGTCTTTAAGTATGCGCTTGATATGGAGCTGATAGACAGCAATCCCGTCCAGCGTGTGCGATTGCCCAAGCAGGTTGCCACATACGAAACTATGGAACGAATTGAGGACAAGTTCCTTGAGCAAAGTGAGCTGAAACGCCTTCTGAAAGCCATGAAAGAGTATAACCGAGGCTATCACGTTGCCCGCATGGCGGAGTTCATGTCTTTAAATGGCTGTCGCGTCGGTGAAGCTGGTGCCTTGAAGTTTGAGAATTATGATAAAAAAAATCGCACCATTACTATAAATGGTACGTTAGATCCCACGCGCAAAGGGTCTGAAGGCATTAAGACTACGCCTAAAACCTTATCATCTATAAGAGTTGTTGACCTGACAAATAAAGAGATAGAGATCATTGAAGAATTTATAGAGCTTCATAAGCTAAGAAAGGCTACCAATCCGAACTACAAGGATATGGGGTTCATCTTCGTATCAGCTAACGGCATTCCGATTCATAAGTCATCTATAGGCAAGCTCATGAAAAATGCCAATGCTACTTTAAAGAATCCAATCAATAAACCACTGCACCCACATATCCTACGCCATACCCTTATCAGTACACTTGCTGAAAATAACATTCCCTTGAAAGCTATCACTCAACGTGTCGGCCACAAAGACAACGGCAAGACCACAATGGAAATCTATACTCACGTCACAAAAAACATTAAGTCGAAAGTCGTTGATGTCCTGGATAAACTTTATAAGTAATTGTGCCCCATTTGTGCCCCATGAAGATAAAAAAAGAAAACCGCTACTCCTAAGAATAGCGGTTTAATCATGTTTTTAAGCTACTAATGTAGTCGCTCTATTATTTAAGAGTAATTGAAATAACCTATATAAATAAGCACACATAAGCCAAAAAAGGCTTAAAATAAGCATTTATAAGAGGTAACTTACACTGATTTTTTACCATGAAAACACAAAAAAAATACAACTTTGCCCCATTTGTGCCCCATGGGGCACCCTTATAAACCCCGCTCTACTTGATACATAAGCGTTGAATGTTCTACCAGATCCCTATACTTCCAACTCATGATCAGGTAGTCCAGTAGCTCTTTATCTTCAATTTCAAAATCTAACAAAAGGAGTAGATTTACTGTGTATTCATTTTTCAAAAAAGGCAAGCTATAAGTCACTGCTACCCAGTGTTCAAAACCTAGACCTGTTTTCTCAATGCTTGCTTGTTCAATGTTTATGATTTTCATTTTTTTATCCTCCTACTTATCTATTCGTAAAAAGATAAAAAAGTGATGAAAAAATCACCACTTTTTTTGAGAAAATATTTTTTTAAAAAAGTCAATTTGATTAAAAAATGTTTTCATGGTATAATATCTATTGAGGCGGTGCCTTATCCGCCTTTCTTTTTTATTTATACATATTGAGCTGACTTTGCAGTCAGCTCTTTTTAGTTACTATTTTTAAAAAAGTTTCGTTGCTCTTCTAGCTTCTTGAGTAAATCTTTCAGTTTCATTTTTTTGATATCAAGACCTTTCAAAGCTTCAAGGCTCTCATAGTGTCCTTCCAGGATTTCCTCAAACTCTTTATCACTTTCAAAATCTTCTCTCATTGGAGGATTTGCATAGATGTACTTGCTGATGAAACCATCACTCATCAATACTGCGACAACTTCAAAATCTCCATCATAGATATCCATATCTTCCTTTGCTTCAAGGATAAGACCTTCATTCTTTTTTAAAAGCTCTTCTTGAAGAAGGTATGAAGCCTCAGTCAATTTATACCCAGTTATGATTGTTAGATTTTCAAGTTTGCGCTTACCAGTGATGAGAGCTGAAATGGTCTGCTGAGCGACACCGCTCATCTTAGCAACCTGATAGCCCGTTGCGTGATCTAACATCCATTCAATTTGATTTGTATCTATTTTCATGGTATAATCTTTCTACGGTTGTTACTCTACAACCAATCTATCTTACAATAGAGCTGGGAATCCCCCAGCTCTTTTTCTATGCAATCTCTTCTGATTCTTCCATAGCGTGATAGGCCTCAGCAATCTCATCTGCTGAACAAGACCAATTCAACCATTCGAAACCTTCTTTCACAACTAGCGAACCATCTTCAGCATAATAAGCATTACCGCAATCAGTATGCCATTCAATCTCAGAACCATCAACGTATATATCTACGCATGTTCCACGGTGATAGCGTCTTAGAGCATCTGCGATTTTACAAATTTCTTCTGCATCAAGCTCTTTCTTCTTATCATCAATCACAACACTGGCATGAGCGTCATAATAATCATGGCCGTTGTCAAATCTTCCACAAAATACTGCACTATTCATTTCGAATACCTCTTTTTCTTTTTTCTATCTTACATTTTAAGTATACAACATATGTTGTTTATTGTCAATAAAAAAGATAATTTTTTTCAAAAAAATATTTTTGATGAAAAAAATGATTTTACGGATTTAAAATCCGTTTATTCGATTGATATTTCTTGGATTTAAAATCCAACCTTTTTAAGCAACAAAAAAACCGCAAGCTACTGCCTGCGGTGTAATTTTTCTTCACTTTTCTTCCTATTATATAGGAAGGTTTTTTGTCATTTTACGGTTATAAGTCCCTCTGGCTCTACTGTGAACTCTGGCTTATCTGCTAGAGTTCCATCTGCCTTGAGGTAGTACCAGCCTTTCTTGTCTGCTGACTGTACGAAAGCATTTGATACCATTGTTCCTTCATTGCCGTCTAGGTAGTACCAAGTATCCTTGTACTTAACCCAACCTGTCTTCATAGCGCCTTCTACGTCAAAGTAGTACCATTTATCAGCAATCTTCTTCCAACCTGTAGCCATTGCGCCTGAGTGGTCAAACCAGTACCAGTTACCATCTGAATGCTTCTTCCAACGGTCTGCAAGCATGTAGCCTGAGCCGTCGAAGTAGTACCAAGTG
>ERZ773061.143-NODE-143-length-31114-cov-3.671078_pt1 | contig 31114 bp, 32 predicted proteins | sample MGYA00580627_ERZ773061 | MGnify/ENA primary metagenome ERZ773061 (study PRJEB29015, sample SAMEA2738119) | human oral metagenome | biome: human oral; feature: human-associated habitat; material: saliva | place: China | collected 2223 ...
ATTTACAATAACAACATCGCTTGCCTCTTGAGCTACTTGAGTACCATCACCCATACTAAAACCAACGTCTGAAGCTTTAAGTGCAGGACTATCGTTTGATCCATCCATTTTGTTTTTATAAGGTTCGTTAAACCTTATCGAATTTATTTAAATTGATTTATTAGTTTAGGTGTAGTAAATGCTTTTTCAACTGACCAACCATAATCATTTATCCTAGCACATAGAGTAGTTCTAGGCATTCCTAAAATCTTAGCCCAATCAGTTAAAGTATGCGTTTCACCATTATAAGTTATAAAATGACAAAATCTTCTATTCTTGCTTTGTTCATTCTTTGGAATCCAAGTGCAATTTTCAGGACAATAATTACCATTAACATCGATTCTTTCAATTGATAAACCAGAGTTTAGTTTGTAATTAGAATGATTAACAGCCCAATCTTTAAAATTAGCATAATCTTCCCACTCTTTACAAACTCTAATGCCTCTTAAATAATAATTTTGTTGTTCTTCACTATTTGGATTCTTTTTACTTGGTCTGCAACGTCTAAGCATATAAGACCAAATACTGTGCAATTGATAGTATTCAGAATCTCTTCTTCTATCACCATGTTTATATGCTGGATTTCTTGTAGGGTCAGCATTTATTTCAGCTAACAAACAACCACAACTCTTAGTATTTCCAGTTTTTACAGCTCTAAAATCTACTAATTTTATATTCCCACAATCACATAAACATTTTGCAATTGGTTTTTTGCCTTTTTCTCTTATAACTTCTAAAATGGTAAATCTATTAAAAGGGAGAAGAGACTTGGAGAAAGCACCAGCTTTCCCTAAGTTCACAACAACAGACGACGCACACAGCAAGTTCAAGAAACTCGTGCGATACTATAATAAAATTATGGATATCAGCACAGTTGACTTGGATAACATTCTGGAAGGATTAGAGGGAGATTATCAATACTATTATAATAGACCAAAGGATTATTCTGGTTACAAAAAGTATGACCTTGACCTCAACCAAATTCCAGAGAATGCTTATAAAAATGTCGTAAGAATTCTTAGAAGTAGAGCGAAGATTGAGGAGTTTGACTTTGCATTCGTCAAAGTTCTTATGAATAAAGAACAAGACCAAGTGTTTGCAATCGTTCCTAAACTTGCTTATTCAAAGGAATCTGAATTTTATGGTATGCACAAAAAAACTGGCTATCATTTTGTAGGCTTTAACTCAGTAGGTTATGCTTTACTTAAAAGCAAGATCGCTGAACTAAAAAAAGAAAAAGGCTACGACTTTGAGAGCGCAGTCAATCACATCGCCTTTGTGGAGCATAATTTTGTTTTGAACCAGAAATATTCAAGACAAAGTAGTGCCACAATCGCCACTATCCAGACGGATAAAAAATACCAAGACACCGAGTTAAATAAGAGTACAATCTTTAATCAACTCGGTTTTCGTAAGGTAGAGGTTGACACGCAGATGTATCAAGAGAGAGAGTTTGACTACAATCTTTTCAGAAAAGTCGAAGAGGACTTTGAAGAAATCTGTAACAAACTACCTCACGCATCTGCTCAACCAGAACTGAAACTGAGGAAGTTAGGAAAGCATAAGGCTACTGGCCTGTATGCACCATTCCTCAACATTCTTGCAGTGGACGTTCGTAATACTGAGAGCTTTATCCATGAATATGGTCACTACTTAGACTATAAGCATGGTGGTAAGGAAAACTATTCTTTAAGAGATGATTTTGAGCATATTATTACTTCTTATAGCAATAATTTCAAGATTATTTCTAAGAAAAAGGAAGATGATTTACTTACTCGCTTGATGAAAGCAAGTAAAGATCCAATTCCTAGTGTTGTTTCCTTGGAAGAAAAACGCTTGTCGAGTGAATTAGAATTATTGAAACAAACTGAAAAAATGTTTGACTATTTCACTACACCGACAGAAATCTTTGCTAGAGGTTTTGAATTATGGGTATTTGAAACAATTACCTCTAATTCCTCATTGCTGAAGAGTAAAGAAGAATACTCTAATCGCATTGAGTATGCCTCTTTCAATGGTATTAAAGAAAGTCTATTCGCTTTCTTTGCTACAATCTTCCCAGAAGAAACAATCAAAGAGAATAGCTTTGCAGCAAGTAGAACTTTCACACCTAAACGTGAATGGAGCATCACTACACCTACTAATGTAGGAGTACAAATGAGCCTATTCTAATCTAGGTGAAAGAGTGACAGGGTTTAACCTTGTTGCTCTTTTTTTGTAACTTTTTTATGATTTTATGGTGATTATAGTTGCCTTATGTCATCTATTATGATATAATAGATATATAGAGAAAGGAAGTAAATAATAATGGAACTAGAAATAAATCTTGGAACAAAAATAGGAGAAATCTCTGCAAAGGAAATTCTAACAGGTACTTTTATACAAACTTTAAAAAAAATACTGAAAAAGAACTCTTATGAACATTGTAACCTAAGAGCGATTGGTGAAGCAGGAACATTTCATACACTCGAAGTGTATGGATGCTCTTTATTACAAGTACACTCAAATTTCAGTCTTAGAGCGATTATGGATTCTACTTTACAAATTGTTGAAAAATAAGAAAGGAGGAAGTAGCATGGCTTTTGGAAATAGCAGATATAACGCTTACAGAAAGCGCAGTTTTAATCGAACTGATAAACAACGCAGAGATTATGCGCAAGCAATGGACGAGCTGGAACAAGCATTTGACGAGTTAGACGGTTGGTACTTATCTAGCATGAAGGATAGTGCTTATAAAAACTTTGACAAATATCAGGTCCGTCTATCTAATCACTCAGCAGATAATCAATATCACGACCTAGAGAACGGATACTTGATTGTCAACGTTAAGGCAAGTAAATTGAACTTTGTAGATATTATCGAAAATAAGTTAGATAAGATTTTGGAAAAAGTTGATAAACTTGACCTTGACAAATATCGTTTTATCAATGCAACCAATCTGGAGCATGATATTAAATGCTATCTCAAAGGCTACAAGACCAAAAAAGAAGTAGTGTAAAGGAGGATATAAAAAAAGAAACAATGAGAAATCATTGTTTTTTTAATTTATTTAGCGTGTGTTCCGATAAATCGGACAAAGAAAAAGCACTGTCGGAGGAAGTTTTAGCCCACAGTGCTTTTTTTCAGTTTTATTAGCAAGGATAGTAGGAAAATTTTAGGAATGATACTATTCTTAGCTTGATTTACTAGAAAGATAGTAGGAGAAAGTTTTTATTACTATCTAATAGCTTAAATATAAAGGAAGTTAAAAAGAAATACTAACAGTAAGGAGGAAAAAGTTTTCAAATAAAGAAAGAAATTTGAATAACTAACCGAACTGAAAAGGTATTTATTTTGTACTGATATCTCATCGGTACAATAATAGTATATCAGATAGTCTATAAAAAAAGCAAGGAGTTCTACGCAAATTTGAAAATTTTTTAAAAAAATTTTTTAAACGTACGATTTTATCTATCATAGCTTGCCTTTTTGAGCGCTAGTAGGTACAATAATAGTATGAAAGAAAATGATTTTTACGATAATTTACCAAAGACCAGAAGAGAGAGGATAGTTGATTGGTTTATCAACCTAAAGAATATCGGTTTTATCCGTTATCTTCGTAGAAAGGTACTTTTTAGAAAGACTTTAGTGGCCTTTACCTTGCTAACGTGTTGCCTCTTGCTCGTATTGAACGGTCTGACCTCACCTAAACGTGTTACGTTTAAGGCAGAGCAATTAGAAACTGCAAAATCCTTTGCTAACGATAGTGGCGACATGGAATTGGTAAGCCAGAAATATTCCAAAGAAAATGGTATCGCAGTCCTAGAGTTTGAAACCAAGGACAAGACCAGTGCGATTGAAGAGGGTATCAAAGGGGATAATCTGGAGTGGCAACTATTTTTCCCACCAAATATCAATGCTAAAAATGCTGAAATGCAAGTAGTTCCTCTAACAGACAATAAGATCTCCGTAGTTGTTAAGAATATCCCAGACAATTATGGAGTATTCATTGTCCGTGCGACAAATAACTCACCTGTCGATAAGAGTGTTGACGTGAATTACAAGAGTTACAAGAAACACTTGCAAGAGGAAAAGAGCAAAGAAGAAGCAAGTAGTGGTAAGAAAGAGGAACAAGTAGATACCAAACCTACCAAGGATAACATCCTAGACTTCTACGTGACACTTCAAAATGATAAGCTGATTGAAACAAGCATCCAAGACCAGACACGTGAAGAGTTCGCCCTTTCTATCTTTAATGCTGAAATTGATTACCAGAAAAGCCAAGTTACTCGTTTAGAAGATGCAATCAAAACCTTAAAGAGTAGCGCAGCAAACGATAAAAAGTCGATTGATGATTTAAAGAAAGAGTCTCAGTATGCAGTAGGGGATGAACTTTCTGAGAAGCAAGACCAGATTAAAACCTTGATGAATAGCATTGACGGAAAGAATACTCAGATTGATACTGCTGAAAAGAGTATCAAAGTGACAAAGGAAATCATTGCTAATCTCGAAAAGAATGTAAAAGCAGTTCAGAACGGAACTTACCAATTTAAAGCGCCAGTTCGCTCAGTAAATGCTAAAATTGACTAATGCAGTCAATCGCCTAGTGGTTGCGCTAAGGGTTCGATTCCCTTAGAGGCGATAGGGGTAGTAGCACCCCCTTAACAATTATCTAGTTCTCAACGAATAGATAGTCTTTATGTATCGTGGTTGGGCAAGGTTGTTACCACCGTAATCTCCACACAAAAAACGAAAAACACCTGCGGTTACTCAATCCGTGTCGCCAAGGACAAATTGAGTGAGAATAAGCTACGCTCATGCGTGGCTTTTTTGTTTATCATAGCTTTACTATATAGACAATTAGAGATAAAATAGTAGTATGAGGTTTTAAACTGTTTCAAAGGCAGTAAGACCAGAGAACTATCTTATAGAAAGAAAGAGGAAAATAAGCGTGGGTAGAGGTATAAAGACCGTAGAACTTAACGAAAGAGATTTATTCTCTTTATTCTTGTTAAATAAGTTTAGAGTTCTTGATGCAAAGAGTTTGGCAATCTTAGGAGGTTTTCCTAGTGAGAGCTACTGTTCTACACGTTTACAAAAACTGGCTAGGTATGGCTATATTAAACGTGAAAAACCAGCTACTACTTTACCTTTAATTCATTATCTGACAACCAAGGGAAATGATGAAGTGAGCGACAGAAGAACTAAACATAAACCAACTCTAACAACACTTGAAAAAGAGTTAGCAGTTGGACAGGTTGCAAGTTTTTTATGTTTAAAAAAGGCAATCCAACCCAAAGACGTTATAACAGATAGAGAGCTTAGACAGTATGAAAGACAACTATATGATGTTCGCGCTATGGAACATAAGGGGAATCTTTTGTTTGTAGAGGCTCAAAGTGGCGACAAAGTAGTTGTAGAAGTAGAATTGACTTTTAAAGGAAAAGATAGGACAGTAAAAAATATTCAGAATAATAGGAAGCATAGCGATAGACAACTATGGTTTATCAAAAAATCTATGCGTGGACTTAGAGATTTGCTCTTGGAAGAGGGGATAAGTGAGGCTGATATTTTTTATATTGATAATTTAGAATTTGAAGGGAAATTCCCAGAAGAGGCTATAAATAAAGATATCTCTGAATATTCATTTATTGAAAATATTCAATCATTCTACAACCAATAAATATAGAAAGAGGAAAACATGACAGAAGATGATTACAAAGCGTCCGACAATATTTTTGACGGAAATTATGCTATCACTCGTGGTTATTACTCAAAGCTAAAGTATTATGGAGTTAATATCCAGAAAGGATTTATCGTGTTCGCATCTTTTATGTTAGCAATGCAAACGCAAGACGTAATCTTTCCAACCGAACAATTTTTCCAGTTTGTTCTCTTCGTGATCCTATTTACTAGCTTAGTAACTTATCTGGTATTGCCAGCGCGTACAGGAGGAACAAATGCGAATTGCATCTGGTATTTCCTAACGCATAGAAAAAGACGATACTTCCCTATTGATACAGGAACATATCCAGAGTTTCATGGAGGGGTAGATAAGAAGAGTAAGAAGCGATTTAGGAGGTAAGAATGTCTAAGCAGCATAAAGAAAAATCACAAACACCTTACCTCGATAAGTACACTGAAGATTTAACTGCTAAAGTCAGACGAAACATAGAGGACTTTGAAGCCTATGGACGTGAAGAGGAAATCAAACAAGTCTTTGTGTCCTTGGTACGCTTGCATAAGAACTCGCCTACCCTAGTCGGAGAGGCAGGGGTTGGTAAAACTCACATTGTAGAGGGAGTATGCGCATCAATCATCAGAAAGAAAAATATCCCAAAGGAATTTGAGAATGTAAGGGTGCGTAGTCTATCACTAAGTGCGATTACATCCAAGACCAGAAACCAAAACGGTGAGGAAGAGGATATTATCTCTAAACTACATCATATCGTAGAAGAGTTAAAGGCACATAAAGAGGAAAATATCCTATTTATTGACGAGGTACACACTATCATGGGTACTGGTGCGACAGACCAATCTACCCTTGACGTAGCCAACCTTTTGAAGCCAGCCTTATCACGCGGCGATATCTACTTCATATCAGCAACTACTCACAAAGAGTTTCGCTTGATTGAAAAAGACAGTGCTATGGAACGACGCTTGCAACCTATCTATGTTGAAGAGCCAGACCGTAATTCTGCAATCCAAATCATGAGCAAGGTCAAGGCAAAGCATGAGCGTGTCAGAGAGATTGAGATTACTGACGAAGCAATTATCGCAACAGTTGACCTATCCACGCGCTACATGGCAGACAAGAACCTACCAGATAAATCTATCGACCTTTTGGACGAAGCGGTAGCATCAGCCTACTTGAACGGTAAGAAAACCATAACCTATAAAGATATTGCCAAGGTAGTGCATATTCGTAAAGGGATTGACCTTGAAATTCTATTACAAGGAACAAGAACCGAACGGATAGACTACGAAGAGGAAATCTCTAAGGTTGTCAAAGGGCAGAAAGATGCAGTTAAGGCTATCGCAGACATCACTTATCGCGCCAAGACTGATATGCAGAACAAGAACAAGCCTTTAGGTACTATCTTACTTTTAGGAACTACTGGAGTAGGTAAAACTGAATGCGCTCGACAGACTGCTCGTGCTATCTTTGGCTCAGTAGATATGATGACACGGATAGACTGTTCAGAGTATAATGATAAAAATGCAGTTGCTCGACTAATTGGAACTAACGGTAACGAGGGTACACTAACTGAAAAGGTTAAACGCAGACCTTACCAAGTATTGCTCTTTGACGAGATTGAAAAAGGGCATCCCTCTATCCAGAACTTGCTCTTACAAGTAATGGATGCTGGACGATTGACAGACGGTAGTGATAGGTTAGTCAATTTCAAGAACGTTGTTATCTTTGTTACAACTAACGTAGGTCATGAAACCATTAAACAGAAATTTAGAACCTTAAATGAGGGACAAACGTTTGAAAACCTAGACCAGACTACAAGAAAATCATTCATGTCTAATATTGATGATGATTTAAGTACTCACTTCAGGTCAGAGTTTATCAACCGTTTTGATAAAAAGGTAGTCTTGAATATGCTGACTGGTGATGTTATCCAAGAAATCATCAGCTCTAAAATGAAAATCAAAGAAAAGTTTTGGGCAGAGCGTGGCTTGTTTATTAAGTATGCTGGTGAGGGAACTCATGACGATATTAGCAAACAAGAGCAACAAGAAGCGCGTGAGCAATTCTTTGGCTACTTACAAAATATCGGTACAGACGAATATAATGGTGCTAGACCACTAGAAAGAACCATTGAGAATGTACTGGACTATCCAATCACTCGTCAATTCTATTTCCTACGAGATAAGAAAGCTATTGATTATACCGTAGAGGTGCGATTGACTGGTACACCACCACGCTCATTATTAGAGGGTAGTGATAGTAAATACACGGTTAAAGACCGTAGGGAAACTCATGTAAAATTGATACCACGAATTTAGCCTATCATAGTTTTACTTTTTGGCTAATTGAAGGTAAAATAGTAGTATATAAAAAGAAAAGAGGAAAAAAACCTAATGAAAAATAACTTTTTCAAAAAAATGACAACTTCAGCGACACTTTTGGTGCTTTCTGCTCAAAACAAACTTGTCTTTGCAGATGATAACCCATTTAAAAAGACTGGTGAGGACGTGACTAAAATCGGTAACGATATTAAGACATTCTCTTACCTTCTTGCAGTAGTTTGTCTTATTGTTGCTGGTGTATTGTTTATGCTAGGTGATACTGCTAAACAAAAAGGTATTAAATGGTTGCCTTCTGTTATTGGAGGTTTGCTTATTATTTCTCTTGCAGCAGCAATCGTCGGATACGTGAAAGGTCTCGGAGGATAATATATGACTTCTAAAGTCCAAGATTTTGGATTTAGAGGGAAAAGGAGGGTTTCAATTCAAGAACCCTTATTTCTTTATGTAGAGTGGGGCGAACAAAACCCAGATAATAATGAGGAGATAAGAGATATCATTGAGGAAATCGACCTCGACCTCTATCCACATGATTCAAGTAAGAGTATCAAGAAAAACTTTCCTTTCTTGACATTCTTACAAGCAGAAAGTCTGTTTGAAGCACTGAAAGAGAACTTTGATAACTTTACATTCAATGGTATCGCTTTAGTGTCGCAAGCAAATCGTAACACGTTGATTAGTGGACGTGTTGAATTCGGAGATGGGCCACGGATTTCACCTTTTGTCCTTGACGACGAATACCAGAACATCCCACTTGCTCTAATCTATGCAACTAGACGAGAACCACGTTTTAGTCATTACTCTTTTGATGATTTAACTAAGTATTTCTGTACGATAGAACCAAACCTTATGGACTGTTATCGACACAGTTTAGGTTTATCTGTTACAGATATGCCAATCTATCCACCTAAAAATACCATTAAAGGTGAGTTAGACCGTGAGGGAGTGATGGGAGTAACAGAACAAGAACTCATCGACAACTCTAACATTCCTACAAATGTAGGCTCTAACAAAAAGGGAAATTCTTTCTGGTTGAAATTCTTTGGAACTCTTTCTTTATTCCTTTCGTTTATCTCTATCGGTATCGGACTTGTTAATTTAAGTCATATCAGTAAACATGAAGAGAAAATCAATTATGTTTATAAAGAACAGACGAAAACGAAGCAAATCCTAGAGAATGAACATGATATTGATGTAGTCGCTAAATACTTTGTTACTTACTACTTTAGTGGTAGCAAAGAAGCTATTATCCCTTATCTTTCAGACGGTGACGCTAAGTTCACTCAGCCGACTAAGGCACAGGTGACAAGTAATATCCTTGAAAAAATCTCTTTGAACGAGGACGGTGAAACTTATTCTGTATCCTATATCGTAGGTATCCGTACAGAGAAAGGGACAACTTCTTTAGAGCGTATTAGTTTTGATATGAAAGCAGACGAGAATGCTCGATATAGCTGGGTAGTTACTTCAGAACCTCTAAAAGAACCATATCCGTCAATCAAGGATAAGAAAAATTAGGAGGTGATGTTTTGGCTTTCGAATATGTAGTAGATGATGCGAAACAAGTCTTTGCTAACTTAAAGGAGTTGACAAGCTACTGGACTGCCGAGCATGGATTTGATAAAGTTTATGCACCAGAAAAGCAAGTCTGGAAAGATAACGCATTATCAACCCAAAAAACAGTTGAATTTTTCAACCAATGGAGCGTTTATTTGCATGATGTTTACCCCTTTATGCAGATGCTCTATGTTATCCCTGCCTCGTTTGTCAAGTTATTCTTCTTTGTTTCTTCCTCGATAGAAGCATTATTTGATAAGATATTCATTCTCTTTGGATTGTTTAATTATCTGAGTGATACAACAACTTGGCTCGGTAAGTTCTATTTCTGGGGTAGGTTTATAGGCATCGCAATCTTTGTGACTATGGTGATTGCTCGGATAACACTTAGCTTTATCGGTGGCTCATTCAAGTATAAAGAGTTCTTTAACAACTTGATTATCATTAGCTTTGCCTTAAATGTACTACCGACTGCCCTTATTGCATCTGGGAATATTATCTCACATGCGACAACGACCTTACGGACACACAGTGCAAGTAAAGATCCCAAAGAGAAGCAAAGTCTGTCCTTGCAACCAGTCAAGAGTAACATTGTCGATTTATTCTATATCATAGATGAAGATTTTGACACGAAAAAGTTGCACTATGACGCTAATACTGGATATATACAAAAAGATCCGTCTGAATTGAACGATATCACAGACGGAAATCTACAATACACGAAACTTGAATCCTTTATCGGAGCGCCAACAGAGGAAATGTTGAATTTCTATATCTATAAAGACGAAGATAAGAAAGAGAAACGGACAAGCTCGGACGAATATTATGGAGTAGCAACCCTCTTGACCTCGGTTAAACAACAAGGTGAAAAGAGAAACGGAAGAGACCACTACGTTATTGCAGGCGTAGAGGTATCAAGTATGTTTGGTCTGGACTTCTCAATCTTTACACCTGTCTATCCAAGGTATAAGGTTAACTACATCGCTATTTTCATTCAACAAATCATGTTGATAGCCTTAATGATTGGTTTGTTGATTTCAATGCTTCAGACAATATTTAAAGTCTTGTTATCTTCGGTGGTAGCGCCATTTGTGGCTTATACATCCGTAGAAGATAGCACAAAATTCATGGAATTGTTACAGAGCATATTTGCTGGTATCGCAGGCATATTCTTTGAGATTGCAATACTTCAATTCTCTTTGTGGTTCATAAAGAATGCGCAGACTATAGCGATAGGAAGAACAACTTTATTCAGCGACCTTGGTTGGTTCAGTAAGAGCGTTATGATTATCATTCTCTATATTGTTACCTACTTAGGCGCTATGCAAGGTTCTGGCGCGATTAAATCGTGGTTAGGAGTTTCTACTGGTTCTAAGTCTGGACTAATGACTGCTCTAGGTGCTGGATTTGGTGCTTATCAAGGTGCTAAATTTGCTACTAATGCAACTCTAGGTAGAAAGAACCTCATGACTGGTAAACGTCATGGAGGTTTAGTAGGTGCATCTAAGAAAGGCTTTGGAGTTGCAAGTGCTGGAGCGAAGTTTGGTGTTAAAGGTGCTAAACGTGGCTTTGGTATGGCTGGCACTGGTTTAGGTAAATTGTCTGGCGGTTTTGCTAATCTTCATAGTGGAGCTAGAGCGCATATGTCTGCTTCTGGAGTTAGTTATGGAGAAGGAATGGCTAAAACAATAGGGCAAAGAGCTATTGTTGGAGGTCATAACGCTATTGGAAGTGCTAAGAAAGGCATCAGAACTGGTACTCGAAAAGTAGTTGGAGGAATTAAGTCTAATTTCAATAAGGTAAGCGCACCAGTTAAAAAAGGTTATGCTAGCACGCGCCACGGTCTAACTAAAAAGAAAGCATTGCCTCTTGAAGCTAACAAGAGAAAAGGAAATACTATTAAAGTTCCTAAAAATGTTATGAATGATTATAGAAATAGACTGGATGCTGCAAAAAAACCAAAAGAAAGTGGAGCGAAACCAGTTAATACAACCCATTATTCTAAGGTTCAACCACCAACACAAAAAAACTCTCTTGAAAACATTCCAAGTCACACTGGAGAAGTAGAAGAGTTCTAAAATCTAAAAAGTTAGGAGAAATCCTAGCTTTTTTGTATAGTAGCGTAGAACTCGTTGCATTTTTAGAGCATATCGGCTACAATAGGGATATAGATTAAAAGGAAAGAGAAATCTTTAGGAGGAAAAAATTATGTTTAATGGATTGTATTTATTTTTAATTGATTATGGAAAATCACTATTGTTACACCCAATCACACATGGTTTGGGTTTGCTATTCTATATTTTTTTGTGGCAAGTGATCGGTATTCCAATTATTTCTGTTGTCAGAGATTTAACAGAACCGTTAAAAGTTAAACTAAATATGAAAGTTAATTATTTTGTTTTAGTTTTCTGTTGCTTGACTGGTCTATTCTCTTCAATTTATTTCCTATCTGGATTAGAGGGAGAACATAATGTATATGACCGTGCCTTTAGATTGGTTGGAGTTTTTGGAACTGTCTTTCTTTTCTTTATCCCTGTAACTATTATCTTAGGCGCAGGCATCATCATTCCTGTTTACTCTATCATGATGTGGATTGTAAATGGTATCATCAGCGTCCTACCAGTTCTGGCCGGACTTGCAGTTCTCATGCCTATCGTATTCTTCGGAGGTATCTTCTCGATTGTAGGAGCAGTAGCAGGGAGATTATAGTCATACATAATCTTAGGTCACTTGTTGAAAGTGGCCTTTTCTTTATCATAGCTTTACTATCAAGCGAATTAGAGATAAAATAGTAGTATAGAAAAAAATTGGAGAATTACATGAGATTAAATCCTTTTAAAAAGAAAGATAAGGCAAAGTTGCCAGTTGAACCAGTTCAAGAAAAAGGTAGTTTGAATATTATCGCAGACGACCATAATCTACGTTACAAGTATGACGAGAATTGGGAAAATCGAACATTCTTAGATACAGTCAAAATCGCTAACGTCAAAGCAATCCTCACAAACGTACCTAGCGCACCACTTGCATTGGCTAACGGTTTTGGCTATATGCAGATTTTATCTATTGAGGGGAAAGACCTCTTAGCAGCATCTTACGCAGAACAAGTTGAAATTATTAGTGGATATAAACACTGGCTTGACACTATGGAATTTGATTTTACGGAGTTGACTACACGCCTTCCAACCGACTTAATGTTCCAGATTGCTGAATTAAGAGAGTTACACGAAGAGGTTACACAAGAACTATTGTCGCCTTATATGGATGAGCGCAAGAGAGCGCAGAAAGAATATCGACGTGATGTTTTAGAGCATCAGATTAAAATTCTTGAAATCGTGGCGCGTGACCACTTCAATACAGAGTTCTTTATCATGTTCCATGGACGGACACTAGCAGAGTTAGCTTCTAAGGTAACGGCTTCAAACAATGCGTCCAAAACATTTAGACCAAGAATTGTATCTGTCGAGAAAAAGGAACAGATTATCAGAAACCTTAATAACCCAAATGGAAATGGAGAGTAATAGTAGAGTATGTTTTTATCAAGAAGAGTAATCAATACATATATTAGAAATGGTTATGACCTCAATTTCCAAGGTAGAACACAACCGGAGGGAATAAACTTTAAGGAGAATGACACTTACGTTAGATACTCTAACGGAGTACGTTCTGTCCTTTATATCGCAAATGGTGACTATCCAAAGGGAAGTCTACCACCATTCTGGGCAAGTCCATTGATACAGATAGACGGAGCGACTGCTTTAAGATTTATCTCACCTAATAATAAGGCTTCAGAAGAGGTTGACAAGTCTATTTCAAACTTAGGACACTCTTCTAACCGAAAAAATACAGATGATTTAACAGATAGCGACGAGATCCAGTCCTTGCTTGCTTTAAAAAGCACTGCTGAGAGTAATGGTAAAATCAAAAATGTAGCAGTTAGCTATCTAGTTGACGCTGACACAGAGGCACAACTAAAACAAAAAGAGCGTGGAGTGAAAGCTAATTTGTCTGGATATTCAGTTCATGTTAGCCAAGGTATGATGCAAGCAGAACTGGATGCTAACTTTGCACCAGCAAGCTATCATTCAAGTATGCCTCAAAGTAGAAAACCTCAACCAATAGATACTGGAACATTGAGTATAGGATTTCCCTACATTCACACTAGCTTGATAGATAAGCATGGTATTTTCTTAGGATTTACTCGTACTGACGGAGTTGTCCTCTTTGATATGTTACAACGTGATAGTGAGCGCTTATCCCCTACGTTATTGATTGCAGGGCAGAATGATGTTGGGAAAGAGAAGTTACTTGGTAAGTATTTAGACGGTTTATTTGCTAAAGGACACACTTTAATCAATATTGATATTTCTGGCGCTTTAACTGACCTTACTAGAAAACAAGGTGGTCTGGTTATTGATATCGTGGACGGAGAGAGTGAATACCATATCAATCCTCTACAAGTCATGCCTACACGTATTTCTGATGGTCTTAAAACGGACGAGGTTCGTAGCTATAAAGTTCACAAAAACAAAATGAAAGTCTTGGCCAGTATAAAGGACGCAAGCCTTACCCAGACAGACTACAATAACCTCACGGAAACAATGGATAGTCTATACGCTGACTTTGGACTTTGGGAGTTGAATGAAGCGAAACAGAAAAATGATTATCTAGTGACTACTAATGTAGTCGAATCTGATTTCCCTCTATTGAGTAATCTCGTGGACGCTTTGGATGCAGATTGGCGCAGAGAAAGAAGTAGAGGGGAAGCAGGGCGCTCTAAAGCAGAGAGTTACGAAAGATTATTGAATGCCTTCCGCGCTATCCTTAATGATTATCGTTACATGAACAAACACTCTAACTTTGTCAATATCGAGGACGAGCAAGTCGTTACATTCAACCTATCTGCTATTGATGATAAAGCCTTGCTTCACATTGTCCTTTACCAACTTTTGAGCTTGGCATCTGCTGAGTCCGTTAAGAACGGTATTAAGAATATGAACGAAGTAGTAGGAGTAGATGATAACGAAGTTCCAAATCATGTAATCATTACAATTACTGGTGCTGATAAGTTGTTTGAACCAAGCTATGCTCAATCTCTTACTTTCCTTGCTGAAATGATTGACGAAGTGACTAAGAATGATACTGGAATCATCATGGAGGTATCTTCACTTGATAAAATCCTATCATCTACTGAATCGAATGACTTGTCGCCTTATGTTCTGGCAACTCGTCGCGTATTTTCAAGTATGCGCCAACGTATTCTTACTCAACAAGACGTACTGGTTATCCCTAAGATCGCGAAGAGTTTTGGAGATTTAACGCAATCTGAATTAGAAACTTTACGCTATCTACAATACGGACAATATTTCTTGAATATCTCTGGAGTGTCAAACTATACGTTTGAAATGCAACTGACAGACAGACAAGATATTGACTACTTTGCTTTACCATACGCAGAAACTGCAAGATATTCTAAGATGCGCTAGAAAAGAGGTACAATGACATCAGCTTTTGAAACGTATTATAAGATACAGAAAAAAATCCATAATACCAGAACGCTTCATTATCTCAATATTCTAGCGTTGGCTGGAGAGATTGGCTTCCTCTTTGGTAGCTTTTTATCCTACTCTTACCATGTTAGCGAGTTGGTCGCTCGCTACGGTAAGGAGATTGTCTTACTAGGCTTTATGCCTTATGTATTAGTTGGGATAGTAGCAAGCATCTTCTTGCTCATTGTTGGTAAGAAACAAGCTATCCCTCTAATCTTGATAATGACATTCTTTCCTTCTGCTTTACTAACGGAATCTGGCTTAAATGCTATCTTCCTTGTTGCAGTCGCTTATACAATCCGAAAGATTGAACTAGGTCATAGACAAATGATTGTCAGTGCAATATCTGGATTTTCGGAGAAATATTCACCACTCTATGAAAAGCGCCTAGCAAACAAGCAGAAGTACAGAGAATACTTTCAAGCCTTTATGCTCTTGGAGTTCTTTGATGCAGAGGATTTTACCCTTTTAAGTGAAAAGGACGAGAAGTACACGCATAAGAAACTAGGAATTTATGACCGTAGATTGACAAGAACCTTTAAAATCAAAGGAGTGTGGGGTAAGGTAACGGTTATGGACGACCTTTTTATCGCCCCTCAGAAACGCTCAATCTGGACTAGAATAAGGAAAGGAGTTCGATATTTTGGATAAACACGAACACATAGAGGAACTGGAAGAGGATTTCTCTTCTAGTGACTATGCTGAATACTATGATGAGTATTATAGCGAGTTAGACGAGCAAGAAATCGAACGAAACCGTAATAGACGGTCTGGCTTATTCTCACGCAGTCGAATGTATGTTGATGATCTCCGAAGTGAACTGACTGACGAAATCAGTGGCACGATTGACCTACAAAAAGAGTATTACAGACAGAGTGAAAACAATTTCTTGTATCATGAACAAGTCAACCGAAACAAAATCTTTTATCGTCAACTATTCCAATTCCTCATCACTGGCGCAGTCCTTATCGGTATCCTATATCTATTCTTACTGATAGGGAGTTAGTGCATGAAGTTATTAAAAGCGAAAATATATCTAATTTTAGCAGAAGTAGGCGCAGTATTGATACTAGCCTATATGCTCTTTGTTATCCTTGCAGCAATCTTCACCGCAGTTACATCCGAGCAAGCTCGAAAAGCGAATGATTGTGGTATAAAGAAAACAAATGAACCACAGATTGCTGAAACATCACCAGCAGACCAGACTATTGAAAATTTTATAAGCGAACATGAAGAGGCTTATATCTTATCATGGAAGGCTGGAGGATATCTACCGTCCTTTTCGATTGCTCAAACGTATGTCGAGTATGGATTTAACTTTACCAATCCGTCTGGGACTAGCTTTTGGCTCGCTCACAACATGGGAGGAGTTAAGACTGGAGGAAGTATTGATAACTTTCCAATCACAATAGAAACCTATGGTAAGGACGCAGTTGATTTATCTGGAACAAAGTTAGGTACAAACGTCGGAGATAGTACAGGAGGAAACTACGCTTGGTTTAAGTCCTACGATGCAGGTATCGTAGCGAAATCTGAGTTTATGGCTCACCAGACACTCTATAAAGGGGCGATAAATAACACAGAGCCTAGAGAAATCTCAAAAGCTATCGCACAAGGAGGTTGGGCGAGTGATCCGTCAGCTTATGAAACCTCTTTGAATAATGCCTACGATACAATAGGCGCTAAGTATAAGTGGCTTGATGAGAAAGCTATTAAGAGGTACGGTAAGTCGCCTTTTGTAGAAATTGGCCCTGTTCAACCGTCGGATAGCCTTGGAATTACTACACCTAAATCCAAAGGGAAAGATAAGTGTAAGAAACGGAAATCTGCTTCAGACGGAACTGGTAAAGTTCCTAGTGGCGTACAAGTGGACGGAAGTGGTTGGACACCACAAACTTTGCCAGCCGAGTTGAAAGATTATCTTATTGATGCACAAGGACTTGGTTTAGAATATAATTCAACTACTGGTTGGGTTGAAAAGACTGGTGAGTGTGTTGACCTTACTGTTAGTCTAGGGAATATCCTTTGGGGACATTCTGGTACTGTTATCGGTGACGGTAAAGACCAAGCGAGTGCATGGTCTAAGATTTTCGGAAATAGTACAACCTCAAAAGCTAGAAAGGGTGCTATCTTCTCTAGCATGGAGGAAGCAACCTACGGACATACAGGAATTGTGTGTCACGTATTCGAGGACGGAACATTCCTAGTTATCGAGCAGAATTATTCTGTTAGTGGGAATGCAGTCGGTAAAAAGAATACGTATAGTTACCGTCTTATCAGCAAAACTGCTAGCGAAAAGAACGGTTTTACCTTTGCTTATGGAAATGAGTCTGACCTAAAGTTGACTAAACAATAAAAAGCAGTGACAAAATCACTGTTTTTTATTTATAGTTCACCTATTTTTATACTTTTTAGCGCTTGACCGTTATTTTTCTTGCAATTATAACGCTAAAGCGTTATAATGAAAGTGTAATCACAAAGAAAGGGTGAATAGTAGTGGTAGTAATCACGTTGAAAGAAACGCTATCAGAACGTGGAATAACTCAGTCAGAACTATCTAAACTAGCAGGACTAAGACCGAGTACGGTATCGTCTTTATTAAATGGTAGCACGCGCATTGAGTTTGAAACAATCGAGAAGATAGCGAAAGCATTAAATACAGATGATATCAGAGAGATAATCTCATTGAAACAAGAAATAGTAAGGGAGAAAGATTTATGAACGACTTTGATATTTTTGACCTTTGGGAGAATGACACACCTAAAAGTGAATTTGAAAAACTTTCTATCGAGGAAGCCATTGAAGTTAAAAAACGCGAACTCTTAGAGAAAGAAGAAGAGGAAAAGAGAGAAGCAGAAAGAAAAAAACAAGAACTTATCAAGGCAAAAAGGGATAAGGAGTATAAAGAGTATAGTGCTAAAGTAGAGCGATTGTTTAAGTGGATGATTGGTTTCTCTTTATTCGCAACTGTATCTGTCGCTTATTTCCTTTATAAAGATTTCTTCTTTTTGACCTTACAAGGAGGGGTTTCAATCACAGGGCCTACGAAAGAACTTGGGAAAGCGATCCTATCGGTTATCTTCTCAGTTGTTTTATCTTTTCTTGCACCAGCACTAGTAACATTCTTTATTGTAGATTTGCCAGAGAATAAGGAGGAATAAGAATGACTAAATTAAAACTATTATTGATTGGTTTCTTTTCAGTTACAGTAGTGACTATTGGAGCAATCATTTATATCCAGCACGTTAATAAGACAAAACAAGAAGCGCAGACCGTAGAAACTACGGAAGAGAAGAAAGCGCCAGACCAAACTGCTGAACGAGTAGTGATTACTGAAGATGATAGAAATTACAATCAAGCCTTCTCTTCGCTTGAAATGGCAGGTCATAAAGTAGAACCAAGTATTGAAAAAGAGGTCAAAGAGGCTTTTAAGGTTGTTATCAAGGAATGTAAGACTGCAAATATCCTAGAGATAGACTACTCACATGAAAAGCATCTGAAAATGGCTAAACAAGATATGATTATGTCCTTTGCAGTATCTTTCCAACAAAACGGATATGACGTAAATGTTGACGATATTGAGGTTTATGAATCTAGCGTATCTGATGTAGTTCAATTTATTGTCAAATCGACAAAGAAAGGTGAAGATAGCATCTTCTGGACTGGAAACTATAATACACTTGCGCATCAAGTTAGTATTTCACATTACTACGGAGGACACGTAGGAAAGGCTTTTGGGTAAGGAATATGACTACATTATACTTATATCGTTCACTCGTTGTTAAGACAACAGAGAAAGCTATCCTTGTACGCTTTCCTAAGAAGAGTGAATATAACTACATGGCTACGTGGATACCTAAGAAGCGCGTGACAGTCATTAAGAATGAGGACGGAGAGGAATTTTATAAGCTAGAGGTTAAACCATTCTATACTTATGAATTGCACTCTTTGAACAATTCACATGAAAGTACACTATTGATCCGTGCTGAACAATTTATCGAACTGTTTAAGGGAGTTGATAGCTACGCACGGAAGGAACTAGATATCCAAGCTATCGAGGAACAAGAAGAACTGGACTTTATTTCTCTTAAAGCTATCCGTGGCTTATTGTTTGATGCTGACTTTGATAGCTCACAGTTGGCGCGTGATACTGGTATTTCTCGTCAGACACTTATATCATTGAATAAGAAAGAAAGACCATTATCTAACGTGAAACTAGAAACTCTTATCAAGTTGCAGAAATTTATCTACTCTAAAGGACGTAAGGAGTAGTATGACGAAAAAAGACAAAGATTTTTTGAAACAACTAGCTAAAGCCTATCTCGTAGTGATGATTGGTACTGGTATCATCTTATCAAGCATCTACATGACGATTGGATATAAGGTTATCTACCACTTATCACTATCTGGAGTTCTAGCGTGGCTCATTCTATCCATTGTATTATCGCCTTTATTTGTCTATACTAAGGGCATGAAACACGTACAAGACCATTTTATCTTGTCTAATTGGAGTTCTCTTTTATTCTTACTGCCTACGGTTGTCGCTTTGGTTGTAGGAATGGTTGTAGCTCGCCAAGAGAATAGACAACAAATGACTGGTTACAATGGTTATAATATCGGTATCACGTTTACCGACTATCACAAGACCACTTTTAGACCATATACTGATAAGCAGACCACAGAACTTGCTGAGAAACTAGAAGCAGCAGGCCAGAAAGAACGAGTCCTTGATGATAAAGGGTATTATATCTTCTATAAAACAACTTGTCCTTATTGTAAGGTAGGATTGACTTCCTTACTTGAAAGACTTCCAGAAGATAAGCGCCAGAACCTCGTATTTATCGACTTGAATAGTAATGATGCTGAAAGAGTAGCAAATGCTTTAGGAGTTGATAAAGCAGGCACAGTAGTTGCAGTAGTGAAAAATAAGGAGAATGGAAACTCTAAACTTATGAAAGAAACAATCGCTTTTGATGATGATGATAAGGACGAAATCGTCGCTAATAAAGACCTTATAGACAAGATAGTAGCAAAGGAGAATGTATGACACTAGCTTTAATCATTCTACAATACTTCCTATTTAGTCTATTCCTATTCTGTCTAAGAGTAGCAGTCCTAGTCTATCGCTATCGCTTGCCTATCATAAAACATGAATTTGAGTTTAGCCAGACAACTAAGTTGCTTATCTGGGCAATCCGTAGAGTAGTTTTACCCTTTACTTTCCTCGGAATAATCATTGAGATCGTGAACACGCAGAATTTCTGGTTAATCATTCCCTTGGTAATCGGATTTATCTTACCGTCATTCTTTTTCTTAGGAAAGAAACCAAAGAATATTTTCCTATCAGCAGTAGATGAATATTTCTATACACGCAGAGCCAACCTCTTTGAGAGTTGCCCTCGTTGTAAAGATAGCAAAGTATTCTATTGTAAACTCTATGAGGTAGAACCTAGTGACATGGAAATAGGAGAGCAGATTGATGATAACTGTTACTACTTAATCAGCAAAGAGGGGCAGTTATACACTCTAGGCTTCCTCTATGATAGAAATAGCCTTGCTTTAGCCTTTATCGAAGAACCTCACAAGTTCAATAGTTACCTCAATCAGTTCTATCCTCTATTAGAGCCTTACCAGTCACTTGCTAATATCGTTGAAACGGAAGATGAAATCTTCTGGCAAGAACCAGACCTATTCTGTTCTAAGTGCCACGAACAAGTGAACCAGACACCGATTTATCTCGGTAGAACCTTTATAAAATAATGGATAGTAAATGGATAATATGTATTTACTTAGTAAATAATAAATAAATAACAGATTGGAATTAAATAATGAAATCTTCTGCAAATAATAGACGGTTGTTGAGTGTTGGTTTATTTCTCTTAATCGACAGCTTTCTTACTTTCTATATTTTTATTACTGTATCTGCTTTTCTAATATATCAGTGGTCTATAAATATAGACTACAATACCTTTAAATCTTACTATGACTATGATATAACTAGCGTAATGGCTTTTAGTGTTCTTAGTGGAAGTTTGCTAACATCCGTGTTGTATCGACCATTATCTCATTCAATCTGGTTCAAACCACTGTGGGATAAATTGGAACAGGAAGTTACATCAAAACAATGTGTAGACGAAAGGGAATAAGATAGTGGTAAAAGATAGTGTAGGAGTTGTTAAACTCCAGCCGTGGGTTATGTTGAGTGAAGAGAAGTATAGTTCAGAAGGAAATTTAGAGGCACATTATTATCATGCAAAAGATAACAATGGCAAGGTGCTTTTTACTACCAAATCTGGCCAACTTAGAAAGAATCCGGACTATGTACTACTTGCTTTACCAGAGGGGCAGAAAGGGGTAATGTATAAATTAGTTGAGCAAGGACGCTATCCAGAGCTACCTAGTGATCCATCTTTTGACGTTCCTTCACAATGGAAGGTTCAAAATGTAGAACATGAACAATCAGAACGTTACTACTGGTACGCTTTAGAGGTAGTGTCAGATATTTTAACTGACCTAGATATCGAAACAGAAGTACCAAGAGGGCAGAGTCCTCGGTATAGTGATATTGACTTGTTTAAGGATAGAGTAAACGTGGATATTCAACAATAATAAATAACGTTGACAGGCTAGAGATAGTCTGTTCTTTTTTTGTTTGACACTATACCCCAAATGGTGTATAATAGTATTATGGTGAAAGGAGAAAGGGGGTATCTATGAAAGTAGATACAGAGAAAATCAAAGTGCTATTTGAAAAGGAAAATCCTTATCGGATAGCAAAGGATACTGGACTTGCAGTGTCCGTAGTGCAAAGGCTCGCAAAGGGCGAAAGGAAGTTGGAAAATGCTAGCATCCGTGTAGGTGCTATCCTAACAGAGTATGCTAACAATCGTAGATTGAAATATTGAAAGAGGAAATTATATGATTTTGTTGTTTATTGTATTGTTTATTATAGGAGTGTGCGTTTCGTTCAATGGAGTATTTATCATAGCTAAAAATACAGACATTAGACTTGGCTGGAGTGGTGAGAAAGATTTCTTTTTGTCTCTAAGTCCTTGGGAATGGATGTTAAGTATATTTTTAATTTTGGTAGGAGGGATAATGATTTACTTCTCATCTCTTGAGTTAATGCCACATATTATAAGTACATTTGAGTTAAAATAGGAGGTATAGTATGACAGTATTAGAAATACATGACAATGACTGTTTTAAGTTTGCTAAAGGGGTTTTGAAAACAAATATTGATACCCCTATATTAGCAAAAACAAACTCGTACGATGGAGTGAATTATGTCATTTTCATTGACGGCGAGAAACTGGCTGAAAATCTTAAATTAAAGGTTAAAAGTAGCTTGAAAAAGAGTGTACTATCTGACAGACATGACAAATATTGTTTAGAGTTAGATTTTGATAACCCTTATATGCAAAATATAAGTTTGTACTTTGAAAAGATTATCGAATCAGCAGTTTTTTATCAAGTTCCAGAAAGTATTTCTGAAGCTAATAAGGATTTACAATGGTTCAAAAAAGTTATTTATGAGAACGGATATTCTAAAGAGGAGTTGAGAAAAGAGTTTGGGATTATTGAATTCAATCCTAAATTATACTTAGAATTTTTAGACTTAACAATCGCATCACCAACTGAAGTAGAAACTGTTTTCCTAAAACGGACGACAAAAGTTGAGGCTGGACGGATTCAACAGTACATTTTGCCACATGAAATAGGTTATGAGCCACCTGTTGAAATTAGCGAACATTATGTAACAAGACGTTTTGACCGACAACAACCAGTTCAATTTCTTTCAAAAAACCCAACTACTATGACAGAAACGTTATCTAAAAGATATACTTGCAATAACTTTTTTGGTGATATAATCCTCAATCTCATTCATAGAGAAAAAGAACACGTTATTGAATATCAAACATATAAAACAATAGCTGAATTTACCGTGGATCAATTTTCTTTTGTAAATTGGGCGAGAGAAATTGTTGAAACAGTAGATAAATATATCCGTAGGTTTAACAAATTATATTACACTGAAGAAGAACTAGAGGAATTGTTCAATCTATCTCGTGAGAGTGTAGAAATTGTTTACTTAATTGAATTTAACGGTATCTTTAAATGCTTGATGAAAGCTGAACGCTTGCAAAAAGCCCTTGCTAACGGTAGTCTTTTAGGTCAGAAAGAAGAAATTGAACTGCAAGAAACAATCACTGGTCGTCTGGGAGTGAAAGATACAGACATTGAACGCTTAGAACTATCCTATCAAGCCTTGACTATCAACGCAGTACCACTCTATCTTTAGAATAATAAGAGATTAGCGCTTCTGGAAATCCCAGAGGTGCTTTTTGGTCTATCATAGCTTAACCTTTAGAAAGGCTTATAGTATAATTGTAGTATGATTATAACCGCATTAGCAGAGAAAGAGAGCCAAGGGGTAGAATACTACCTAGCCTTGTCAGAAACCACTAGCACGCGCGATACAGTCACTAAGACTGCAAAGCAACAAGGGTATCTTGAAATCAAATCGTGTAAATACCTTAATAACAACACACTCATTATAACGTGGGCAAAGGGGCATCTTGTCCGATTGAAAGAGCCAGAGGAATATAGCGAAAAATGGAAAGACTGGTCTTTGGAAAATCTTCCTATCGTACCAGACAATTTTGAGTATGTAGTTGATGAAAAGCGTAAGCGACAGTATGAGATAGTCGAGAAGAAACTGAAGATTGCTCAACAAATTATCTGGGCTGGCGACATTGATCGTGAGGGTTCTTATATATCCTATCTTATTTGTAAGCAAGCGAAAGTCTGGAATGACGAGCGTAAGACATTTAAGAGCCTTTGGATTGACGACCTCACGACCAAGCCTATCCGTAAAGGATTTCAAAATCTAAAGGATATTGACTACCGTTACTTACAAGCACAAGAGGCACAAGCACGCGCGATTGCTGACTGGCTTTTAGGTATGAATAGTAGCAGATATCTTTCTAAGTCGCTAGAGAGTAAGCTAGGCTTACGAGTTCCAGAGAAAGAGGGTAAAATCGCATCTGGGCGCATTATAGGCCCTACTACCTACTTTATCTACCAGAGAGAGCAAGAGCGAGAGAACTTTGTAGAGAGAGCCTACTATGAACTAGAAGCGACATTCACGCATCCAAACGGTACATATACTGGTAAATACATTCCAGCCGATATATCCTATACAAAGGGAGAACGGAAAGGGAAGAAGTGGAAAGGAGATTGTGATACCAGAGAGCAGTGGGAGAAGTTAATCGCCAATCCGTCTTTTATCGGACAATTTGATAAAGGAGAGATAGTAGAGTTAGAGAAAGAACTCAAAGAGTCACGCTCACCTCGATTATATAGTCTGAGTGATATGCAGAAAGCTATGGATAAGAAGTTAGGTATCAGTCCGGCTGAAACACTTGCTATCTTACAAGAGTTGTACGAAACGGATAAATACGTGACCTATCCACGTACATCATCTAATCATATATCAGTAGAGAGATTTGAATACTTACATGAGAGCCTATATACTATGACACAGTTAGCTGATATCCCTCTATCTGAATGCGTACAGTCTGGCAAGGTTGACGGATTTTACGTGAACAACAAAAAGGCAGCAGTACACGCAGGATTAACACCGACTACTGAATTTCCTACTATGGAAGAAATCGCATCATGGAGCAATGAAAAGCGTACTATCTATATGGAAGTATTGAAACGTAGCCTTGCTATCTTCCTATATAAATACCAATACGAGCAGACAACTATTATCACACAAGTTGGTAATGGTAAGTTCCAGACTATTGGGCGCGTGACAACTCGAAAGGGTTGGAAAATCTTGTGGGAAGATAAAGAGGCATTGTTTGATATAGATAATGTAGAAGAGCAATCCTTGATTAAGGTAGCCTTGAATGATACAGTTATCCCAAATCTGACACCGATTGAGAAACATACTACCAAGCCTCAACTATATACAGAGGGAACATTGATTGACGCAATGGAAACTGCTGGCAGACATTTTGAAGATGAAGAGCTGAGAGCAATTATGAAAGAAACGCAAGGTCTAGGAACTGAAGCAACCAGAGCGCCTACTTTGGAAAAAATCAAGAATAATCATTGGTATGTTGTCAAGAAAGGGCGCATCCACCTAACAGAGTTAGGACGATTACTTTGTCAATCCTATTCAAGCGTTAAAATCCTTAGTGATGCGCAGACTACTGCCTTATGGGAACAATCGCTCAAAAAAATCTCAAATGGAGAGAATACCAAGGAGCGCTTTTTATCAAATATCATTAGATACTTGAATAGAGAGAGCGAGAAGAACTTATTTAATGACCTTGACAACTCTATGAGTAAGGTTGATTATCTTCCATATAAAGAGTATATGGAGAAATTGAAACAATCTGCAACTGGAGAAGTAGGAGAATGTCCGAAGTGTCATGCACCAGTACGCTATATCACAAGCAAGAATAAGAAAGTGTTCTTGAAGTGTCAGAATGGACTGCTGACACAAGAGCAACTAGCAAATGGAGAAGTAGCATCTTGTGACTTTTTCTTGAATATGGAAGTGGCCAGCAAGAAGCTCACGGAAAAAATGGCGCGTGATCTTCTTACGAAGAGAAGAACAAGCGTAGTGAAAGGATTTAAAAAATCCAAGAACCAAGGTACGTTTGACGCACGAGTTATCCTTACTGACGACCTAAAATTAGCCTTTGAAAAAAGCTAAAGTCCGATTTAGGCTATCATAGGCAAAAATAGGCTATCATACTTTTACTTTTTGATAATTTTAAGGTAAACTATTATGTATAAAATAAAAAAGAAAGGTTTAGTTACAAATGCAAACTAAAGACTTAGTTCCTTCGGATAGTCATACTATCCAAAAAACACTTGCTCTTGGTTTACTTGCAAGCGCGATTTTAACTGCTAATGCAGTCGCAAACGCTGATAGTAGCACTAACGCTGAACTGCCTACGTCTGAACTTACACCACCGTCAGACACACCGACTGCTGATATTCCAGTCACTACTGAAACACCACAGACGGAAGCACCTAGCGAAGTAGTTACTAGCGAGGAAACACCAGTAACAACAACGGACGTACCTTCTACTGATGTTCCACAAACAACAGAAGATAAACCGTCTGAGTTGAAGCCAGCCGAGGAGTTGCCAGTTACAACTGAAACATCAGAAACAACTGAGCAACCAACTACCTCAACTGAAACAACTGAAACAACTGAAGCCACTACAACCGACAAGGCTGAAATTCCTGTTGTTACGGAAAAACCAAAGCCAGCAGTAGAAGTTCCAGAAACGAACGATACAGGTAGAGAAACTATCCTACATCCACAAGAAACTGGAACACCAACTGTTACACCTACAAACGAAGCACCAGTCATTACAGACCAAGGCTACAAGATTGTAGATATTGCCAAGTCAGTTCTTACACTTGAAAATGCAGATGGTTCACTTGTCAAAGTAAACCCAGAGCTTGTAGGGGGAGTGACTAACGAGGACGGTACAGTTTCTATCAAGAACGCTAGAGGCGGACTTGAAACATTGCCAGAAACAAACTCAGTAGATAGCATTATGCTTACTGTTTTAGGTTTCTTGCTATTGCTCTTCGGTTTCACTTTGGTTAACAAAGCAAAACAGAACAACTATACGTATTTATAAGAAAAAGGGGAATAAATGAATAAGCAACAACTTTTTAATAAATCATCAGAAACACAAGCACGCGCACGTATGATTAACACTAAGGCATACGGATTGGTTAGCGCAGTAGTATTGGCAGGGGCAGTTAGCTTCGCAGTCGGAACTGGAAACGTAAGCGCAGACGAACAAACTGCAACAGCTACGTCATCATTACTTCCTACACCGCCAGTTAAAGACGGAGAAACTGTAACAATCACATCAGAATCAACTTCTGCACCAGTTAAAGTGGAAGCAGTTTCTGAAACTGGTTATCCGTCAACAAACTTGACTGAGAAACAACCAGAGCCAACTGCTGAACACGTTGAAATGACAAACAACGCTAACAAGGCAGGTAAAGAAATTGTTACACCAGTCGAAACACCAGAACTCGACAAAGCAGTTAAAAAAGCTAAAGACGCAGGCGTAGAAGTGACTGAAAAGCCACAAGTTGCTCATAATACATTAGCTGAAGCTAAAGCTGATGAAAAGAAACAAGTAAAAGCTATTGAAGAAGCAAAAGCTGAAAAAGTTGAAAATACTGAAGCGATCAAAGAAGCTAATGACACAAATGCGAAAATCAAACAGGCCAATAAAGATGAAGAAGCGCGTGTTAAAAAGCTAAACGAAGATGAAGAATTGCGTGTTAAAAAGCAAACTAAAGATGAAGAAGCTCGTGTTAAAAAAATCAATGAACAAATCGCTAATGATAACAAAGCGAAGATGGCAACACTTGGCTTAACTTATACAGGCAACATTGAAAAAGATAAAAAGGCTATTGCTGATTATCTTAACAAAGCAAAATTAGAAAACCAAAATGGTCTGAAAGATTTTGAAGAGAAAAAACGTCAAGCTAAAGCTCTTCATGATAAAAATAGAGCTATCATGGCGGCTAAGGGACTTAAGTACACTGGAGTCTGGGAAACTGATAAGGCAACAGTGGAGAAGTGGAATAAAGAAAATGCTGGTGTAAGGGTAATCGCAACCAAAGAAACAGGTTTGACTGCAACCTCTAAAACAACTTTTGAAGTAGTTTCAGGTGCTTCTAAGGTTGTTGCCCCTGACTATACAGCTAATGTTATTCAAGGTTACGCTCGTAACACTAACTTGGATGCTAAATTTGACAACGTATTCTTATTAGATGATAAGAGTGGTACTGCTGAAATCAAAGTGAAGAATACTTCACACGGTGATGTTACTCTTAAATTTAGTAACATCACACCTTCGGCTGAATCTGGTTTTATCCGTTCGTATGTTGCCTTGTGGGCAGCAGAGGACGGAGGGATTGGATACGGAGTATTCATTTCAGCTGGAGCTGGTGAAGCCAACGGTGGCGGTGGAGTTGACGGACAAGGTGGAGGCGGAGCATCTGGCGCTTACCTTAATGACCGTCAAGGTTGGATTAAACAAGTTTCTGTTACAGTAAATACAGATGCTACTGATTTAACCGATGTAACTATCAATGACGTAGATAGTAACCAAGTAATCAAAGTTTCACCTATGGGCAATGCCAAAGTGACAACTGGTAAGAATATTTCTCAAAGCGGTAATACATTTACTGCTAACAACTCAGCACAATCTCAAAGTACAGCAGGGGTTTTGGATAGTAATGGAGTTGGTTGGACTTATGATAAAGGTCAAAAAATTCACTTCTGGTTCGACCATATCAACACTTCTGACAATTCTTACTCAATCGTTGGAGGTATCTTCGGACGAGCTTCCCAAAAAGAAGTGAAGGAGAAGGTTGCACCAATTTCTATCAAGCCAGTGCCTGAACCGAATTTTTCACCTAAAAAAACAGACCCAGTTGAACTTAAAAAACCAGTTACACCTGAAGAATTTAAGCCTAAAGAATTTAAGCCAACTCTCAAACCTTATGTGAAAGTTCCAAATGAAAAGAAAATTTCAGTGGAATATCATAAGACTGCCGTGAAGTACGCTCCGAAAATCAGCAAAGGAGTAGTAAACGACGATAACAAAGATATCGACGGTAAACTAGTTCCTAAAGGCTCACTCGTTAACTGGACACTTAAAACTGGCTTGCTCAAAGCTGGACGTGAAGCAATGACTGCTATTGAGCTAAATGATCCACTTGAATCTGGCTACAAACTTGATGAAAAGGCAACTGCTAAAGCAAATCCAACGTTTGAGTTTACTCACAACGGAAAAGGTAGAACAGTTATCAAGTTTGGTGCTAGTGAACTTGCTAAAGTAAATGCAAACCTCGACAAAGACTACGTTATGCCACAAATCAAATTGATTGGTACAGTCTTGAATGACAATGGTTTCTATAACAATACTTACTCTATGACTTTGACAACTAAGTCTAAGAAGAAGTACACAGTTACCTCTAACACTCCTAAAGTTAAGACACCAGGCTCTAAACCTGTCAAAGACGTAGTTGATGATAAAGGAGTTTCAATCAATGGTAAGTCAGTTCTACCTACAACAGAGTTGAACTATAAACTTACTCAAAACTTTTCTAACTACAAAGGGGTTGAAGCATCTAAATCATCAGTTATGAAAAACTTTGCCTTGATTGAAGATCCAGACGAAAACTCTATCGACACAAGCACATTGAAAGTTAAATCTATCACTGCTGGCAACAAAGACGTATCTGAATTGTTGCAAATGCACCACGTTCTTTCAATGGATACCTTGGACGCTAAACTTCGTCAAATGGTTATTGATTCTGGTATCTCACCAGTAGGCGAGTTCTACATGTGGGTTGCTAAAGAGCCTCAAAAATTCTACGAGGCTTACGTGAAGAAAGGAATGGATATCACCTATAACCTTTCATTCAAGATTAAACAAACATTCACACAAGGCGATATCGTCAACGCAGTACACCAAATCGACTTTGGTAATGGATACGCAGGTAACAAGGTAGTTAACCACCTTCCTAAACCAGAAGTCCACAAAGACGTTTTGAATGCTAAAGGCGATAGCATTGACGGTAAACGTGTTCAACTTGGCGACCTTCTTACTTACAAGCTAGAGGGTTGGGTTATCCCTGCTAATCGTGGATACGACCTTTGGGAATACCGCTTCGTAGATAGTCTTGACGTAGAACATGACGAATATCAAGGCTTCACAATCAAAGCTAAGAAAGACTTTGTAGTTGTTGACGCTAAAGGTAATAAAAAAGCTATCAAGGCTGGCGACGACCTCAAAGCCTACACAGAAACAGTTTACAACGCTAAAACTGGATTGTTTGAAACACGCTTTACAAAAGAATTCCTTGCCTCAATCCCTCGCACAAGCGAATTTGGAGCAGATGCCTTTGTAGAAGTTAAACGCATCAAACACGGTGAAGTTACTAACGAATACACTCTATTCGTAAACGGAACACCTGTACTTTCTAACGAAGTCAAGACATATAGCTTCCCAGATCCAGAACCTAAGAAACCACAACCTAAAAATGAGTTGCCAAATACTGGTGAAGGTTCAAGTATGTTGGGAGTGGCAGGATTGATTATGTCACTTGGAACTGCTGGATTTGTAGTTACAATGAAACGTAAAGAAATCTAATAGTAGAAAAGAGTTAGCACGCGCTAGCTCTTTTTTTGTCTATCATACCGTACAAGTCCTTGCACAAATATTTGAATTATTATATAATTAAATTATGAAATTTGTAAAGATTAGGAGGACTTAAATGCAAGTAGTTGTTAAGATAAAGCTAAAAGAGATTTTAGCAGAGCGAAACATGACACAAAGCGAATTAGCCAAGCTATCAAACCTAAGTGAAACTGCTATCAGTATGTTTGCAAGGGGGCAAGGAAACTCAATCAACAAAGAGTACCTATCAAAGATCGTGAGCGCTTTGAACATCACCAACATTAGTGAAATTTTAGAATTAGAATTTATTTAGGTTATTTATAAAAAGGAGTAAAGAATTATATGGATAATAAGAAAATTGTAGTAGCAGGAGCGTCTGCCCTTGCTCTAGGTTTAGGATTTACTAGCGTACACGCAGAAGAAGTAACAACAGTAGTGCCAACGACTGCCGACCAGACTGTTTCTAAGGAAAAAACGAAACCAGAAGTCAAAAAAGAAGTTACAAAAACCCAAGTTGACGAAGCAAAGGACAAACTTGATAAATCTACTAAGGCAGTAGAAGAAGCACAAGCTAAGAAAGACCAAGCACAAGCTAAGAAAGACCAAGCACAGTCTGAAAAGGATAAGGCTCAATCCGAAGTGGATAAGGCTCAAACAGTTAAGGATAAAGCGACACCAGAAAACATTAAAAAACAAAAGCAAGAA
>ERZ773061.149-NODE-149-length-30509-cov-3.041407_pt1 | contig 30509 bp, 30 predicted proteins | sample MGYA00580627_ERZ773061 | MGnify/ENA primary metagenome ERZ773061 (study PRJEB29015, sample SAMEA2738119) | human oral metagenome | biome: human oral; feature: human-associated habitat; material: saliva | place: China | collected 2223 ...
GGGCTTTTCGAACGGCTTTTAGGCGCATGCCCATGCCGGAGTTCGAGGCGTTGCCGCCCTTCTCGCTGTGCTCGCCCTCGCTGTTCTTTTCGGCCTGGGCCGGGAGCGGGTTTGCGGGCTGGTTCGCGCGGTAGAGGAGGTCTATATACGAGAACTTGCTGCAGGCGGAGATAAAGCTCTTCGGCGTCTTCTGCTCGCCCATGCCGAGCACAAAGATTTCGGATTCGCGGAGTCGCGCCGCGAGGCGCGTAAAGTCGGAGTCCGAGGAGACAATGCAGAAGCAGTCAAAACGCCCCTGATAGAGCAGGTCCATGGCATCGATAATCAGCGCGGAGTCCGAGGAGTTCTTGCCGGATACATTGGAGTACTGCTGTATGGGCTGCACGGAGTTGTCGAGTATCACATTGCGCCAGCTTCCCATCTGCGGTGTGGTCCAGTCACCGTAGATGCGCTTGATGTTGACACTGCCGAGATTATTGGCTTCGGAGAGCACGATGGGCAGATACTTCGGCGCGATGTTTTCGGCATCAATCAGCACGGCGACGCGGCGCTCCCTCTCCTCATTGTTCATGCGAATATCCTTTCTCTTTTGACATAGCGAGCCGAGCTGCGCTATACTGGAAATACTCATTGTCAAGCGTGAGAATCGTAGTTATTGACACGCTTATTATAAGAAAGAGGAAAGAAATTGTCCATAAAAAGCTGGAAAGGAGCGCTGTTTGCGCTGGGTTTGGGATTTGGGGTCTTAGCGGCACTGCCGAGCAATGTGCGCGCAGAAGAGCAGAAGCTGGTACAGACGGTTGAAAATCGCCTGCATCCGGATAGCACAGCGCTTCCTCGCAGGGCTGAATACGGGTATGTGTCGGATGACGCGAATGCGGTCATTGCGCGTCTGCTTTCCTACGAGACAGATGCCGAGCGCAAGGAGATGCGGCGGCAGTTCTATCTGAACAGCGTCTGGTATCGTCAGGACGCGCAGTATGTCGATGAGAACGGAAAGCCCTATCTCCTGGTCTATGAGGGCGCGGCTTCCGACCGGAGAAAGCTGAGCTATGAACTGCTCGCAGGTCTCCCCTTCTTTTCGAATGCCAAGGTCCTGATTACGACCAAGGGCGATAAGCTGATTGCGGCCGTTGAGCTTGGACGACCTTTTACGGAGGCGGAGGCCTACCGGAATTACCGAAACTTGCTTCGCCTGCAGGGACTCACGGAAGAAGTGAAGGCGCAGACCGCAGGCAAGACCCCGCGGGAAAAGGCGCAGTTTATTTGCGACACGGTCGCAAAGCGCTTAAACTACGACTACAGCTTGCAGCAGAACTGCCTGCAGGACGTCGTGGTATCGCAGCGCACGGCCTGCGTGGGCTATAACGGTTTGACCGAGCTCCTGTTTCGGAGTGTCGGGCTCTCCTATGTGAACATGATCGCGAACAACCGGGAGACCGGTGTCATGCACATTTTCGGAACCTCCAAGATTGACGGCAACTGGCTGATTTTTGATACGAGTAACTACGACAACGAGAGCGGTCCCCTCGATGCGAGCTATATCTTCTCGGAACTCGAGCACGAGGCAAAGGGCTACCGCGACTTTAAACTCCTGCAGGGAGAGAGACTGAACTGATGGACCTCTTTGACTATATGCGCGAGAATGCGCTCCGGCAGGAGGCACCGCTTGCCGTGCGCATGCGGCCTCGAAGCTTGGAGGAGATTGTGGGGCAGACGCATATCCTCGGCGAGGGAAAACTCCTGTACCGCGCCGTGCGGGCGGATGCCGTGGGATCCATGATTCTCTACGGACCGCCGGGCAGCGGGAAAACCACGATTGCGGAAGTCATCTCCCGCGAGACCAAATCCGAATTTTGTCGCCTGAACGCGACGACGGCCGGCAAAAAAGAGATGGAGGAAGTGATTCAAGAAGCCCGCGAGAACTTTGGGCGCGGCAAGCGAACCACCCTCTTTGTCGACGAGATACACCGCTTCCACAAGGGGCAGCAGGACTTTCTGCTCCCCTATGTGGAGGACGGTACCGTTGCGCTGATCGGCGCGACAACCGAAAATCCTTTTTTTGAAGTCAATGCAGCGCTGCTTTCGCGCTCCCGCATTTTTGAATTGAAACCACTTGCGGCGGCGGATATCGCAGCGCTGCTTCGTCGTGCCATGGCGGATAAGGAGCGCGGTTACGGGAACTGGCGCGCCGAACTCACGGAGGAGGCCTGCGCCTTTCTTTCGGATGCCGCGGGGGGCGATGCGCGGACCGCGCTGAATGCGCTGGAACTCGCGATGAAGACGACGCCGCCGGATGCGGACGGCGTGATTCGCCTTTCGCTGTCCGTTGCGGAGGAGAGCATACAGAAGCGCGCCGTACGCTACGACAAGGACGGCGACAATCACTACGACACGATTTCCGCCTTTATCAAGAGCATGCGGGGCTCGGACCCGGATGCCGCAATTTACTATCTGGCGCGCATGCTCTATGCCGGCGAAGACCCGCGCTTTCTCGCGCGGCGCATTGTAATCTGTGCGGCGGAGGATGTGGGAAATGCGGACCCGATGGCGCTGGTGGTCGCGGAGAGCATGGCCGCGGCGCTTGACCGCATCGGCATGCCCGAGGGGAAGCTCTTACTCAGTCAGGCCTGCCTCTATGTGGCCTCGGCGCCGAAATCCAATGCGGCGACCACGGCGATTTTTTCGGCACTGGAGCTCGCGGAGCGCACGGCGACGGCGCCGATTCCGCCTTATTTACAGGATGCCCACTACCGCGGGCATGAGCAGCTCGGCAGAGGCAAGGGATATCTCTATCCGCATGATTTCCCGGGCAACTATGTGGCCCAGGACTATCTGCCGGAGAGCCTGCGGGGAAGCGTACTTTACCGACCGAGCGACAACGGAAAAGAAGCCGAAATCAAAGCGCGGCTTAAAAGGCTGAAGACAGCGGGAGAGGAGGGCCATGACGGAAGAAAGACTTGAGAGCCTAAGCCTCACGGAACTCAGAGAGCTCGCGAGAGAGCGCGGCCTCTCCGGCGTGAGTGCGCTCAGAAAGCAGGACTTGATTCAAAAACTGAAGGGAGAGCCGCGGAGCCGAATTGAGCAGGCGGTCTCCGAGCTTCCGCCCGAGCTCCGGGAGGCGGCGGACGGCGGAACCCTTGCCTCGGGCCTCTTGGAGATTGTGAGCGAGGGGGGCTTCGGCTTTCTCCGCTCGGCGAATTACCTCCCGGGCGAAGAGGATGTCTATGTCTCGCCCTCGCAGATACGGCGTTTTCGTCTGAGAACCGGAGATCTGGTGACCGGGGTGAAGCGCCTTCGCGGCGAAAAGGAGCGCTACAGCGCCCTGCTCTATGTGAATACGGTAAACGGCGTGCGTGCGGCGGAGCTGCGCCGCGCAAACTTTGAGGAGATGACCCCGATTTTTCCGAGCGAGCGCATACCGCTTGCGCAGGGAGCAAAGGCCTCGCTCGCGCTCCGCGTCGTGGATTTGATTGCGCCGATCGGCAAGGGGCAGCGCGGTCTCATCGTCGCGCCGCCGAAGGCGGGTAAGACCACGCTCTTAAAGGAAATCGCAAAGGCCGTGCGCAGCGCGCGCCCCGAGATTCATCTGATCGTGCTTTTGATCGACGAGAGACCGGAGGAGGTCACGGATATCAAGGAGTACATCGCGGACCCGGAGGTCGAGGTCATCTACTCGACCTTTGACCGGGAGCCGGAGCAGCACAGAAGGGTTGCCGAAATGGCAATCGAGCGGGCGCGCCGCATCACGGAGCAGCACAGGGATGTGATGATACTGCTCGACTCGATTACGCGCCTTGCGCGCGCCTACAATCTCACGGTCACGCCTTCGGGGCGCACGCTTTCGGGCGGTCTGGATCCCGCCTCGCTCTATATGCCGAAGCGCTTCTTCGGCGCGGCACGGAATATGCGAGAGGGCGGAAGCCTCACAATACTCGCGACCGCCCTCGTCGAGACCGGCAGCCGCATGGACGACGTCATTTACGAGGAATTCAAGGGCACCGGCAACATGGAGCTCATGCTGGATCGCCGCCTTGCGGAGCGTCGCATTTTTCCGGCAATCGATATCGCGCGGAGCGGAACCCGGAGAGAGGAGCTGTTGCTCTCTCCGCTTGCGCAGAGCGGTGTCGCGAAACTCAGGAGGCTTCGGGGCAACGGCAGCGGGGAACAGCAGACGGAACAGATACTGGAGCTCTTTTCGGAGAGCGAGGACAACGAAACCCTCTTAAAACGGCTTCGGGATAGCAAATAAAAGCGTTTTCCGGACTTGCGGAGCGTTGACAAGCATGTTATACTGTGAAAGCTGTTTTTCTATGGGAATGGGAACGGAAAAGCGGTTCGCCGCTTTCATAAAAGATCAAGATTAAAGTGAGGTGAAACAAATGAAAGAGGGAATCCATCCGAATTACTACCAGGCAACGGTGACTTGCAACTGCGGCAACACCTTTGTGACCGGTTCCACGAAGCCGGAGATTCACGTTGAGGTCTGCTCCAAGTGCCACAGCTTCTACACCGGTCAGCAGAAGACCGCCGGCGCGCGCGGACGCATTGAGAAGTTCAACAAGAAGTACGGCGTGAAGGGCGAGTAAAAAATAAACAGGGGACAGGGGCTGAGGGTAGACTCAGCCCCTGTTTTACGTTAAAACGCTTCAGAGAGGAGGCGAAGTATGGCGAAACAAAAATACTCCGGCATCGGCGGACAGGCGATACTGGAAGGCATCATGATGAAGAACGGGGAGTATTACGCCTGCGCGGTGCGCCGCGAAGATAAGAGCATTGCGGTGGATCGGCAGCGCTACGTGAGTCTCACGGATCGTTATCCGCTCTTTCGACTGCCCTTTGTGCGCGGCGTGTTCAGCTTTGCGGATTCCATGATACTCGGTATGCGCGCGCTGAACTGGTCGGCGGAGATTTACGCGGAAGGAGAGGAGGAAGAGGAGGAACCCTCGAAGTTTGAGCGCTTCCTTGAGAAGGCCTTCGGCGAAAAGGCCATGAAGGTGATGATGGGTGTCATCATGGCGCTTTCCTTCCTCGCAGCCATAGGCATTTTCATGCTGCTACCCATGTTTCTTGCGGGACTTCTGCGCCGTGTCCTTGCGAACGAGACCTTGATTGCGGTCTTGGAAGGCGTATTCCGCATTCTGATTTTCATTCTCTACATCAAGGCAATCTCGCGGATGGAGGATATACACCGCACCTTTATGTACCACGGGGCCGAGCATAAGTGCATCAACTGCGTGGAGCACGGACTTCCGCTCACGGTCGAGAACGTGATGAAGAGCTCCAAGGAGCACAAGCGCTGCGGGACCAGCTTCATCCTGATTGTGATGATGATTTCGATTCTCTTTTTCATTGTGATACGGCCGGAGACCCTTTTGCTCCGCGCGGTATCGCGCATCCTCCTAATGCCGGTGATTGCGGGCGTCTCCTATGAGTTTCTCCGCTTTACGGGCATGCATGACTCCGCATTCGTGAATGCGCTGAGCCGCCCGGGCATGTGGATGCAGGGACTTACCACGACGGAACCGACGCCCGAAATGGCGGAAGTCGCAATTCAGGCGGTCGAAGCGGTTTTTGACTGGAGAGAGTATCTGAGAAAGAACTTTGATGCGACGTTTCCGGAGACGGAGACAAACGCATGAGCGCAGAGACCCTTCGGGAAGCAGAGCGCCGCGGGGCGGAAACCCTCGCGGCGGCGGGCAGAGAAGAAGCCGCGCAGACCGCGCGGCTTCTTCTCTGCCATGTGCTCGGCTTTAACTTTACGGACTATGTGCTCGCGCGGGAAGACTTGCTTTCGCCGCGCGACGCCGCGCGCTACGAGGAATTGCTTACGCGCCGGGCAAGCGGTGTGCCGCTCCAGTACCTGACAAGGGAACAGAATTTCTGCGGTCTGTCCCTCTATGTGGATGAGCGGGTACTGATTCCGCGCCAGGACACCGAGTGTCTGGTCGAGGAAGTACTGCGGGACGGGGCGCGGGGAGCACTCCTTGACCTCTGTACGGGAAGCGGCTGCATTCCGCTGGCGCTTCTGAAGCACGGGAACTTTTCGTGTGCGCTCGGCGCGGACATTTCTGCGGAGGCGCTTGCGGTCGCGGAGATAAACCGTGCGCGTACGGGCCTGGCACTTCTCCTCCGGCAGTCGGATCTCTTTTCGGAAATTCCGGAGCGTTTCGATGTAATCACGGCGAATCCGCCCTACATCGAGAGCGCGGAGATAGAGAGCTTGAGCGTTGAAGTGCGAGATCACGAGCCGCGGCTTGCGCTCGACGGGGCGGCGGACGGCCTCGCCTTTTACCGCCGTCTCGCTGCGGAGAGCGGCGCACATTTAAAGCCGGGCGGCAGACTTTATCTTGAAATCGGCATGTCGCAGGGGGCGGCGGTGGCTTCGCTTCTTAAGGCGGCCGGTTTTTCGGACATACAAATCATTCGGGATCTCGCGGGGCGGGATCGCATTGTGAAAGGGAGCATGCATGCTGGAGGAACATCTGAGCGAGGCGCTGCGCCGCTATGAGGAAGTGATGGCAGAGCTCTCCGTGCCGGAGACCCACGGAGACAGCGCGCTCTTACAGCGACTTTTAAAGGAACAGGCGGAACTTTCTCCCCTGGTCTCCTGTGTCGAGGCACTGCGTAGCGCCGAACAAAGGGAGGCGGAGGCGCTCTCCATGCTCGGCGAGGAGAAAGACGAAGAGCTTAGGGCGCTCGCGAAGGAGGAGCTTTGGGAGGCGCGGCGCGAAAAGGAAGCGCAGGCGGCAAAACTCAAAGAATTGCTCCTGCCGAAGGATCCGAACGACGAGAAAAACGTGGTGCTCGAGATTCGTGCGGGCGCGGGCGGCGATGAGGCGGCGCTCTTTGCGGCGGAGCTTTTTCGCATGTACCGCCAGTACGCGGAGCACCGCGGCTGGAAGGTTGAAATCGACGACTTCCACGAGAGCGGGCTCGGCGGGATGAAGGAAGTCATTGCGACGGTGCGCGGGCGCGGCGCGTTTTCGCGGCTCAAGTTCGAGTCAGGCGTGCACCGCGTGCAGCGTGTTCCGGCGACCGAGGCGGGCGGACGCATCCACACAAGTACGGCGAGTGTGGCCGTGATGCCGGAGGCGGAGGAAGTCGATGTGCAGCTTGATTTAAAAGATGTGCGCATCGACGTGATGCGTGCGTCCGGAAACGGCGGTCAGTGCGTCAACACGACGGACTCTGCGGTGCGCTTAACGCACTACCCGACCGGCATCGTGATTTACTCGCAGACCGAGAAGTCGCAGCTCCAGAACAAGGAGAAGGCCTTCCGTCTGCTTCGGAGTAAACTCTATGCGCTGGAACTCGAGCGGCGGCAGAATGAGACCGCGGAGGCGCGGCGCGCCCAGATCGGGAGCGGCGACCGCTCGGAAAAGATACGGACCTATAACTTCCCGCAGGGGCGTGTGACCGACCACAGAATTAAGCTAACGCTCTATAACATCGACCGCGTCATGGACGGCGATCTGGACGAAATTCTGGATGCCTTGATTCATGCCTCGCGCGCTGCGGAGCTCGCGGGAGCTGCCGACTCGGAAAGCGCTGGAAAAGGCGGCGGGAATTCGCTATGATGAGACTGGCATCGCGATAAAGACCTAAGGGGGACAGAACTATGAATGTGACCAAGCCCGACATTGAGGCGCTCTACGGAGAAGAGAGCGAGAGAGCACGAAAGCGCTATGCGCATTTGCAAGAAAAGTTTACGGAAGAATTCGGAGAGGCCGAGCTCCGCTATTTCTCCGCACCGGGAAGAACGGAGATTATCGGAAACCACACGGACCACAACGGCGGTCAAATTCTGGCGGGCAGCATTACGCTCGATACCATCTGCGCCGCAGCGCCGACCGATGACGGCATCATTACGATTGTGAGCGAGGGCTATCGCCCGGTCTCGGTGGACACCAAGGCGCTCTCGGAAACCCCGAAGGAGGACGGCTCGAAGTCCCTGGTTGCCGGCATGGCAGAGGCTGCGGAGAATTTCGGCTACAAGGTGGGAGGTTTCCGCGCCTATGTGACGAGCGAGGTCATTGCCTCGGCGGGTGTTTCGAGCTCGGCTTCGTTTGAGATGCTGGTCTGCACCGTGCTCAATGCTTTTTATAACGAGGGCAAGATGAGCATTGCGGACTATGCGCGCATGGGCCAGTACGCCGAGAACCACTGGTGGAACAAGAGCTCGGGGCTCATGGACCAGATGGCCTGCGCGGCGGGCGGCGTGATTTTCCTCGATTTCTCGGAGGGCGTCCGCTATGAAACCATTGATTTTTCCTTTGAGAAGTACGGCCTGGATCTCTTCATTGTGAACACAGGCAAGGGACATGCGGATCTGACCGAAGAGTACTCCGCAATTCCGCGGGAGATGTATGCGGTCGCGGAGAAGCTCGGCGAGAGCCGGCTCGCGGATGTGAGCGAACTTGTGCTGCTCACGACCCTCGGCGGTATGCGCGAAAAGCTCGGAAACGACAGAGCCCTGCTTCGCGCCCTGCATTTCTTTGAGGAGAACAAGCGCGTCAACGAGGCGCGAGAGGCGGTCGCTGCGGGCAACAGCGACAAGCTCTTACAGCTCATGGGGGAGAGCGGCAAGTCCTCCTACGAGTGGCTGCAAAACGCCTACTGCACCGAGGATACGAAGGAGCAGTCGATTCCGCTTGCCCTCTGCCTCACGGAGCTTTTCTTAAAGCGCTGTGCGCGCGGCACCTGCCGCATCCACGGCGGCGGTTTTGCGGGTGTTATCATGGCGATACTCCCGAAGGAGGAGCGCGAGGACTACACGGCTTTCATGTCGCAGTTCTTCGGCAAAGAGAATATCTACCGCATGGGTCTGCGCCGTTACGGCGCGGTGGAAGTGAGTCTCTGAGGAGAGTGCACAAAAAATTCACCGAAGCTTGTACAAAATGACGGGTAGTTAGAACTAAACACTTGGTTTCGCTGATAGAATCAAGGCGGCTTTCGAAGAAGAATAGGATTTTCTAGGAAAAGTATAGAAAATCCTATTTTTTTTTGTGCCTCGGCTTGGTATTCTTGTCCCATCACTGAAATGCGAATACGCATACAGAAAGAGGAGGAGTCAGTTATGAAGAAGGCAATTAGCATCATCGCAGCTGTGGCGATGGCGACCACGATGTTGGCAGCATGCGGCGGCGGCGGTAAGACGGAGAGCAGCTCCGCAGCGGCAAGCGGCAGCGAGAGCGCAAGCGAGACCATGGCTGCGGGCGGCGAGACCGGCATGGTTGCAAACAAGGATAAGCCCTTGGTTTGGTACAACCGTCAGCCCTCCAACAGCTCCACGGGCGAGCTCGACAAAGAGGCACTTCACTTCAACGACAAGACCTACTATGTCGGCTTCGACGCAAACCAGGGTGCAGAGCTCCAGGGTGAGATGATTGTCGAGTACATCAAGAAGCACGCTGCCGAGATCGACAAGAACGGCGACGGCACGATCGGTTACGTCCTTGCCATTGGGGACATCGGCCACAACGACTCGATCGCTCGTACGAGAGGTGTCAGAAAGGCACTCGGCACGGCGGTTGAGAAGGACGGCGCAATCGATTCCACGCCGGCAGGCACGAACGTCGACGGCATGGCTACGGTTGTCAAGGACGGCGAGATCGAAGTGGACGGCAAGACCTACAAGGTCAGAGAGCTGGCTTCGCAGGAGATGAAGAACGCAGCGGGCGCTACCTGGGACGCTGCAACGGCAGGAAACGGCATCAGCACCTGGGCTTCCTCCTTCGGCGATCAGATTGACATTGTCGCATCGAACAACGACGGCATGGGCATGTCCATGTTCAATGCTTGGTCCAAGGAGAAGGGTGTTCCGACCTTCGGTTACGACGCAAACTCCGACGCAGTCGCTGCGATTCCGGAGGGCTACGGCGGCACCATCAGCCAGCACGCAGACGTTCAGGCTTACCTCACGCTCAGAGTGCTGAGAAACCTTCTCGACGGTGTGGATGTCGACACGGGCATCGGCACGGCGGATGAGGCAGGCAATGTCCTCACCGAGGCAGATTATAAGTATGTGCCGGAAGACAGATCCTACTACGCATTGAACCTTGCGGTTACCGCAGACAACTATCAGGACTTCACGGATGCAACCAAGGTCTACGCGCCGGTCGCTAACAAGCTGGATGCATCGAAGCATGCGGAGAAGAAGGTCTGGCTGAACACCTACAACGCGGCGGATAACTTCCTTGGCTCCACCTACAAGCCCCTGCTGAAGAACTACGAGGCGCTGCTGAACCTGAAGGTCGATTACGTGGATGGCGACGGACAGACTGAGTCCAACATCACGAACCGCCTCGGCAACCCGAGCCAGTACGATGCATTCGCAATCAACATGGTGAAGACGGACAATGCAGCTTCCTACACCGCAATTCTGAACCAGTAAACGAAGCTTGTGTTTTGGGGGTATCGGGGGCAAACCTGATACCCCTGTTCTAATTATTGGGAGAAGAACCATGTCAGATCAAAAAGAAGATATCATCTTATCCATACGAGGTATGTCGAAGTCCTTCGGCAGAAACCGCGTTCTGGATCACATTGAGCTCAATTTGAGACGGGGCTCCGTCATGGGGCTCATGGGAGAGAACGGCGCCGGAAAGTCCACGATGATGAAGTGCCTCTTCGGAAGCTATCAGAAGGACGAGGGCGAGATTATTCTCGACGGCCACGAGGTCTCGTTTTCGGGACCGAAAGACGCATTGGAAAACGGAATCGCCATGGTTCATCAGGAGCTGAATCAGTGCCTGGAGCGCTCGGTAGTGGACAATCTCTTCCTGGGACGTTATCCCGTGAACTCCATGGGCATTGTGGACGAGGCGAGAATGAAGAAAGAGGCGGCGGAGCTCTTCCGAAGTCTCGGCATGACCGTGAACCTGACCCAGCCGATGCGCAACATGTCTGTCTCACAGCGGCAGATGTGCGAGATTGCAAAGGCAATTTCCTATCATTCGAAGATTATCGTGCTGGATGAGCCGACCTCCTCGCTCACCGAGCCCGAGGTCAGAAAACTGTTCGCGATGATGCGGAAACTCCGGGATCAGGGCATCTCCCTCATTTACATCTCGCACAAGATGGATGAGATTTTTGAGATTTGCGACCAGGTCTCGGTGCTCCGAGACGGCAAGCTGGTCATGACGAAGGACACGAAGGATACCGACTTAAACGAGTTAATTGCGGCCATGGTCGGCCGCTCGCTCGAGAATCGTTTCCCGCCGGTCGACAACACGCCGGGCAAGGACATACTCTCGATTCAGCATCTCTCGACCAAATTCGAGCCGCACATTCAGGACGTGAGCTTCAATGTCCGCGAGGGCGAGATCTTCGGCCTCTACGGCCTGGTCGGCGCGGGGAGAACGGAACTCCTCGAGACCATTTTCGGCATTCGCACCCGCGCTGCGGGGCGCGTCTACTACGGCGGCGAGCTCATGAACTTCAACTCGGCGAAGGAGGCCATGGAGCACGGCTTCGCGCTGATCACCGAGGAGAGAAAGGCCAACGGTCTCTTCCTCAAGGGAGACCTCACCTTTAACACGACCATTGCGAACCTGAAGCACTATAAGAACGGTCCGGCGCTCTCGGAGCAGAAGATGGTGAAGGCGACCACGAAGCAGTTAAAGACCATGCGCACCAAGTGCATGGGTCCCGAGGATTTGATTTCAAGCCTCTCGGGCGGAAACCAGCAGAAGGTCATCTTCGGCAAGTGGCTCGATCGAGAGCCGCGCGTCTTCATGATGGATGAGCCGACCCGCGGTATCGACGTCGGCGCAAAGTATGAGATCTACGATCTCATCATCCGCATGGCAAAGGAGGGTAAGACCATCATCGTGGTTTCCTCCGAGATGCCGGAAATTCTGGGAATCACGAACCGCATCGGTGTGATGTCGAACGGCTATCTGTCCGGCATTGTCGAGACCAAAGAGACCAACCAGGAAGAACTGTTGCGTCTCAGCGCAAAGTACCTGTAAAGTGAGGAGAGAGTTATGAGTCAGTTAGGAAAAGAGAAGGACGCTGCGATGCGCGCCGAGGAAGAGGCAAAGCTCCTCGAGCCGATTCGCGCACATGTCGGAGAGATACAGGCTAAGATCGACGCGCTCCGGAAGGACGGCAGCGATCAGGTACAGAAGCTGAAGAATCGCATTCAGCTCTTAAAAGAAGACAAGCACATCCAAAAGGACAAGAAGGATGCGCTGATTGCCGAGGCAACTGCGGCGCTCACGGCGGCACAGGCGATTGAGAGTAAGAACCAGGCCGAGGTCTCGGGGCTCGTTGCCGAGGCAGAGAGTTACTTAAAAGAGCACTATGAGAAGGATTATCTGGGGCCGGTCACCGAAAACTGCAAGAGAGACAAGGAGAACGCAAAGGCACGCTATCAGGCGCGCGTCGCAGAGCTCGGCAAGGAGCATGAGAAAGAGCTTGCCCGTCTCCGCGCAGAGGGCGGTGCGGATTTGCAGCAGGAGCTGAAGGACGAGAACTACGTCTACAAGAATAAGCTCTTCGATGCAAAGATCAACTACGAGCAGGAACTGCAGGCAATCAAGGACAGAAGACACGAGGCCTTTGCCGAGCAGTATCACATGATCGATTTGCTCCGCATGTCCCGCTTCACCTTCGGACAGGCGCAGGCACAGCGCATCGAGAACTATAAGTACACCTTTAACCAGCGCCAGTTCCTCTTGAAGAACGGTCTCTACATTGTCATCGTGATGATCTTCATTGCGCTGAGCATTGTGACGCCGATTGTGAAGAACACCCAGCTCTTTACCTATAACAATGTCCTGAACATTCTGCAGCAGGCGTCTCCGCGCATGTTCCTTGCGCTCGGCGTTGCGGGTCTGATTCTCCTGACCGGTACCGACCTCTCGATCGGAAGAATGACCGGTATGGGCATGGTCGCCGCGACCATCATCATGCATAAGGGCATCAACACCGGTGCGGTCTTCGGCAAGATTTTTGACTTCACCTCTCTGCCCTATGTGGGAAGAGCGGTACTTGCGCTCCTGACCTGCATTGTGCTTGCAACCTGCTTTACTTCGATTGCCGGCTTCTTTACGGCGCGCTTCAAGATGCACCCCTTCATTTCGACCATGTCGAACATGCTGATTATTTTCGGCCTCGTGACCTATGCGACCAAGGGTGTGTCCTTCGGTGCCATCGAGCCGGGCATCGCTTCAATGATTGTCCCGAAGGTGAACGGCTTCCCGCTCATCATTGTCTGGGCACTTGTGGCAATTCTGATTGTCTGGTTCATTTGGAACAAGACCCGTTTCGGAAAGAATCTCTACGCGGTCGGCGGCAACCCGGAGGCGGCTTCGGTCTCGGGTATCTCGGTCTTCGCGGTCACGATGGGCGCCTTCATGATGGCAGGTGTGCTCTACGGCTTCGGCGCATGGCTTGAGTGCGCACGCATGGTGGGTTCCGGTTCGGCGGCTTACGGCCAGGGCTGGGACATGGACGCAATCGCGGCCTGCGTGGTCGGCGGCGTTTCCTTCACCGGCGGTATCGGTAAGATTTCCGGCGTTGTGGTCGGCGTGCTGATTTTCACGGCACTCACCTATTCGTTGACCATACTCGGTATCGATACCAACCTCCAGTTCGTCTTTGAGGGTATCATCATCCTGACGGCTGTCACCCTGGACTGCTTAAAGTACGTTCAGAAGAAGTAAAGTTTCGCAAAAGGCGCAAAGAGCCCGCATATGTTATACTGAAACCGCAGCGAAAGCTGCGGTTTTTTGAATGGGAGGAAAGACCATGCTCTATTCCTGCATGTTGGTGGACGATGAGGAAGATGTAATCAGTGCAATACGGCAAACCATAGACTGGGAGAGCCTGGGTTTTTCCGTGCCGCGCGAGGCGCACAACGGAATCGAGGCGCTCGAGTTTGCCGAGGAGAGCGCGCCGGATGTGGTTCTGACCGATATCAAGATGCCCTATATGGACGGGCTTGAACTTGCGCACAAATTAAAGGAACTCTACCCGAATATACGCATTATTGTCTTTTCGGGCTTTGATGAATTTGAATACGCCCGCGAGGCCCTGCGCCTCGAGGCGGAGGAGTATATGTTAAAACCGGTGCACGCCGCGGAGCTCTCGAAGCTCTTCCTTCGGATACGGGAGAGTCTGGATGCGGAGCGGGCAGAGCGACAGAACCGGGAACAGCTGCAGGTCTATTACGAGAAGAGTCTGCCGCGGCTGCAGGAGAGTTTTTTTGTGTCTCTTCTGGACGGCAAGATTCCGGAGGAGGAGATTGCGCGGCAGGCCGAGGACTATCAGCTGGAACTCGGCGCTTCTCCCTGTGCGGCCGCGGTAATCCATACGGGAAGCGCGGGGCTCCCGGACGGGGTCAGTGTCGTGATGATTGCCGCTTCGGTGCGGCGGCTTGCGGAGGAGAGCCTGGGACAGCGTTTTCACGCGCGCTTTTTCGGCTATCTCGGCAATACAGTCATGCTCGCGGAACTCGGGGAGACGGAACAGCTGCGCTTTCTCACCGACGCCTGCGACCGCTTTTGCCGGCTCGCGGCGGCAAAGCTCGGTGCGACAGTCACCATAGGGGTGGGAAAGGTCTGTGCGGCCTTTCATGAACTCAGAGACTCCTACACCGGTGCCCGCAATGCGCTCTCTTACCGCATGATATACGGGACAGGTAAGGCAATCAGCATTTCGGAGATTGCGCCGCAGGAGAAGAACGGCACCGATCTCTCGGAGCGGGAGTCCATGCAGGACATCTTTCGGAAGATGCGCATGGAAAAGGAGGAAGAACTCAGTGCTGCGATTGCGCGCTACATTGCGGAGAACGCGGCGGCACAGGCCTCGGTGCAGGAGTACCGCTTTTTTGTGATGGAGACCGCCGGAGAACTGTACCGTTTCGCAAAGGACAATGCGCTGAGCGCCGAAGAGATTTTCGGCGACAACGACGCGATGTACCGCATTTTACAGCAGTTGGAACCCGGCGAACTGACGCACTGGATGGATGAGGTCTGCCGCAAAATGCGGGAGATGATACAGCATAAGCGGGCGGACAGCGCGAGGTCCTTTGCGGCGCGGGCAATCGATTATGTCAATGAGCACTACGCCGAGGGCGAACTCACCGTGGATGCGATGTGCTCGCATTTAAACGTGAGTGCCGCCTATTTTTCGACCATTTTTAAGCGCGAAACCGGAAAGACCTTTGTGCAATACCTGACCGACCTCCGCATGGAGAAGGCGGTCGAGCTGCTGCTCTCGACGAGCGAGAAGACCTATATGATTGCGCGAAAAGTAGGCTATGCGGACCCGAACTATTTCAGCTATGTCTTTAAAAAGCAGTTCGGCATGTCGCCGAGCAAGTATAAGGACAGCCGGGGGAGCGAGGCATGAGGGTACCGAACTTTTTCGGAATACCGCGCTCCATCCGCTTTATTATCGTGGTCTCCTTTACGGCGGTCTCGGTGAGCATTACGGCCTTGCTCGGCGTGGGGCTGTACCGCATCTTTGCGCGGCACACGGAGCAGCTCCTCACCGAGAGCAGCGCCCAGCTTTTGCACCGGGTGTCGGAAAATCTGGGCGATTACCTCAGGAACATGCGATCCCTCTCGGATGCGGTTTACTACGCTTCGATTAAGAGTAAGGACTTTGCGAAGGAAAACACGAACCGTGAGATGGAGCTGCTCTACGAGGCGAATCGAGACGATCTGATTTCCCTTGCGCTCTACCGTCGGGACGGGACCTTGCTCGGCGCGGCGCCGGTTGCGGTGGAGAAGCAGGATACGGATGTGCGGCAGCAGAGCTGGTTTCGGAGTGCGGCGGCCCAGGTGGAGAATTTGCATTTCTCGACCCCGCATGTGCAGGACCTCTTTGATGACCCGAGTTATCGCTACCACTGGGTCATTTCGCTGAGCCGCGCGGTGGAACTAAACGAAGGCGGCCAGAGCAGCGAGGGCATACTGCTGGTCGATATGAACTATAAGAGCGTCGCGGACATGCTGGACGATGTAAACCAGGACAGCGCGGGACGCTATGTCTATCTCTGTGACAGCCGCGGTGAATTGATTTACCACCCGCGGCGCATGCAGATTGACGCGGGACTGGTCGCGGAGAACAGCGTTGTTGCGGCGAACTATGCGGACGGCGCACACAGCGAAATTTTTCAGGGCGAGCGGCGCGAGGTTGTTGTGGAGACTGTAAGCTACACCGGCTGGAAGCTGGTGGGGGTGATTCCCGGGACCTATTTTGCGCTCGGTCTTCTCAATGTGCGGCAGCTTGCGCTCGGGCTTGTGCTCTTTACGGCGGCGGCGCTGGCGCTTGTCAACCGACTGGCGGCCACGCAGGTCTCAAAGCCCCTGGTGCTGCTCAACGAGTCCATACGGAAACTGGAGCTCGGGCAGGAGACCCAGGTCTACATCGGCGGCAGCGCCGAGGTGCGCCATCTCGGACGCACCCTGCGCTCCTATGTGAAGGAGATTCAGCTCCTCATGCGGGACATAGTGCGCGAACAGGAGGAGAAGCGAAAGAGCGAGCTCGACGCGCTGCAGTCCCAGATTAACCCGCACTTTCTCTATAACACCCTGGACTCCGTGGTTTGGATGATCGAAGGAAAGCGCCACGAAGATGCCGTACTTATGATTACCCGGCTCGCGAGCCTCTTCCGCATCAGTCTGAGCGGCGGAAAGACCGTTATCTCGATGGAGGCGGAACTGCAGCACGCGGAGAACTATATGAATATCCAAAAGGTGCGCTTTAAGAACAGCTTTCGGATGCGCTATGAAATCGATCCGGCGGTGCGGAACTACTGCACGGTCAAACTGATACTCCAGCCCATTTTGGAGAATGCCATTTACTACGGCGTGAAGGGTATGGAGGATGAGGGAGAGATTTTGCTCCGCGCGGAGCTTGCGGACGGAGAACTGGTGCTCACCGTTCGGGACAACGGCTACGGCATTCCGGCGGAGGAAGTGCCTTTGCTCTTAAAGGAGGGGGAACGTCGCCCGAGCCGCGGTTCCGGTGTGGGGCTTTTGAACGTGCAGCGGCGCATTCAACTCCGCTTCGGCGCCCAATACGGGCTTCGCATCGAGAGTGAGCCGGATGAGGGAACCGAAGTGCGCATATGCCTGCCGGCCATCCCCTACAACGAAGAAAACAGACAGCGGCTTGAGGAGGGACGATGAAGCGGCATACAGCGGTTTGGATTGCGGCGGTCGCAGCGGCGCTCGCCGTGCTGCTTCCGCTCTTTTTGGTGCGGACGCGCTATGCCTCGGAGCAGGCGGGAAGACGAGGGCGCATTGCGGTGCTCACGCGCCGCGAGGCGGATGTCGGCACCTCGGTGCTCTTTGCGGGAATGGAAAAGGCGGCGGAGGACAGCAAACTCGTGCTGAACTACGTGATGGTGCCGGAGGAGGCCACGCTTGACGAAGAGCGGGAACTTGCGGCGCAGGAGATTGAGGACGGCGCGCAGGCACTGATCATAGAGCCGGTCGCTTCCGAGGGCAGCGGTAAAATGGCGGAGGAACTGTCTCAGCGCGCCGTTGTCGTATTGCTCGGCGAGCGCGCCGACACGGAGGCCGCGGGACGTTTCGGCTCTGTCAGTGCCGATAACTACGCAATCGGCGTGGCGCTCGGGAGAGAAATCCGGAAGGGTGCGGCAGAGCGGGGCGGCAGTGTCGCCCTGCTTCCGGCCGCGGGTTCTCGGGGCTCGGTGGAACAGAGACGGCGGGGCGTTTTGGAAGCGCTCCGCGGGAGCGGCATTTCGCTGCAAGAAGAGGCAGAGGGAGCGGCGATTGTCGCGGGGCTTGAGGACAGTGCGCTCACGGAGGCTCTTTCGTATGCGCTCACGGCAAAAGACCGCCCTCTGGTTTACGGCATCGGCAACTCGAACCGCAATCTCTACGGTTTGGACCGCGGCGACATCCGCTCGATGATAGTCATCAATGAGTTCAACATGGGCTATCTCGCGGTCGCGGAGGCAAAGAAAAAACTCTCGAGCAGGCTCCGGGAAATGGAGCAGCTGAGAGTCGGTGATACCCTGGTATCGAGAGACAATATGTACAGTGCAGAAAATCAGAAATTACTCTTTCCGCTGGTGCGGTGAAAGCGAGGCAAGATGCGGAATCGAATTCGGCTCCTGTTGCTCTTCCTCTCGGCGCTACTCTGTCTGTCGGCTTGCCGGAGCCGGAAGCCGGAGGGCAAAAAGAAGGTGCGAATCGGTGTGAGTGTCTACGACGGCTACGACACCTTTATCTCGGAACTTACAACCGCGTTTCGCGAAGCGGCAGCCGCAGAGGCGCGCAGCGTGCAGATTGAACTCAGCGACGCGGGGCGTAGTCAGGAAGTGCAGGACAAGGCCGTGCGGCAGATGCTGGACAACGGCTGCGACATCATCTGCGTCAATTTGGTCGACCGGACGGCACCCGGAAAAATCATCGACATGGCAAAGAAAAAGAATGTGCCGATTATCTTTTTTAACCGCGAGCTGGTCGAAGAGGACCTGGAGCGCTGGGACAAACTCTACTATGTCGGCGCCGATGCGAAGGAGTCCGGCGTCTTGCAGGGCGAACTCGCGGCCGCCTATTTAAAGGCACACCCGGAGGCGGACCGAAATCAGGACGGCGTGATTCAGTACGTGGTACTGGAGGGAGAGGCCGGGCACCAGGACGCCATCTTAAGAACCGAATATGCGGCCTCGACCCTGAAAGAGCGGGGCATTGCGCTCGAAAAACTGGGTTATGCGCTTGCAAACTGGAATCGCTCTCAGGCTCAGACCCAGGTGCAGCAGTTGCTGCAGAGTTACGGAACCCGGATTGAGTTGATACTCGCAAACAACGATGACATGGCGCTCGGCGCCCTGGATGCTTACCGGGCGAGCAACATACCCCTGCCGCCGATTTTCGGAATCGACGGCACCGAGCCCGGGCTTTCCGCGGTGCGCAATCAGAGTCTCACGGGAACCGTGAAGAACAACGGAATCGGTCAGGCGGAGGCCATGCTATCGCTGGCGCTTTCCCTTGCCGCGGGTGAAAAATCCGCTTACACGCTGGACCGCGGCAAGTACATTCGAATTCCCTACGAGGCGGTGAGTGCGGACAAGGACTCTTCCATCACCGCGCGGAGCACCGAACTCTCGCGCTGAAGAGAGAAGCGAGCGGGGAGTTCCGTCATGATTTGGTGAAGCTCCTCGCGGAGGCGCCGCACAATCATCTCCTCCGGAACCGGGACCAAGCCGAACACACGGCTTCGGTAGGCGGGATCGCGGAGGCAGCTTCGAAAGAGGGTGTCGGCAAAGTCCCGCCACTCGGCGGAGAGAAGCGCCGGAAAGCGGGGGTTCTCGCTGATCGGTTCAATTAAAAAATCGGGAAGAAGAAGGGCTGCGAAGGCGCGCAGCACTTCTTTTTTTTGTTTGCCGCGGGAAAGAAAACCGCTGTCTCTGGCATAAGTCACGCGAAGATCCATGAAGGCCGTGAGAAAGCGGTCGGAGACAGTTTGCCGCCGTTCGGGTCGCGCGCCGAAGCGCGCGGTGAGCAGGCGGGAGAGCAGCTCGATGGTCTCACGCTCTTCGGCCGCGAGTGCGGGCTCCGCTGCGTATTCGGCCAAAAAGAGCGCGCGTTCCCGCGCCGTGGGATGCGCATAGTAGCGTTTCAGTAAGTCTTCCATACCGGGTGTTCCTCCTGCTTATGCTGTTAAGAGCGTAACAAAAAAGCGCGAAATAGGCAAAGAAAAAGGCTGTAAGAACCCATGGAGGAAGGTTCTTACAGCCGTTCGGGGAAAAAATTACTTATTCTCGCCGAAGTATCTGTTCAGCAGGCCAAGGAAAGCTCTGCCGTGTCTCGCCTCGTCGCGTGCCATCTCGTGGACACTGTCGTGAATCGCATCGAGGTTCTGCTTCTTTGCCATCGTCGCAAGATCGACCTTGCCCTGGGTTGCGCCGAACTCGGCAGCGACTCTCATCTCAAGGTTCTTCTTCGTGGAGGAGGTGACAACCTCACCGAGCATCTCTGCGAAGCGGGAAGCGTGATCCGCCTCTTCAAGAGCAGCTCTTCTCCAGTACTCACCGATCTCCGGATAGCCCTCGCGGAAAGCCACGCGGCTCATAGCGAGATACATACCGACCTCGGAGCACTCTCCCTCGAAGTTCGCGCGAAGACCTGCCTTGATCTCCTCGTCGACATCCTTAGCGATGCCGACCTGGTGCTCTGCAGCCCAGACCATGTTGCCGTCTTCCTTCACTTCCTCGAACTTGCTCGCGGGAGCCTTGCACTGAGGACAGGCCTCCGGCGGATTCTGACCCTCAAAAATATAACCGCAAACCGTACATCTCCACTGCTTCATAATCGTACTCTCCTTTACTATGTGTTTTTTGTTTCATTGCCTGACATGTTCAAAAAGCATCTCTTCCGCCGAAGCGGAAGAGACGGCGCGTCCTCAGAGAGGCGCGGCTACTTGTCCCCGGGAGACCGTCCTCTTTGCAGCCGCCTGACAGCTGCTGCAAATACCGTAAAACACGAGGGCATGGCACTCGACAGACCCGATTCCCGTCTCTGCCGCGAGCGCATTCAGCTGGTGATCGGTCTCCAAGGGGAGATCGACCACACCGCCGCAGTGCTTGCAGACAAAGTGACAGTGGTCGGAGGTGTCATAGTCGTAATGCTCTGTGCCGCCTTCGCAGTGAATCTTTCGAATCTGCCCCAGTTCTGCGAGCAGGTTCAGATTGCGGTAGACGGTGCCGAGGCTGATGCGGGGGTACTCCTCTCGGAGATCCCGATAAATCATATCCGCCGTCGGGTGATCCAGACGGGAGGACAGATTCTTCAGGATGGCATCCCGCTGTCGACTGTGCTTCCGTATTTTCATAGATGCCTCCAACAATAATAGGAACTGTTATTAGTATATCAGCTTTGTATGCAATGTCAAGCGAAAATTAAGACAAATATAATCAGAGCTTTCGGAGCGGTGAATAATGTGCTATACTCATTGCAAATAACGGCCTTTTGGCTGGATTCGGGGGAGGTAACAAAGTGGCAGAAGAGAGCATGAAGGATTTCGAGCAGGAAATCAACGAGTCGTTTAAGACCGCAAAGAAGGTTGAGAACGAGGACGGCGGCAAGTGGGAGCACCTTCAGAGTCTTGTGGAGAGCAAGGAGCAGTTCAACGTCAAGATTATCGAGGTGGTGAAGGGCGGTTGCATCGCGTATCTTGAGGATACGCGCGCATTCATTCCGGCAAGCCAGCTTTCCTCGAGCTATGTTGAGAAGCTCGAGGACTACGCAAACAAGCACATCACGGTTGTCGTGATTACGGCAGACCCGGAGAAGAAGCGCCTTGTCCTTTCTCACCGCGCGATTGAGCAGGAGGAGAAGGAAAAGGAGAAGGCAGCGCGCCTCGCAGAGCTCAAGGTCGGTGATGTGGTCGACGGTAAGGTCGAGTCCCTGAAGGACTACGGCGCATTCATCGATCTGAACGGCGCAACTGGCCTTTTGCACGTCTCGCAGATTTCGAGAAAGAGAGTCAAGACGCCGGCGGATGTCCTCAAGGAGGGCCAGGAGGTCAAGGTTAAGATCATCAAGATCGGCGACGGCAAGATTTCGCTTTCCATGCGCGCACTCGAGGAGCCGGACGATCACTTCACCGGCAGAAACAACACTTTGGAGGAGACCGGAGGCTTTAAGTACGAGGAGAAGACTCGTGCGACGACGAACCTCGGTGACCTTCTGAAGAACATCAAGCTTTAAGTCATAGTATCCTATTTCGAAATGAGAAACCGCCAGCTTATGCTGTCGGTTTTTCATATCATAAACAAAGAAACGGAAAGGAGCACGAAATGGCAGACAAGGAACTGAGCAAGGGCAAGCAGTTGGAGAAGGAACTCTGCTGGGAGTATCCGAACATCGCAAAGAAGGCGCCGGAGCAGAGAGAGAAGGCGCATGAGTTTGCAAAAGGCTATATGGAGTTTCTCGGGTCTTGTAAGACAGAGCGCGAATGCGTGAAATTCGCGGAGAAGATGTTCTTAGAGGCCGGCTATGAGCGTTTCGATTCCAAGAAGAAATACAAGGCGGGCGACAAGGTTTTCTCGACCAACCGCGGCAAGGCAATGGCAATCACGGTGTTCGGCACCAGATCTTTGGCGGACGGCGTGCGCATCAACGGCGCGCACATCGACTCCCCGCGCATCGATCTGAGACCGAATCCGCTCTATGAGTCGAATGACATTGCACTCTTTAAGACCCACTACTACGGCGGCATCAAGAAGTACCAGTGGGGCAGCATGCCGCTCGCAATGCACGGCGTTGTCGTGAAGAAGGACGGCACCACGGTCGAAATCACGATCGGTGAGGATCCGAGCGATCCGGTGCTTTACATCACCGACCTCCTGATTCACCTCTCGAAGCAGCAGATGCAGAGACCGCTCTCCGAGGGCCTTCGCGGCGAGGAGCTCAACGTTGTGCTCGGCACGACGCCCTATCCGGACGAAGATGTGAAAGAGCCGTTCCGCCTGGAAGTGCTCCGCTATCTGAATGAGAAGTACGGCATTACCGAGCGCGATTTCGCGCGAGCGGAAATCGAGTTTGTGCCGGCTGCGAAGCCGCGCGACATCGGCCTTGACCGCTCGCTGGTCGGCGGCTACGGCCAGGATGACAGAGTCTGCGCGTATGCGGCGCTCATGGCGCAGCTTGCGACCAAGAATCCGGAGTACACGACGGTCACGATTCTCACTGATAAGGAAGAAATCGGATCGAACGGCAACACCGGTTCCGAGTCGAACTTCCTCTATGATTACATCGGCTACCTCGCACAGGCGGAGGGTGTGGATCTGAAGGATGTGCTCGCGCATTCGGCTTGCCTCTCGGCGGATGTGAACGGCGCTTACGATCCGACCTTTGCGGATGCGTTTGAGGCGAAGAACTCGAGCTACTTAAACCGCGGTGTGGTGCTCACGAAGTACACGGGTTCCGGCGGTAAGTTCGGCGCCAGCGATGCGAGCGCGGAATTCATGGCAAAAGTGATTGATATCATGGATGCGAACGGGGTATACTGGCAAATCGGAGAGCTCGGTAAGCTGGACCTCGGCGGCGGCGGCACGATTGCGGGCGATGTGGCGCGTCTCAATGTCGATGTCGTGGACCTCGGTGTCGCGGTGCTCTCGATGCACTCGCCCTTTGAGGTGACGAGCAAGTTGGATATTTACAATATGTACCTCGCGTTTAAGGCCTTTTACCCGGAAGTGTAAACGGGGGCCCTGCGGGGAAAGAAACAGACAAAGGAGTTATAAGAATGAGATTTTCACCGAAAAAGCTGCTGCTGATGACCGGCCTTGCAGCAATGGCACTTTCCTTCGCCGCTTGCGGCAAGAAGGAGGCAAAGACTGCGAGCGACGCGAGCGAGAGCACGGTAGCCGGATCTGCGGATTCCAATCTTCCGAAGGAGCCGAAGAGCTACGGAAGCGTAAAACTCGGCAAGTACGAGGGAGTTGAAATCACGACCCATGAAGTCAGCGTGAGCGACGAAGAGGTCGAGAGCTACATTCAGAACATGCTCGAGAACAGCCAGAATCTCACCGAGGTGGATCGTCCGGCAGCGGAGGGCGATGTTCTCAACATTGACTACGAGGGCAAGAAGGACGGCGTTGCGTTTGACGGCGGCACGGCACAGGGCCAGAATCTGGAACTCGGCAGCCACAGCTTTATCGACGGCTTTGAAGAGGGCCTGATCGGCGCAACGAAGGGCGAGAAGAGAACCTTGAACCTCACCTTCCCGGCGGAGTATCACGCCGCGGAACTCGCGGGCCAGTCAGTCACCTTCGATGTCACGGTGAACTCGGTTCAGGAGAAGTCGCAGCCCGAATTGACGGATGAGTGGGTTGCTAAGACCACGAACAACGCACAGACCACGGTCGACGCATACCGTGCGGAGATTAAGAGCCAGCTTCTTGCACAGAAGGAGAAGAACGAGCGCAACCAGGAACTCACCGCAGCACTTGACGCAGTGATGAGCGATTCGACCTTCGAAGTCAACGAGGAGGCGAAGGCTTATGAGGCGGCGGTACAGAAGGAGCGCATGAACAAGCAGCTCTCGCAGTACGGTCTCACACTTGAGAGCTACCTGCAGATGACTTCTATGACGCAGGAGAGCTACGACCAGCAGATGCTGGAGGCGGGCGAGAATGTCGCGAAGGTTAAGCTCATGGTCGATGAGGTTGCGAAGAAGGAAAAGCTCAAGTTAGACGATGCGGCTTACAAGGCGCTTGAGGACAGCTACGGCTATTCGAAGGATATGCTGGTCTCGATTCTCGGCCAGGAGCAGGTGGATCTGCAGGCGAGAGAACTTCAGGTCGCAAACTTCATCCTCGACAAGGCGAACAAGGTGCAGGCGAGCGAGACCGAGACGAGCGCGTCGGAAGAGGCAGGTGCCGAGACGGCGGCAGCGGCGTCCGGTGAGGAGAGTGCTGCGGCGGAGGCAGGTGCCGAGAGCAGCGCAGCCGAGGAAAGCCCCGCACAGCCGTAAGTGATTGCATGAATCAAAAATTATTTTTCTTCGATGTCGACGGAACTTTGGTCGATGACAAGAGCAAGGAGATCCCGCAGAGCGCGGTGACCGCAATTCGGTCGCTGCGCGAGGCGGGACATCTTGTATATTTGAATTCCGGGCGGACGCTCTGTCTCCTTGAGTATGAGATGGAGCGTTTTGGCATTTCCTGCGCCGTTTGCGGCTGCGGGACCGAGATCATTGCGGACGGCAATGTGCTTCTGGAACAGCGAATTTCCCACGAGCGTGGAATCGAACTCCGCGAACTGCTGCGGGAACTTCGACTGGACGCAATTCTGGAGGCGCAGGAGGCAATCTATTTTTCCGACCGACCGTTTGAAAACGAGGCGCTCATGGAAAAGCTGCTCAAGTACGTGAGCGGTTTTGCGGAGACAGAGGTCAATGCACTCGAGGACAGATCCTTTCTCTTTGACAAGTTCTGTGTGCAGACTGTGCCCGGCGGAAAGAAAGACCCCCGCATCGAAACGCTGATCCGTGAGACACCGGACTTTGAGGGCATAGCGCGCGGCAGAGGCTTCTATGAGTTTGTGCCGAAGGGCTTTAGTAAGGGAAAAGCGGTGAATCTTCTGATGGAGCGCTTTTCCGTTGCACCCGAGGACTGCTATGTCTTCGGCGACAGTGTGAATGATCTCACAATGTTTCAGAGTAAGGCCGCGCATCGCATCGCGATGGGCGAACACGACAGAGAATTGGAAGCGTACGCGAGTTATATTACGGACAAGGTCGGTGCAGACGGCGTTGCCAAAGCGCTCCGTGCACTTCAGGTATTGGAGAGGTAATCTATGCTGCTTCGCGATATCATTGCGGATGTCCGCGCAACCCAAGAGAGAGACCCGGCCGCGCGCAGTTTTTTTGAGGTACTGTTTCTGTACCAGGGCGTGCATGCGCTGATTGCATACCGCATTGCGCATTGGTTCTGGAAGCGCAAGCACTATTTCATTGCGCGCTTCATTTCCCAGCTGTCGCGCTTTATGACGCTGATCGAAATTCATCCGGGGGCCAAGCTCGGCAAGGGCATCCTGATTGACCACGGAACCGGCGTCGTGATCGGCGAGACGGCGGAGGTCGGCGATAACTGCACCATATACCAGGGGGTGACCCTGGGCGGTGTGGGAACCAAGAAGGGCAAGCGCCACCCGACCATAGGAAACAATGTGACCATAGGCGCGGGCGCAAAGATACTGGGCTCCTTTGAGGTGGGCGACAACTGCAAGATCGCGGCGAATGCCGTGCTCTTAAAGCCCTTGCAGGCGGATTCCACGGCGGCCGGTATTCCGGCCCGTCCGGTGCGCGTGGGCGGAAAGTCGGTGAAAAAGACAGCGCATGCCTACAGCGCGGATCTCGGAGAACTGCAGGAGAAGGTCGAAAATCTGCAACAGCAGGTTGACGAACTGCAGCGAGAACTGGCGGAGAATAAGGATGAGAGCGAAAAGCGAGGTGCCTGAGGGTGCCGTGAGCGCTGCGGAGGGGGAGGAGACAGCTTATGTCTACCTCCTCCTTTGCGGTGACGGGAGTTATTACTGCGGTTACACCGTGGATATGGCGCGGCGTCTGGCCGCGCACCGAAGCGGTAAGGGCGCGAAGTATACCAGGGCGCGGGGACCGCTGACCCTGGTTTATCTGGAGCGCTTTTCGAGCAAGGGAGAGGCTTTGCGGCGTGAGGCAGCAATCAAGAAGTTGAGTCGCGCCGCCAAGGAAGCGCTGCTCACAGAGCCTTGTAATCTCGTTGCGGGAGGAGAAGATGGAAATCATCTATGAGGATGCCGAAGTGCTGGTCGCGGTGAAACCGGCCGGCGTGGAGAGCGAGGAAGCGCGCGGTCTTGCGCCCGATATGGTGAATCTGGTGCGAAAGCATCTTGCGGGGGCGGGAAAGGGGCAGCCCTATGTGGGACTGATACGCCGCCTCGATAAGCCTGTCGCAGGGCTCATGCTCTTCGGGAAGACCCCCGCGGCAGCAGCCGCGCTCTCGAAAGAGTTGCAGGCACAGAAGACGGAGAAGCGCTACCGCGCGCTGATACTCGGTAAGCCGGCGGAAAAGAGCGGAAGCTTTACGGACTGGATTTTGCAGGATAAGAAGGAAAATATAAGTCGCGTCGTACCGAAGGGAACGGCGGGCGCCAAGGAAGCAAGACTTAACTACCGCGTGCTTCGCAGCAGGTTTATCGGAGGGAAGCAGGTCACGGAGGTGGAGGCCGAACTTCTGACCGGGCGGCGCCACCAGATACGCCTGCAGTTTGCCTCCCGAAATCTGCCGATACTCGGTGATTTGAAGTACGGCGTGAGCTTCCCGGAGCAGGAGAGTCTCTTTTCTTACGGCGGCCTCTGCCTTGCGGCGACAGGACTTAGCTTTACGCACCCTAAGACCCGGAAGAGACTTAGCTTTCACTGGGAGCCTGCGTTCAAAATAGCCCCTTGAAAAAGCGGACTTATTTGAGTATTATGATAGTATAAAGTTAAATAAGGAAAACATAAGTGTCGCGAGCGCAGTGGAACCCTCCCGCAGTGCGGGATTGACGATAGAGTCTGGCAGGAGGAAGCATATGCACAGAAGAGAAAAAGACGGACTACGGAGATTCCTTCTGGAGTTAAAGGAAGAGCGGCTTGCGGTCGCAGAAGCGGCACACAACGGTGCGACTTGTGATATCGGACACCTCAAAGAGTTGCGCGAGGTCTTAAAGCAGATTAAGGATGTCGGCGAGCACAAGTTTGAGGAGTGTCCGGAGTCGGAGCGCTACCTCAATGCGGCGGATCACACCGAAGAGGAACTCGCGGTCATGGAGGACTCGGTGGACCTGCTCGACGAGGCGAGTCATCTCGCAGCGGCGGGACGGGGGAACGAAAATCTGTTTGAAATCAATGAACTTCTCATGGAGGTCACGGAGAATCTTTGGGCGTTGCTCTAAACTTCGGTTTTTCTTGACAATATGCTATGCCGCGCGTATGATATTCGCGTAAGAGGGAGTAGCTGGCAGTGCAGAGCACGGCGACCGGAGGCGACATACCCGACGCGAGAGCGTCCGAATCCGGCTAGGCAAAAGACCGATGGCAAGACTCTTACCACAGAACAAAGCTGTGGTAAGGGTCTTTTTTTTGGCTCTGCGGCACAGCGAGAACAGAAAAAGGAGAAGAAAAGATGGAATTTTTATTGGAAGGCATTCGGGCTGTCACCTGGCAGCAGCTTGTCATGTATGCGGTCGGCATTATCCTCATCTGGCTTGCGATCAACAAGGAGTATGAGCCCTCGCTCTTACTTCCCATGGGATTCGGCGCAATTATGGTAAACCTTCCGATGAGCGGCGTTCTGGATCAGCTCGTGCAGGGCAAGGTTCCCGCGGCGGGTATCATCGAATGGCTGTATAAGGTCGGCATTGAATCCTCGGAGATGATGCCGCTCTTACTTTTCATCGGCATCGGCGCGATGATCGACTTCGGACCGCTCTTAAGCCAGCCCTTCTATTTTCTCTTCGGTGCGGCGGCGCAGTTCGGCATTTTTGCGGTCATCTTTGCGGCAACGCTCCTCGGCTTTGATTTAAAGGATGCGGCTTCGATCGGTATTATCGGTGCGGCGGACGGCCCCACTTCGATTCTGGTATCCCAGGTTCTGAACTCTTCGTACATCGGTCCGATTGCGGTTGCGGCTTACTCCTACATGGCGCTGGTGCCGATTATCCAGCCCTTTGCGATCAAGCTGGTCACGACGAAAAAAGAGCGTCAGATCCGCATGAGCTATAACGCGAAGGCAATTCCGAAGTCCACGCGCATTGCCTTCCCGATTGCGGTCACCATGATTGTCGGTTTCATCTCCCCGCAGTCGGTCGCACTGGTCGGCTTCTTGATGTTCGGCAACCTGCTCCGCGAGTGCGGTGTTCTGAACACGCTGAGCCAGACCGCACAGGATCAGCTGGTCAATCTGATTACGCTGCTCCTCGGCATCACGATTTCCTTCAGCATGCAGGCGGAACAGTTCGTAAACCTGCAGACCCTCATGATTCTGGGCCTGGGCCTTGTTGCCTTTGTCTTTGACACCATGGCGGGCGTGCTCTTTGCAAAGCTTGTCAATGTGGTGCTTGCCATCATGCGGAAGCCCCTCATCAACCCGATGATCGGCGGCTGCGGGATTTCGGCCTTCCCGATGTCCTCCCGTGTCGTGCAGAAACTTGCGAATGAGGAGAGCAAGGGCAACATCATTCTGATGCAGGCGGCCGGCACCAATGTCGCGGGGCAGGTGGCTTCGGTCATCGCGGGCGGTCTCGTGATCAGCATTGTGTCCCGTTATCTCTAAATCGAGAAGAGAGGAGAAAGAGATGAATACAGCGGAAATCGCACTCGAAATTATGGGCAAGGGCATGGGCGGCCTCTTTGTTGCGGCAACGGTCATGATGCTTGCGGTGTCCCTTTTGCAGCGCCTCACAAAGCGCTGAAGCGGAAGCAAAACAGTCATCAATATAAGTTATAACCTCGCATAAATAATGTCTGCTGCCGGAACAATTGACAGCACGGAGAGAATCCCCTATAATCCGAACATACCTACTGAGTTTGAGGGAAGAAACAAAGATAACAAGCCCTCAGTGAGAGAAAGAGAAAACCCGAGCGGTTCGGGTCTATGGAGGAATAAAAATGAGCGAGCAGAGAAAGTATAAGTTTGAGACCCTTCAGTTGCATGTCGGCCAGGAGAACCCGGATCCGGTAACCGATTCGAGAGCGGTTCCGATTTACCAGACGACTTCCTACGTGTTCCACAATGCGCAGCATGCGGCGGACCGTTTCGGTCTGAGAGATGCCGGTAACATCTACGGCAGACTCACGAACTCCACGCAGGATGTCTTTGAGAAGAGAATCGCAGCGCTTGAGGGCGGCTCCGCGGCACTTGCGACGGCTTCCGGTGCAGCGGCAATTACCTACACCATCCAGGCGCTCGCACAGGCGGGCGATCACATTGTCGCGCAGAAGACCATCTACGGCGGCACCTATAACCTGCTTGCACACACGCTGAAGCAGTTCGGCGTCGAGACCAGCTTTGTCGACGCACATAATTTTGCGGAGCTTGAGGGCGCAATTCGCCCGAACACCAAGGCGGTCTACATTGAGACCCTCGGCAACCCGAACTCCGATATCCCGGACATCGATGCAATCGCGGAGATTGCACACAAGCATGGCCTTCCGCTTGTTGTCGACAACACCTTCGGCACGCCCTACCTGATTCGCCCGTTTGAGCACGGCGCGGACATTGTGGTCCACTCCGCAACGAAGTTCATCGGCGGTCACGGCACCACCCTCGGCGGTGTCATTGTGGACGGCGGCAGCTACGACTGGAAGAAGAGCGGCAAGTTCCCGAACATCGCGGATCCGAACCCGAGCTACCACGGCGCATCCTTTGCGGACGTCGCAGGACCGGCGGCTTTCGTGACCTACATCCGCGCAATCCTGCTCCGCGATGAGGGCGGCGCAATCTCCCCGTTCAACGCGTTCCTGCTCCTGCAGGGTGCGGAGACCCTGTCTCTCCGCGTGGAGCGCCATGTTGAGAACGCGCTGAAGGTTGTCGAGTTCCTGAAGAAGCACCCGCAGGTTGAGAAGGTGAACCACCCGTCCCTCGCAGATCACCCGGACCACGCGCTCTATCAGAAGTACTTCCCGAACGGTGGCGCTTCGATTTTCACCTTCAACATCAAGGGCGGACAGAAGGAGGCCTTTGCCTTCATCGATAACCTGAAGATTTTCTCCCTGCTCGCAAACGTCGCGGATGCGAAGAGCCTGGTCATTCACCCGGCGACCACGACTCACTCGCAGCTGAATGAGGCTGAGCTCGCAGATCAGGGCATTCAGCAGAACACGATTCGCCTCTCGATCGGTATCGAGAACATCGACGACATCCTCGCAGACCTCGAGGCAGGTTTCGCGGCAGCGAAGTAAAACTGATTTCGGATATATCCTCCTACCCCCTCAAAAGGGCGCCGGTAAATACCGGCGCCCTTTTTCTGTCTCCTCCTCGCCTT
>ERZ773061.151-NODE-151-length-30314-cov-4.728279_pt1 | contig 30314 bp, 30 predicted proteins | sample MGYA00580627_ERZ773061 | MGnify/ENA primary metagenome ERZ773061 (study PRJEB29015, sample SAMEA2738119) | human oral metagenome | biome: human oral; feature: human-associated habitat; material: saliva | place: China | collected 2223 ...
ACCTAGCACCTTTAAAAAGGGACGATTGTTTACAAGACTCAGGTTAGAGAAATCTTTCCTACGATAGTTAGAAGAAACACATACACATCCTTTGTTGAATGCTCAAGACTGAGGCTCTGTGATTACTGATTAAGTTGGACTGAGAGTGCTAAGTAAGTCCTGTGTTAGTAATTTCAAAACTCTAATTATCTTTGTCGATGAGAAGACCGATGCTAACTTTGGTAACAGAAGCTGGTTAGGCACCACGGTTCGATAAGTACCGTCTTAAAGAGTTAAACTTATCATCAACGAAAGGAGTTGAAGCGTAGATGTTGGTGTATGTATTGAAACAAAACGGACAACCTTTTATGCCAACAGAGCGCTTTGGCAAGGTTCGTAGATTATTAAAAGAAGGAAAAGCAAGGGTTGTTCGTAGAGAACCTTTCATCATCAAGTTGCTTTATGAACCAGAAACAAACGTTGTTCAGGAGTGTTACTGTGGTGTAGATACAGGTTCACGACATATTGGTGTAGCTGTTGTTGGTAATGACAAAGTGTTATACCAATCTCAGACAGAATTAAGAAATGACATTAAGAAAAAGATGGACCATAGACGTGCTTTCAGACAAAACAGACGTTTCAGGAAAACACGTTACAGAAAACCTAGATTCCTAAACAGAAGAAACTCTATTAAGAAGGATAGACTACCACCTTCAGTAAGACACAAGGTTCAGTCTCATATAGATGAGATTGAATTTTGTAAAAAGATTTTACCAATTTCTGATTTAATCTTAGAAGTAAGCCAGTTTGATACAGCCTTAATGAAAAACCCCAGTTTAATGAATGAAAAAGTAAAACACTGGGGCTATCAGAAAGGCTTCAATTATGGTTATTCTTCCAGACGTGGAGCGATTCTCCATAGAGACAACTACACATGCCAATGTTGTGGTAAAAAGAACTGTAGATTAGAGGTTCATCACATTCGCTTCAAAAGCGATGGTGGAACTGATGATGAAGAAAATCTCATCACTTTGTGTGAAGATTGTCATAATGGAGTTCATGCTGGTACTGTAGTTTTGAATAAGAGTCCTAAGAAGAGTAAAGGTTTAAAGCACGCTACTCACATGAGTATAATCAGAAGTTGGTTGTTGAAGAAATACCAAGATGCTATCGAAACATTTGGTTTTGTAACAGCAGAAAACAGAAATCACCTAAAGTTAGAGAAAGACCACTATATAGACGCTTGTGTTATTGCGAGTGGTGGCTTAGATTTTAAAGAATTAGATGTGATTTATAAAAAGAGAAGAGTTTCAGTTCAAGACAGGATTTTAACAGGTGGTATTCGAGGAGAAAAGAGGTTACCGACAGAAAAACTTTTTGGTTTTAAAAAGTTTGATAAAGTAAAATATCTTGGAGAAACATATTTCATTAAAGGTAGAAGAAATAGCGGATTCTTTGTACTGATGGATATTGACAATAACTCTATTGATTTTAGAGATAGAGGAGGAAAACAGAATCCATCTTACAAATCTATTAAGAGAATAAACATGAGAAGAAGTGTTCTATGTATTAGAGAAAGATTATAAAGAGAGAAAGGCTTATTCCTATACTAAGATAAATACTTACTATTTTTAAATCAAAAAATATAAAATTGTTTACATTTCACCTGAAATGATATAGAATATTGTTATGAACAAATACAGACTAATAAACACTATCCTAAATAAGAAAAACGATTCAGATAAATGTGTTATCTTGATGTTTACAAACAACTTAACTATCAATATCTATGAGAATTTAGATTTTAGAATAGTAAAAGTGATTTATGTATTAAATGGACAAAAGACATATTCTAAGTTGTATAAGAAAAACAGCAGCACATATTTTGAGATTAAAAGAGAAATTTTTAGACGATTCGGTCAAATTATTAAATAAAAGGTGGTATAATATATGAAGAAGAATAGTTCAATGAGAATTACATCGTTAGATAAGTTTAAGTCTATGAGAGAAAGACAGTCTCGCGGTGGTATTGGCAACAGTATTCACGGAGACATTAAGTACAACCGTAGAAAAAACAAAGTAAACACTAGAAAAGAAATTAAGGAGTTCTTTTAATATGGAAACAAGACAAACTATTTTAAATGCATTAAAGAACGGTATTCCACCTTATGTAGTTCATTTTGCACTAGAAAATCAACCAGATTTATTAGATACTGACGAAGAGGTTGAAGTAACATCTGAAGTAACTTCAATGATTAAAGATGAATTTTTAAAAGTTGGTAAAATTTCTGCATTATCAGAAGATGAGAAAAAGGAAGTTAATCAATTATCAAGTGAAACGGATTCTGTGTATCACATTGTATTAGACTTCTATTTAAAACATTTCTTTGAGGAAGACCTTCAAGAGCGTACGAATAATGTATACTTCTATTTAATAGACAAGGTGAAGTAATTTTGAAGTACGGACCAAGAAGTTTAATAACATGGAACACATTTTGTAGTAGATATATAAGTACGTATGATTTAGAAGGTATTTTAAGAAGACTTGATGCTTGTAAAGAACAGTGTCTTGAAAACAAGGACTTTGAGTTGGCGAGAGATATTGAAAAGTTAAGAGCTATAGCATCAAAGATGACAGAAGAATTTAAGAATAGGGAAAGAGTGCAATAATGGGAACAATTAGTGAACTAAAAAGAAAAATAAATCTAGTTGATTATATTAAAAATGATGGAATTGTTCTCAGACATGGTGGCGCAAATATTTATAAAGGTTTGTGCCCTTTTCATCATGAGAAAACTCCATCTCTTGTTGTATATGAAGATAATCAGACATTTCATTGTTTTGGTTGTAAAACACACGGTGATGTTATAGACTATGTAGCAAATCGTAACAGTTTAACAAAAATGCAGGCAATTCAATATTTAGCTAATGAGAATAATTTTGAACTAGATTTTGAAAACAATAAAGAAGACTTCACTAAGCAGAAGAGACTGAGTGAATTATTAACAATGATTGATGAATATTTTAAATATAATTTTAAATGTTTAGAAGAAACTCATCCTGCAAAACAACAAATTACCAAGAGAGGACTTCCAATTACAAATGTTTATGGTTATTGTCCATCTTCAGACACTTTTAATAAATATTTTACAAGTAAGGGTTTCACATTAGAAGAACTTAGAGAAGTTGGTATTAATACAGATAATGATTTTTGTAGATTAAGTGATAGACTTGTATTTACAATTTACAATATTTTTGGACAACCTATTGGTTTTACTGGAAGACAGTTAATTGAAAATAAAAATTCTGGTAAATACATTAATACATCTAATAATTCTATTTTCAACAAATCTAAAGCTCTATATGGAATTGAAAGAGCTAAGGATAAAGCAAGAAAAGATAAGAAAATTATTTTAGTTGAAGGTCAGTTTGATGTTGAAGCTATGCATAGTTTTGGATTAACCAATACTGTTGCTGTAAGTGGTTCAGCGTTTTCAAAGGAGCAAGAAAAGCTAATTTTAAATATTATTGGTGATGATGGTAAGATTATTTTAATGTTAGACGGTGATAACGCTGGACAAAAAGCCATGAATCATATTTTCCAGAAGTTTCCTGAACTTCAAAATATGTTATTTATAGTTATTTTACCAGATGGTAAAGACCCTTGTGAAATGATTCAATCCAAGACGCCTTTTCCTAAGCCAATTAGTATCAACTCTTATTATTATAATTCAATTAAGAGAGAATATTTAAATGATACACCTGAGAGTAAAGCTGAATTCATTCAAAAGATACAAGAGTTATTTACAAATTATATTGAAGATAACGTTCTTAAGAAGAATTACTTAGAAAAAGCTGCCTATGAGGTTGGTGTAGAATATAAAGATTTAAAATTAATTAGTAATAAGAAATACGAATCAAAGAAAGAAGATTTGAAGCCATATATTAAATGTTATTTATTAGCATTAAAGGTTTTTATTGACACTCAAAAAACCAACGAAATTAGTATTAATCCTCAAGATTTTAAAGGTACTCCATTTATTGGATTTATTAAAGAGTTATATGATAATGGAATGATTAGAATTGAAGGGAAAAATATAGAATCAACAAATGTGATTGATAAGAGTTTATTATCTGAAAAATCTCAAAAAATATTAGAAGAGATTTATAAACAAGAATATGACATATTAACAGATAAATTATTCATTCAATCATATTACAAATCGCTTATTGAACAAGCAAAAACAGAATTAACGAAAGAGAGATATGACAATGGAATTAAGTGATCGAATACACGCTTAAAGGCATGCACTAAAAGTGCATTACGTTCACAAGTCTTAGGTTAGAGAAATCTTACCTACGTTAGTTAAGTTATGACACCTGTGGTTGTTGGGCAAGACTACAGCTCTGTCGATTAGTTTTAAGTTGGATGCTGGTGTATAGACAGTCCTGTGAGCTAGTTGTAAAAAGCTTAATTAACATTGACGATGCCAAGACCGACACCAACTTTGGTAATAGAAGTTGGTTAGGCACTACGGTTCGATAGGTACCGTCTTAAAGAGTTAAACTTATCATCAACGAAAGGAGCGAAAGCGTATGGTAGTATATGTTTTAGATTTGAATGGACAACCACTTATGCCAACCGTACGTTTTGGTAAGGTTCGGAGATTACTTAGAGATAAAAAAGCAAAAGTGGTAAGACGTTGTCCATTCACAATCAGGTTATTATATGAAACGGAAACTAACGTAGTGCAAGATTGTTATTGTGGTGTAGACACTGGTTCTAAGCACATAGGCGTAGCAGTCGTTGGAAACGATAAAGTACTATATCAAAGTCAAACTGAACTAAGAAACAATATCAAAAAGAAAATAGACGCTCGTAGAGCATATAGACGTAATAGACGTTCTAGAAAAACTAGATACAGAAAACCTAGATTTTTAAATCGTAAGAATTCTATGAAATTAAATAGACTTCCACCTTCTGTTAAACATAAAGTTCAAACGCATATTGATGAAATTGAGTTCTGTAAAAAGATTTTACCTGTTTCTGATTTAATCTTAGAAGTAAGTCAGTTCGACACGGCTTTGATGAAAAATCCATCTCTTATTGATGAGATAGTAAGGCATTGGTGTTATCAAAAAGGCTTTGATTATGGCTACTCATCAAGACGAGAAGCGGTTCTTCACAGGGATAACTACACTTGTCAGTGTTGTGGAAAGAAGAATTGTAGATTAGAAGTTCACCACATTAAATTCAAAAGTCAAGGTGGAACTGATGATGAAGAGAACTTAATTACTTTGTGTGAAGATTGCCACAAAGCAATTCATGTTGGTACTATTGTCTTAAATAAAGAACCTAAGAAGATGAACTTGAAGTACGCAACTCACATGAGCATAATTAGGAGTCAGTTGCTTAAGATTTATCCACAAGCAGTTGAAACATTTGGTTTTGTAACAAGCGAAAACAGAAATCGTCTTGGATTAGAGAAGAGTCATTTTATAGATGCTTGTGTAATTGCTGGTGGTGGTGAAAAATTTGAGTGTAATGATGAAATTTTTTACAAGAGACGAGTTGCATATAATGATAGAAAATTAACAAAAGGTATTAGGGGAGAGCAATCTATCCCAGTAGGAAAAGTACAAGGATTCAGAAAATTTGATAAAGTGAAATATTTTGGAAAAGAATATTTTATTAATAGTAGAATATCTAGAGGTGGATATGCAGTACTTATGGATATATTTAATAATAAGATTGATTTTTCTTATATGCCAAATGGATTCAAAATACCAAAACTACTAAATTGCAAAAGAATAAGTGCTAGGAGAAGCACTATATGTACAGAAATAGAAGTAAAAGCAATTCATTTACAAATTTAAAGGTATGTAATTTTCTTGCTATATAAATTTACGGAAGGAGTAATTAAATGGAAAATTATAAAATGGGGTATGAAAGTTTGCTCGAAACAGCAGAAAAGTTAGACTCACAAATTGAGTACATTAAGGAATGTATTGAAGAAGCGGGTTGTTGGTACATTAGTACAGATGAAGAAGATGAAGACAATCAGATGTTTATTATGCGAAAGCATGAAGTCATTTCAGTTATTGATTTTGATGCTTTAACAATTAGTGTGAATTATCCGGAAATGATTTTTAGGGGAGCATATAGCAGTATGTTATCTAAGATTGCTGAAAGTTTATTAGAAATTAAGGAACTATTGGAAGACGATATTGAAGATGATACTGAAAATGAAAACTTTATTACAGTTGAAAGTGGACTTGTTTGTGATAAAGCTATTGAAAACTTAAACTTTTTAGTTGAATATAAAGACAATTTTGATACATTACATTACAATGAATTTATGGAAATTTTAACAGAAGATTTAACTTCAGAAGAAATTGAAGATATTGAATCAACATTTGATGTATCTGATAATTTATATTCACATGAGATTTATGAAGATTGTGATAGTGAAATTATTTTAGATTCATTTGAAAGCGAACATGAAGGATACGAATTTAACCATTTGTTAGGTGTATGGGTTCATACTGGAAATGATGAAACAAAATATCTAAATTTCTTGCATAAAGCAAATTCTGGTGTATCATTTACTATTGATTTAGAAAATGGTGACATTACATATATTGATGATGACGTCGATGAAGATTCTGTAGTAGATTTATTTGATTTTTAATTATGGAAAACAGAAACAGAATAAGTAATATTCTTCTTATAATTGTTAGTGGTTTATTAATTTTAACGTCACTAAGAATGCAGTATTTAGATAAGAAGATTGAAACACAAGAAAACAAAATTATTGAGCTTCAGAACGACCTTGATGCATCTAATGAAAGAGTCAAGGAATTAGAAAAAGTTAGTGAAATCTCTAAAGATGAAGATTTGGAAAAGATTAAAGATAAGTTAACTGATGCTTATAATAAAATAACAGATTTATATGATAAGTATGGAAAACCATCGATAGACGAAATCATTAAAAGCATAAAAGAAAAGTAGACTACTAATTTAGTCTACTTTTTGTCTTTTCTAAAATCTTGTTCGTATGTGTAATATAAATTTCGCATTCCATTATCAATCTTCTTATCAACCAAGTTCATACCAATAATATAATTTTCTGTCATCTTTTTAGTTGATGGAGATGGGAAATATCCTGTTCTTTCAAACATTCTTCTTAATGGTGGTCTTTCATGATTAAACTTTTTATATTCTTCTATATATTCAGGTGTATTTAATTTTCTATAATATTCTACAACCTTGTCGAATTTTTCTTGAATTGTCGCAGTTGTATTTGTTGCAAAGTACATTTTCAATTCTGGAATATTCTGTTGAGCATCAAGAACTGTTTTAATTTTAGCGTTTCCTATTTCAACATCATCCTTTTTTATAATTACAAAACTATTGTAATCATCTAAAAATGAACCAGCTTCTCTAACTGTTAGTCCAGCAGCCTGAAGAGCAACTTCGCATTGAAGTTTACTAGCAGAATTATCTTTATTATAGTACCATATTGTTTTATATGAATGAATTTCAGCATTACCTAATCTTCCACCATCACCATAATATCCTTTATCTTTATGCATGTGGTCATTATCTAAAAAATTAAATTTTTTGAGAGCTGCAAGACTATCATGCATTTCATTTAGATAAGTTTTTGCTTTTGTTAAATCCTCAAAATGTGGTGAATTACAAAAAGGACATGAAGCAGGATTTTTTGCATGACATTCTCTAATCTGTTTTAGAAAAGGTGAAAAATGGTATATTTTCTTTGTTTCTGACATAGGAAAACCTCTCTTTATTGATATATGAGATATATCGATTAATACTGTTGTATAATATTATATGATAGAGAGGAAATTAAAAAATGTTGTATAATACTAAGGAGCTAAAGAATAGACTTGTAGAAGCATTAAGAGAAGAAGTGTCTAAAATGGAAATAAAACCTGTTTTAAAAGTTCTTCTTGTTGGTAATAATCCTGCAAGTATTTCTTATGTTACAAATAAACAAAAATTAGCTGAACAAATTGGTATTGATGCTGAAACAATCAGAATCACCGAAAACGTTTCTCAAAAAGATTTAAATGATTATATTGAGATAATCTCTAACAAAGATTACGTTGATGGTGTGTTGTTACAATTACCTTTACCGTCTCATTTAAGTGAGAATGAAGCATTATCACATTTAAATCCGTTAAAAGATGTTGATGGATTAACATTAGAGCAACAAGGAAGATTATTTAGTACAAAAGCTATGTATAAACCATGTACACCTAAAGGAATTATTGCTATTCTTAATGATTTAGGATATGAACAGTTAAATGGTTTAAATGTTGTAGTAATTGGACGTTCTAAACTAGTTGGTATGCCAGTTGCCAAACTGTGTCAAGATTTAGGTGCAACGGTAACAATATGTCATAGCAAAACATTAAATATGAAAGAAATTACAAAAAATGCAGATATTCTTATTGTTGCAATTGGAAAAGCCAAGATGATTGATTCTTCTTATGTTTCAGGTAAGACAAAAGTTGTTATCGATGTTGGTATTAATCGTGTAGATGGTAAATTATGTGGTGATTGTGATACACAGGATATTGAAGATAAATATCACAATACATGTACAATTACTACAGTACCTGGAGGTGTTGGTCCAATGACGGTTGTTTCATTAATGGAAAACACAATTCAATCTGCAAAGTCAAAGGTAAATAAGTGATGATATATACATTAGCATTAGATATTTCAACATCAACGACAGGTTTTTCATTATGGAGAGATAAGGAATGTATTCTTAGTGATTCTGTTCATAAAAAGAATAAGAAAAATGATACATGGATAGACAGGGTAACATATATGTCTAATCATATTAAAAACATAACAAAAGATTATGAAATAAGTTATATAGTTGTTGAAGATGCATTCAGTCGATTAAATGTAAACACACTAAAAAAGTTGTGTTTAGCTCAAGGTTTAATTATTGGTGCAGTATCTCAAGAGAACAGTAAACTTATCATGGTTTATCCTAAGACATGGCAAAGTTATCATGGTATAGCGAATTTAAAAAGAGAAATGTTAAAAGAATTTACACTTGAAAATGCACCTAAAATTATTCATCGAGAATTAACAAGTAATACAGACGATGAAGCTGACTCAATTCATATTGGAAGTTGGTTTGTGAACAAAGGATTAGAAGAAGAGGATATTAATGAAGGAAATTAAATTAATAGCAGATGGATATACTTATGTATTCCCTAAAGGTGGTTTAGAAGAAACCATTATTGAAATCTACAACGGAAACAACAAAGAATTAAAGCAATATCAATTATCAGAGATTTATGGAGTAACACCTGCAAGAGTTCGATTAGTTCGTTATGCATTGAGTTTAGCAGGATTATTAGTTGATGAGTATGGAGAAGTTGTACCAGCTTTTACAAATCTTGAAGATGAAGTAAATGCGACATTAGAAATGATTGGTGAAGGATTAAGTATTATTGAAATTGCTAACCAATTAAATATTAGTACAACAACAATTAGCAGAATCATTAACGCTTGGAATTTAGTTCTTGAATGGCGTGGTGAAACTTATCATAGAAACGATATTTTAGAGGTAATGGAAGAAAATGAAATTGGAACAGAGGCAGAACCTTACGAATCCAATAATTTAACATTATCTGAACTATTTTCTGGTGAGACTGTTCCTGTAGGTGCTCTAAAGAGCGCTAGAGTGCACAGATTAAAGGATGGTAGTTATAGTAAATCATTTACTTTTGACCCTCAGAGAGCACACAGTGACACTCAGATGCACTCTTATGAAGAGTTGAATGAAGTTATTAACAATTTTACACCTGAGCAGCCAAACCTAGATAATCATGGAATGTTAACCGAAGTATTCGCATTATCTGATGTTCAGTTAGGTAAAGCACATGAAACAGGTGGTGGTTCCAAAGAAACAATTGAGCGGGTATTACAGTCAGCATATAAGTTTAAGGAACGTATTTTAAGAACAAAACCAGTGTCAGTTATTATTACAGACTTAGGTGACGGAATTGAAAATATTAATAATACACCACAGCAATTATGCACAAACGATTTAGAGTTAGGTGAACAGATTAGATGTTTCAGACGATTAATGTTGGAGGTAATTAAGATTATCGCACCTTATGCTCCTAAGGTTTATGTTGTGAGCGTACCTTCTAATCATGGGGAGATTAGAAATGGTGGTCGTAAGCCAACAGGTACTCCTGAAAATGACTATGGTATTGAAATTAGTTTCCAGCTTCAAGACATTTGTGAAAATGCAGAACAGGAGTGTTTACGTAACATTACATTCGTAAGACCTGCAAATAAACAATTGACAGCGGTCGTTGATTTAGAGAATGGTTCACAAATTGCGTTTAACCATGGCCATAAAGCACAAGGTGGTATTCAGGGCCAAGAAGCATGGTGGAAGAACCAGTGCTTTGCTGAAATGCCGGGTAGCCATGCAAATATCATGGTAATGGGCCACTTCCATAATCATCAAGTTATGCAGACAGGTGGTAAGCGTTGGTTGATTAGTTGTGCAGCTTCGGAACCGAGTTCAGACTATTTCTCATCATATAGTGGTAAATCTTCTGTACGTGGTGTTACAACATTCGCAGTAAACGAAAAAGGTGTACCAGTGTTTATTGAAATTTTATAAGAGCGGTTAATAACTGCTCTTTTTGATATATTATATGTAGAGGTATAAATATGATAAGAAAAGATGATTTTGTACGTAGCATTAATTCAATATTAGAGCAAACAGAACGAGATGAAGAAATAAATAATGCTCTAGATGTTATATGCAGTAATGATTATTCCAGTTGTGTTGCAGAAACATCAACTATTGTTACAACTGCCTTAATAGAATTACTAGGAAATTTAATAAATGATGAAGATGATTATATTAGTTGGTGGTTGTACGAAGACGTTGATAAAGTTATCACTGATGCATTTGGAAATAAGATAGAAATAGATACACCAGAAAAACTTTATGATTTTTTAATCAATAATTATAAACAATCATAGAGATTGTTGTATAATATAAATGTAATTAGAACTAAGCACGCTAGAGAAAAGAGCGTCGGAGGAGAAAGTATGAGTCAAATTACACTACAAGCAAATTTAACAAACGATTTAGAATTAAAGCAATCTAAGAATGGTAATGCATATTGCCAGTTAGTACTTGCACAGTCCACACGTTATTTAGATGGTGAGGAATGGAAGGAAACAGGTTCTCGTTTTTGGCGAGTAATGATTTATGGTAAGCAGGCAGAATACTTATGCAATTGCACACTACCTAAGGGAACTAAGTTAGTTGTTGTTGGTGACCTAGTTGTTGAAGACCGTCCTGAATGGACAGACAATTCAGGAGTTACACATGAAGCAACATCTGAAGTAACAGTTCGTGCAAAGAGTGTTTCAGTAGAAATTAACAACTGGTACGACATTACAGTTACAAAGCATCCTGCTTCAGGAGCATCAGTAACACAGACAGTTGCATCTGCACCTAAGCGTCAGACTACTGCAACTAAGAAAGCAACACCTGCACCTAAGGTTGTAAAGCAAGAAGAACCTGAAGAAGACATTTTCGGTAGCTTAACCGAAGATTCTATTGGTTCAGATGATACTGTAGACCTTTGGGGATAAGTTAGTTAATTAAAAGAGAGGTAAATTAATGCCTCTCTTTTTTGATATATTTAAAAAGAAAAGGAGACTAATTGTATGACAAAGGTTAAGGCGCTAAATAGAGACGGTAAAATTACTTGGTGTACAGCGAAGAATCCAGGTACAGGAACATGTAATCACGTTTTTCATAAAACCAAGAATACAACAAACGAAAAATTTCAACAAAAAGTAGACGAATATAATGAAAAAATGGCAAAACTACTAAATAGTAATTTATGGACAGATAGAAAAGAGTGTGCAGACGCTGGTTATGGATTAAATACTCTTATGGATGATGAGAATTATCAGGTTAGATTATCTGTTGCAGAACAAGGCTACGGTTCAGAAAAGTTAGCGCACGACGAAAACAAATTCGTACGACGTGCTGTAGCAGAAGTTACAGACAAGTATGATGATATTTTAGTTAAAGATGAAGATTTTATGGTACGAGCAGCAATTGCAAAACGTGGTAGATGCCAAGACAAATTAATAAATGATGAACATTGGGTAGTTCGTGAACACGTTGCCAAAAATGGATATGGACATGATATTCTTGTAAAAGACAGTGACCCATTTGTTAGAATGGAAGTTGCTCGTCAAGGTTCTTACTCTGATATTCTTATGAATGATGAAGATGAATTAGTAAGAGAGATTGCATTAGAAAAATATAATGAAGGTAGACTTAAACAACTATATGAAGGTACCATGAAGAAACAAGACATATACAAATGCATAAATGATAGGATAGGACTTGATATTATTGCAAGAAATAAAGATAAGTACATCAGAGGTGAAGTTGCTGCAAAAGGTGAATGTACAGATTTACTTGTTAAAGACGATGAACCATACGTAAGAAGTATGGTTGCACTAGCCCAACATCATCACCATATTTTATCTCGTGATAAAGATGAAAGTGTTAGAGCCGCTGTTGCTTCTTGTTGTAATAAAGAAATACTTAGTAAATTAGCGACAGACAGTAGTCCATTAGTGAGACAGAAAGTTGCATATCGTGGTAATTTATTGAGCAAAGAGGAATTTGACAAATTGTTAAACGATGAAAATTTTTATGTTAGAGAAGCAGCGAAATTAGCAGGAAGGGAATAATTTATGACAAAATATCATGTAAAACCAGACGGAAGCATTGGTGTATGTAATGCAAAACAGAAATGTAGATATTCAAAATTTATTCATGTAAATGCTGATTCACCAGAAGAGGCTCAACAACAGGTTGATGGTTTTAATCAAATAATTGCAAGATTTTCAGAACCGGGTGGAACAATAACAGAAGATGGCGTTAAAATAGAATTAATTAAACATGGAAAATGTTTAGATATTTTAGTAAATGATAAAGATGAGTATATAAGAAGAAAAGTTGCTCAGTATAGTAATAGAGATGAAGACTTAGATATTTTAGTAAATGATAAAGATTGGTTTGTAAGATATTTAGTTGCGGAAAAAGGAATAGATAAATATTTGGACAAACTACGCAACGATGAAGATTATCATGTAAGAGCAATTGTCGCATCATTTCATAGACCGCAAGATGTTAAATATTTTATTAATGATAAAGATTCATACGTTAGAGAACAGTCTGTTGAAGCTGGTACAGATGAAGTGCTTGATAAACTTCGTAATGATGAAAGTAGAGACGTTAGATTGTTAGTAGCGAAATACGGAAGAGATGAGGACTTAGACATTCTAATATATGATGAAGATGAGTTTGTTAGAGCTCGTGTTGCTGACAATGGTAGAGATAAAGACTTAGATATTTTAGCGGATGATGACAGTGACACTGTAAGAGAGGCTGTAGCGCATTTTGGAAGAGATAAAGACCTTGACAAACTTCGTTATGCTAAAGAAGATAGAGTAAGAATTTTTGTTGCTGCAAAAGGAAGACCTCAGGATAGGGACTTATTTGTTAAGGACCCTAGTTGGGTTGTAAGAAAAACTTATGTTGAAAATTGCAGAAACGTAGAAGATGTTAAACCTTTCTTAAATGATGAGGACATAACAGTTAGAGAAGAAGCAGAAATGACACTGTCAATATAAGAGATACTCGAAAGAGTATCTTTTTAAGATTTTAGTAAGAGGCGAGAACGTTTTTAATAGTGCTATTGTACCACTTTTACAGCCTTAAAAGTGGTGAAAATGAAGAAGCTGTATAATCTATCACTTTTAGCGAAAACGGCGGCGAGAATGCATCTAGCGATGCCTCTAAAGAGTGCATCCTGCATCACTTTCTGATATATAGATTGTTGTATAATAACTATATAAAGAAGTATTAAAAACAAAGCGAAAGGAACAAAGAAATGGCTAAGAAAAAAGAGTTAACAAAAGAAGATAAAATTAAAGATTATAAAGCATCTGACATCCAATCGTTAACACCTCTACAACACTTGAGACAAAGATTAAATCTGACGTTCGGGGACGAGCGTGGTGCTGAAGACTATCTATACTCATCTCAAAAGAATGTAGCAATTCGCGAAATTTGGGATAATAGCTTAGGTGAAGTCGCGATTGGTGTTGCAAATCGCCTGAGAGTAACATTTTATAAAGATGGTGTCGTAAAGATTGAGGATAATGGACGTGGTATTCCAACAGATATTTCAGAAGACGCTTATGGAAATAAAGTATCAGGTATCTTTAAGGCGTTAGGACTATTACAGTCAGGTTCAGCATTAAAAGGCGTTCAAAAAGGAAAATTTACAACATCACAGAATGGTGTAGGTGGTTCTAGCACAAACGGTACGTCAGAATGGTTCAAGGTAAGAGTCTTTAAAAATAAGAAGATTTATGCTTTAGACTTTTTAGACTACGTACCAGGATTATTTGATGATAATGGAGTGTTTAAACCTGCTAAAGATAATTCAGAAATATTTACATTAAAGGACAATCGTTCAAAAGAAGATAAGGAGTTATTTGCACATGGTTCATCTGTTGAGTTTAAATTGAACGATAAATGGTTTATTGTACCATATCCATTTGATAAAGAAGATATTATTGCACGTATTAGAGGTGCAGCTTATTTATATCCTCACACAACAATGGAAGTATTAGATGAACAGGAAGATGGCTCATTCGATAAACAAATTTTTAACTCAGAAGAAGGTATTAAGGAACTTGTTGATATTCAAGTCGGTAACAATATAACAAAGATTATTGATTTTAAAGGTGCGACAGCTTTTAGAGAAAGAGGTCAAGGACAAAGTAATCCTAATATTCCTAAAGGTGCTACAGGAGAAACGTTACTTGAATATATTGATAAAGAATATAATGATGGTGATTTATTAAACGACGAGCGTGAGTTGTATTATAATTTAGCATTTAACTACAATAGTGGATATGATTGTGTCATTGATACATACTGTAATGATATTCGAACAACACTCGGTGGAGTACATGTTCAAGCATTAGAAAAAGCATTAACAGATGCGTTTAACACGAAATTCCGTTCTATGAAGAATGGTTTAAATAAAAATGATAGTGATGTAATTGTTAAAGACATAGAAGAAGGCTTAACAGCTGTATTATCCATAAAGACAAATGTACCTAGATTCGTCGGACAAGAAAAACAACTACTTGGTGGTAAAGAATTACAAAAAGCTTTATATGATAGTATTTACTCTCAGTTAATCGAATGGTTAAATAAAGGCTCTAATCGTGACGATGTTGAAATTATCGCTAAAAAAGTAATTACAGCGATGAAGAACAGAACACGTATTCAAGAGCAGCAGGAATTAAATAGAGAGAAGAATAAGGTTCTTCGTGATTCATCTATGCCAGTTAAATTAGTTGACTGTGAAATTACGCATGCACCTATTTCAGAAATATTTATTTCAGAAGGTGATAGTGCCTTAGGTGGTTTAAAGGCGATTAGAGATTCTCGTTATCAAGCGCTTTTCCCTATTAGAGGTAAGATTTTAAACGTATTAAAAGCATCTCCTAAAGATATTATGCAAAACCAAGAAACACAAGATATTATTAAGTGTTTAGATTGCGGTTTAGGTGAGGACTTTGATATTGAGAAGATGCGTTATCATAATGTTGTTATTGCAGCCGATGCCGACGTTGATGGTTCAGCAATTTCTAATTTATTAATTACATGGTTCTGGGTATTAATGCCTGAAGTAATTAAACAAGGACGATTATTTAGAATGTTATCTCCATTATATGAGATTATTATTTCTAAGGATGAGGTTTATTATTGTGTAAATTCTCAAGAAAAAGAAGATGTTGAGAATAGATTAAAGAAAGAAAATAAAGAGATTAAGAAAATTAATCGATTTAAAGGTTTAGGTGAAACAGAACCTGAAATATTGTTTGAAGTTGGTATGAATCCTGAAACCAGACGTATTGCCAAAATCACAATTGAAGATGTAGAAAAAGCAGAAGAAATTATTAATTTAATTTCTGGTGATGATGCGGATGCGCGTAAAGAATGGATTATGGATAATCCTTATACACCTGAGGTTGTTGAATTTAATGAGGAGGTTGAATAATGAGCAAAAAGAAAAATCTAAATGATTTTGATATTGATAAAATTTTAGAAAATACTAGAGAACCAATTGAATATGAAATTGTTTATGCAATGAACAATTGGGGATTAGAATATGCTTATGCAACACTCCTTGATAGAGCACTTGTTTATAATTATGATTTTGTAAAACCTGTTCAATTAAGAAGTATTTGGGGTATGTACAAGCAAGGTTTAAGACCTGATAAAGGCAATGTAAAAGAAGGTCAAGTACAGGCTACTATCATGGGTAAATACCACCCACATTCAGATACGAGCATCAAAGGTGTATTAGATGGTTGGGCTCAAGCATTTAACTCAAGAGTACCTCTTGTAAAAACAACTGGACAACCTGGTCGATTTACTGGTGATAGTGCGCCAGCCGCTCGTTATCTTGAAGTTGGTATGAATAAAGCATGTTACGAACTTGTAAGAGATACACAAAATCATGGATGTTTGTGGACATTTAATGAACAAGGCGATGAAATAATGCCTCTTACATTACCTACAAGATGGCCGTTAGGGATTATCAATGGAACACAAGGTATTGCTACCGGTTTTGCTTGTAACATTCCTCCACATAATCCCGATGAAGTTATGAAAGCCTGTGTCGCGTATCTGCAAGGAAAAATAGACAAGCCTTCTAAAGTATATAAATATATTCAAGGTCCTGATTTTCCTACAGGTGCAACTGTTATTGGTATTGATGGTATCAAACAATATTTAGAGACAGGTGAAGGAAAATTTATTGTTAGAGGAAAATATTCTGTTAGGGAATTAGGTAAAGGTAGAGTTGAAATAGATTTTACTGAATTACCTTACAATGTTTCAGTAGAACAAGTAATTACAGATATTAACAATAAAAAGAAGAAGAATGGAAAATTCTTTGAAATATCAGAAATAAAGGATTTATCTGATAGACGTTTCCAGACAGATAAATGCGAAGTAAAATTAGCTATTTATGTAAAAGCTGGAGCCAACATTAATAAACTTATCGATGAGTTGTATCAATATACAAGGTGTCAAGTTTCATATTCTGTAAACGCTACAACTATTATCGACGATAAACCTCACATGAATACATCTATGTACGAAATGATTGAAGGTTTCTGCAGAATGCGTAAAGACGTCTATAAACTTCGTTCTGATTACAGATTAAAGATTATTGAAAAAGACTTACATATCTTAGATGGTTTGTTAAAGGTTTTGGTAGATATTGATGAGGCTATTAAAATTATTAGAAATTCTGACAACTCAGATATAGCTTCAGAAAAATTACAAAAGAAATTTAATGTTGATTCTATTCAAGCCAATCAAATTTTGTTAATGACATTAAAACAATTAACTAAAGCAGATAGTATTGAAATTAAACAAAAGCAAAAATCGTTAGTCGAAGAAAATAAATTAATTTATGATATTTTAAGTGATGAGACATTATTAAACAATGAGATTATTAAAGAACTTCAAGATACATTAAAAATCATTTCATCTCAAAGAAGAACTGAAATTGTTGGTGTATCAATGGAAGAAATGAAGCAACAACAAAAAGAGATTGAAAAACAGCATAAATTACTCGCTAAAGGTGTTGAATGTTTTGTTAATATTAATAAAGACAAAATTGGTAAGTCAATTGAGCATAATGACAATTCAAAATTTAAGGTAATGTCAGATAGTAACATTTTCATTATTGGTAAAGATGGTAACTGTAAAGAGTTAGAAGTTGAAAAACTACCTCTTGACGATGAACAAAGTATCTCAATTTTCGCTAATGGAAATGAAGATATTGTTGGTGTTACAAGCGATAATGGTTATGAAACATTAATTGTTTCTAATTTAGGTAACATTAATGTATTTAAGAACAGATTTAAGTCTGGTTTATTATGTAAGTTAAAAGATGAAGAATTAATGTTTGCTTCTCCAATTAGTGAAGAAGACAGAAAAAACAATTCCTTAATTATGATTAATAAACATGGTGAACTATTTAAGATGGATATTGAAAAACTGAAGTCAGTTAATGCTGGTTCAGGATTAATTGTTGGTACCAAAATGAAAGATATTATATTTGCTGGTATCGTTCATCATAACAATGTAATCAAAACAGTATCTAATAATGAAGTTAAGTACACATCTATAGAAGAATGTCCATCTAAAGGACGTGGTTCTTCTGGATATTTGTTACATAAACTAAAGAAAGACGATGAGATTATTTCTTGTGAAATTGTTGAAATGTCTGATGAGGTAATTTTAACAAGCCGCGGTAAAAGCGGTATTAAGAGAAAGTAAAAGGGTGGGTTGAATTTCCTACTCTTTTTTGATATAAAATATATGGAATACTATATTACTAAAAAAGGAACAATTAAAAAAGTAGAAAATAAATCAGAGAATATTGGTGCATATAAGAATATTTTCTTTGATTCTTTTAATGATGCTAAAGAGTTTGTGAGGAATATATATAAAACACATCTAGATGATATTGGTGTGACTCTGTGCACTCCTAATTTTGAATTCATTAAAACATTAATGGAAGACTTAAAATGCATTAGAGAGCGCTATAGGGTGCTAGATGACGATTACAAAAAATATAACTTATCATTAGATGATTATATAAACACTGATGAATGGAAAATTAGAAAACAATTATCTCAAAATTACTTCCATAAAGAAGGGCAATATTTATTTTACTTTATTGATTATCGAGACAAGAAAAATAAAAATCGTTTTATTTTCAATAAAAACAATTGTTTGTTACCAACGTATGTAGGCTTTCATGGTGCATTAGATAGAGATAAATCTAAAGATGATGAGTTAAACAATATTAAACAACAGATTAGAGAATTAAAGACTAGTGAATTGTTAGAACTTGAAAAAGAATATCACTTTAAATTAGATAAACTAGAACAAGAATACACTGACGCAAGAATAGAGTATCTAAAATTTCATAATCAATGTAGAGAAGATGATAAAAGAAAAAACGATTTAAAGAATACAATAATAGATTATACAAATAAATATGATTCTTTACAAGAAAAAATTATCATAAATAATATGTGGTTATATTCATCGTCAAAAGACAGTGGAATTATAATTAAAGATTTAAAAGATATGACCACAGATGATATAAAATATAATAATGAAAAAGGTTATAATATTTATGTAATAAGAGACAATCAAGTGTATAAAATTAAATATGTAGGAAATGCTTATAATAGAATAGCGATGATAGATGAAGAAAATAGATTAGTAAGAAATGACAGTAAAATATTAATTGATTTATATAGTGAAGGTGAACGTCTAGACTATCTAAACAAAGATTTAGGTTTCTTTGATAGAGAAGAAGAGTTCCTTAAGAAGGAAACTAAATTAAACGATAAGTTAGATAACTTCTTTAATAAAAACATAATTAAATAGTTTTGGCGAAGGCGTTTTCGATAGTGCTACTGTACCACTTTTACAGCCGCAAAAAGGTGAAAAATGAAGAAGCTGTATAATCTATCAGTTTCAATAAAAATAAGCACGAGAATTGATTCTACACACATTAGAAAAGGGAAGAAAATATGACAACAACAATAGAAACAATCGAACAATTAAAAAATTTTTTAACAAAGAAAGGAATTAAATTTATTCATAAAGAGTTCAATAATGGGATAATTAATTTGGTAACACATGACTATTGTCTTATAAGAGATAATTTAAAATACGATATATTAAATGTTAAAAATCAAAAATTAATTTTAAGTACAATCAATAAAATTAAAGCTTATAATTCTTTTTCTGAATTATTTTAGATACACAAGATAGGAGGTGACTCAAATGAAAAGAATACAAGTTAAAAATGCTACTAAACTATTTACAGATGAGATGTTGATTTATTCATTATCAGATTTCTCATTTAATAAACCTATTCAAGTAAAATTTATTCTATTCCTAGTTGGATTATTTGTCATTTGGGCGCTTCCGTTAATGATTATATTTAAAATTTTTAATCCACCTATGGTTATCTTGTATTTTGGACCTGTTGTTGGTGGAGCCGCATTATTCTCAGGACCATACTTTGGTGGTAAAACGTTTATCTCATGGGCTAAATGCTTTATAAAATATATTTTTAGTCATAAAAGATACTATGATGGTCATGGAAGAAGACAATTAACAAAAGCAAAAATTAATCATGTATATGTAGTATCAAGAGAAAAAGATTTTAAAAAGTTAAGAGAGATGATAGAAGAGGAGACAAGTCATGAGTAGAGATATTTACGGTCTATCTATGTATATAGGTGAAACGAAGTATTCACCTAAGATGCCTGTGTTCTTTGACAGTAACTATCCTGCATACATTAATAAACCACCTACAGCTGTTATTACAGGTACACTTGGTTCCGGTAAAACGTTCTTTGGTTTAACAATAGCTGCCCAGAACAGTTTAGCAGGAAAAGTTGGTGTCATTCTTGACCCAAAAGGTGATTTCAAAAAACTTAAAGTTCTTTATGATAAAGACATTATCAATAAGGTTAGTATATGGGATATTTCTGTCCATATAGATGAGCGCACAGGTAAACAATATGTAGATAAAGATACTGTCGGTATGCTTGACCCAACATGCTTTACACCTTACGATGTACAAAACGCTCAATTAACACTAGACGTTATTAAAGACTTGTTAGGTGAAGATTTAAAAGATGAACAGGCAAGTATCATTTCTAACCTCGTGCGAGATTTGTGCAAAGAACCTGCACCTAGTATGAAACGACTAATTACTAAAATCGGCAGACATGAATTAGGTTCAGTACGCGCAATCGCAACAAAACTAGAACTGTTATTCTCTAGCCCAACAGCACAGATTTTAATGTATGACAGAAAAACAGAAAAGAAAACACTAAACATTAAAGACGGTATTACAATTATAAACATGTCAGCATTAACACTACCAACACAAGGTAAGCTTTTAAGTGAATGTACGTCAGAAGAAAAAATATCGCTTGTCATTATAACGTTACTAAACAGACTAATTAGAGATATTATGTTTAACATGCCTGTTAATATTCCTAAGTTTCTAATGATAGATGAGGCATGGTCTGTCGTATCTTTACCATCAAGTCGTAATATGATTAAAGAAGTTTTACTAAAAGGACGTTCTCTTAACATGGCATGTATCTTATTGACGCAAGCAACATCTCATTTTGATTTGAACGATGGTTCAGATTTAGACGCTGGTATCTTAATGCGTTTTGCGTTTAGAAGTTATGACACAAAAGATAATATATTAACATGTCAGAAAATGAGAATTAACGAGTATCAACAGTGGGCTGGTATATTGACAGCATTGGATAAAGGTGAATGTTTAATGTGTGACGCATTTGGTAGACATGGTATCGTTAGAATACGAGCAGATGAAGAGTGGACAGAAATATTTAAGACAACACCAGAATTAAATTGATATATAGAATAAGTAAACGAAACTGAGGGAAAATTCTTTCAGTTTCTTCTACTGGCCTAAGTTGTATAATAACTATGGAAAAGATTGAAAGGGGAAAGTATAATATGACACAATCTAAAATGATATTCATTGGACAGAAAGAGTTATATAATGTTTTTAGTAATTATAGTCCAGATTTGTTAGACTTTCAGAAATTTTATGAAAATATTAAACAGGTTGATGAAGACATAGATAACGAAGAATTTGACGAGAATACATGTTGTCTTATTGTTTCTTCACTTCTGTTTCACGATAATGAAGATGATTTCATTGATTTCGTAGCAAGAATAAGTGATGCAGCAGTAATGAATATTCTTCTCATTGGAAACGATAAAGATTATGAAGATGAGATGAGATACAAAGTTGAAGAAGCTCAAAAAATAAATGGAACAGATGGTTGTCCTTTCTATTTTATCAATTATGGAAATGATATGATGGATGAATTAGAAAAATCATTAAGAAACTTTGTTGGTTCAGATATTATTGATAGTGAAGTAAAGAAAAATGTATATAATGCTATTGATAATTTCATTACAATTAATAGTGATGAGGATGAAGACAATGAAGAGGATACGAACACTAACGAAGAGACAAAAAATAATAACGAATCAATGTTGAGAGGTGATGCAAAAATTATCACAATTACATCATCTAAAGGTGGTGTTGGTAAATCAACAAATACACTTCTTATTGCATCTGGAATTAAGAGATTTTATCCTAACAAGAGTGTATGTATTGTAGACCTTGATATTACTGGTGGCCAACAATATTTCTTAAACAGTGCTCCTAGAGATGCTAAAACTGTTCTAAACATTTTAGAAGAAGATACCGTTACAGAGGATGTGGTATTTGACACCATGTGGCATTCACCAACAGGAATAGATTTCTTGTTTGCTCCTAAGAGCGCTAAGAACATTGAATACTTAACACCTCAATTGTATGAAGATATTTTAAATGTTTTGAGTAATTTGTATGACATTGTTTTAATTGATACTAATGCAGGTAATGTTAGTGATATTACTGAACAGGTTACATATAAAATGGCTGATACATTTGTTGTAGTTACAGAACCAACAACAACAAGTTTAGCTATTTGTGCAACATTAATTAATCAAGAATTATCAAAGTATGATGGTAAATCTTATGTAATTATTAATCGTGTATATAACATTTCAGAGAAGAGTGCGATGTTGATTGAAAAAGCTTATAATGAAGATGATATTGCGGGAATCATTCCTCTACGCTCAGACATCATCTTAACAGCTTATGAAGATGGTAAATTAAATGATGTATTAAATAATTCAGAATTTGCAGAATCATATAAATCTATCATTGATAAAATACTAGGAGAAAATAATGGTTAATTACATTCTATTATTTTCTCTCACTCTTTTATCATCAACAATGGGCAATGTTAAGAATATTTTATTAATTAAAGGTAATAAAACAACACAATATATTATTACGTGTATTGATGCGTTAATATATGCATTCTTGTTAAAATCAATCACATCTGACAACACGATTTACGCCATTATCGCATTCGTATGTGGTAAAGGTTTCTCTATCACATTGACAGACATAATTATGTCTAAAATTAGTAAGACGGTATATCTTGCTCACCTATATGAAAGAAAAGACAAGACAGAAGAAATAGTAGATTATTTAACTATTAAAAACATTTCATTCACAATTTTTGAGGGTGATTATGTGAACGGTACAAGGTACATGTTTACAATGCACCTAAATAAAGACCAAATAAATGAATTAAGAAATTATTTAACAGATGAACTTAAAATACAAAATATTACAATGGATGTTTCAGAAGTTAAAGTTAGCGGGCATATAGAAAGTAAGGTATAATAGAATTATGACAAGAAAAGATTGGAAAGGACGACCATATATTTTTAATGGTGATGGAACGTTCTATGAATTTGATGGAAACATCGAAGTGTATAAAACATGGAGTGATATAACTGTAGCATCTCCTAATAAAATTTTAGAAATAAGAAATAAATATAATTTTGAGACTCAAAAACAGATTTTCCATTTCTTATGGTTATTACAAACAAGTACAAATGGATTGGTGCATTATTCAGATGGAAAACAGAAAGAACGAGTCGAAAAAGCAATTCAAAAAGGTATTGCAAAGTATAATAAAATTAATCACTATAAGGTTGGAATAATTATTCTTGTAGACACAATGTATATGATTGGAGAATCTGAAAAATATTTTTTACCAAAAGCGCAAATAACATTAATAGAACAATTAACAAAAGATGCTATTGTTATTATGGATGATGAGTATTATCACAATAACTCAAATAAACTAGATTTAAGTAAAATAAACGAACTTAAAGTTATCGCAGATTATGACATTCCATCATGTTTAGATAGGAAGAAAGATGATAATAGACCTATTTATATTTTGGGTAGTAGAAACATTTTTAGAAAATTATACAAATACGTAACAGATTTATATGTTACATATACAGATGTAATTCATACGCCAACAATCAATAGTCATTTCTTTACAAATATTAATCTAAATATGTTTAATATGGAGAGTACAGAATCAGTACAAACACAACAAGGTTTATTACAACCGACACATTTGACTAAAAAGAAAAACATAGATATTCGATGGAAAGAAAATGTTTTTGACTGTAGATACAAATAAATAAACTTGCTTATGTAAGCAAGTTTTTTGATATATATAACATAATCAAGAAAGGAACACATGTATGGAAAAGAAAGAGTTTAGTATTCCTGCAATTGGAATAGTAGATAATATTGTAATTACAAAAGATGAGACATGGGCATATTATATTATCGCTGAACATCCTTATTTATTTTTAGATATGCAAGGTAGAGCGAATTTCTTTATAGAAACAATTAATACGTTGGGTGAGTTAGCGAGAAATGGAAATAAAATTATGGATTGTCATTTGTTGATTTCTAATCAAGAAATAGACCCAGAGCCATGGAGAAAAAATACAACAAATATCTTTTACACTATTAATAACGATAGTAGTTCTAGAAGAAGATTTGAAAATTATGTTAGAAAACAGACAGCTGAATTAGAAAATGAAGGATATTACCAGAGAAAAATTATGCTTGGTATTAAACTAACAAATAGATTGTCTGTAGAAGATGCAATTAAAAATCCATTAGAATTTGGCTTCGGTGATTTATTTCATTCTCTATATTCAACAATTAAAAAAGCATTATTCTTCAAAGAGCTAGAAATATCTAAACAAGAAACAGATAATCTAAAACAGATTGAAGAGACAATTTTCACTCAATTGACAGGAGGAATCTTTGCTGCAAAGAGACCATCTTCTGAAGAATTATTATTAGCAATTAAACGTAGATTATATCCAGCGATGCCAACACCTTATCTTGAAACGGACTATCAAAACAGACTTGGTTATTATGATATTGTATATGAAACTGGTGCAGAGATTGAAGAATTTCCTAGATACGTTAAAATCACACAAAACCACAGCGGTGTAGATTTTACAGGATATAGAGCAACATTAAGTTTTAGTAAATTTCCAAAAGACCTGGCATTTCCATCTGCTGTTCCACCATTTTATAATAGAGATATAATTTTACCATTTACAGTAAATGCAAGATTCCAAATGATTCCAACATTGAAAATGAAACAAAAGTTGGAGAAAAAAGAGCAGGATTTAAAAGATGAATTGAACAACTTAAGTAATTCACAACAAAGAGTTTCAACTGCTATCGTAAAGAAAGAACAAGAACGACACATGGTTGAGTTAGACTTAGAGGAAGATAGTTTACCATGGTTAATCGGTTCTTATCGTTTAACTGTTGAGGCACAAAGTTATGAGCAGCTAAAGGAATTTATTGCATACATTAAGTTAAATTATTCCAATAACGATTTTACACTAAGATGGACAAATGGTGACCAGTTAACATTGTTACAAGAAGAGTTTCCTGGTGGTAAATTAAAAATTAACGATTTTAGTCAGACAACTAATTTAGCGTTGTTAGGATTATCTGGTTTTAATATAGGTATTGGTGATGTAGGAGACCCTATTCCATCACTAAACGGAAAGGTTGAAAAGTTATAATATGAAAGGGATGTTAAAAAGATTTATCACAAGTGCAATTATGTTATTAATTGTGTTTGGTATGATTGTTGGTTTTATTCAACTAAACAACATAAAAAATGTCAGCGATTTCATTCATTATGGTAGAGCAAAGGGTGCCGAATGGAGTAAATGTATTAATGACTCTCTAACGTCCGGTGAGTTAAAATGTAATTTAGGACTAAAGGTTGGAAATTATATTGAATCTCAAGAACAGGCTGATGACATTAATAACAACTATGATACGCATTTAGTTTATGAACAACAGAAAACACCTTCTGAAATAAATAAGGATTTAGGATTAAATATTGAATCTGCGTATGAATCAAGTTTACAGAAGATGTCTGCAACAGGAATGTCAAAAGAAGCTGCTGAAAAGATGTTAAACTCAATCAATATTGTAGATAAATACAATGAATCTGCAAGATATAACAGAAAAGAATGGAAACATTGGTCAGCACAAAATGGTAACACATGTTGGAATACTAGAGAACAAGCATTATATAATCAAGGTAAAGATGTTGTGCTCTTAGACAAAAATAAAAAAGAAACAACAGATATTAATAAAGCATGTTCAATTAAATCTGGAACATGGGTGGACCCTTATTCAGGTGAAACATTTACAAATCCTGGAGATTTAGATGTTGACCATACAGTACCATTAAAAGCCGCTACTAAAATGGGTGCACAAGAATGGAGCGAAGAACAAAAAGAAATTTTCGCAAATGATTTAAATTCTGTTTTAGTAGTAACAAGTGCAAAGCAAAATAGAGCAAAAGGTGCCAAGACACCTAGTGAGTGGATGCCTGAAAAAGAAGAGTCTCATTGTGATTATGCAAAAATTTATATTGAGATTGTAAATAAATATAAATTAAACTTAACACAGGCCGATAAAGATGCTTTGGCAAAGGCATTAACAACATGCAAAGTGTAGGTGATTGATAATGAAAGTAATTACACAAGAAGATATTGATGCTCTAAAACTAGAAAACAAGCAAAATATTTTGGCTGGGATAGGTCAACAAGGCTTAATTAAACTCTTTCAAAATCAACCAAAATTCAAACCTATCGAGCCAAAGAAAATTGCATTAGACCAACAAATTGCAATTACATTATCTGAAAATGAAAAACAGAGACTAATACAAGATAGAGAAAGAATTAGAGAGTTAGGAAAGCTACCAAGTATCTCGAGTTATATAAGAAAGAAAATCTTACTTCAACTTGATATAGAACAATGGAGAACATTTGCAGAACAAGGATTAAAAAATCTAGACAATAGTGATTCTGAATCTAAAACATTACAAAAACAAAAAATTAGATTAATTAATAGTATAGACCAATTAGATGATATTGTTAAAGATGATATAAATACAGAAGAAATAAACAAATTAAAAAAGGAACTAGAAGAAATTGAAAATCGTTTAATGTTATTAAAATCAACCAAACAAGAAAAGCGTATTTATCGATTATCTGGTAACATTACATTTAATGAAGCCAACTTTGTTAGATGGAGAGCAGCAAGATTATCATTATCTTTGGCCGATTATATAAGATTTATCTTATTTGATTATCAACCAACAGTTGATGATAATCACATGTCAGTTGAATCAAGAAAAAGATTTTATGTATCAATTTTAGAAGTTGCACAAAATGGATGGGGAAATCCTCCTGTAGTAAACGAGTGTCCTAATTGTGCAAGATATTTAGACGATATTAAAAAACTACAAGAACAGATAGAATATCTAACAAATGAATTAAGTAAATATCAATAAGAAAGGGGATGATATATTATGTTTCTAAAAAGAAGTAAAGTTGTTTTATTTTCAATTATAGCTTTTATAACATGTATCATATCTCTTTCAACAATTCAAAGCGCCGCATGGGCAAACATGTGTAGTAGTACAGGTTCAGCAAACATGGCTAAAACAAGAAATGCTAATGCAATTTCACTACAAGCTGCACAAAGTCCATTAAAAGATGTCGTTAACAGAAAATACACTGGCGTTGAATTGTTTGAACAATCTGTAAATTATGCTATCGTAAACGGTGACAGAAACGACAATGACTGGTTTAGAGCAAATAGAACATCTGTAATAGATATTCTTGAAGCTGAAGCAACACCAAATCAAGAAGCAATTGATAGAGTTAAACAAACTGGACAAAATCCAATGTGTGTTGTTGGCGGTTTTGCAACAACGATTCAATCAACATTTTTAGGCATCACTAAATTTTTAGCAAAAATCACAGCAGATATTATTCAAATATTTTTTGATAGTTCATTAATATGTGATGGCTCAGGAAAATCATGTTACATTGATTTGATTAAAATTGGTGGTGGTACAGAAGGTGGTAATGGAGGAATTATTGGACAACTAACACGAGGAGTGTTTATGCCGATGTCCATTTTTGCATTCATCTCTGTAGCATTATGGTTATTATATAATGCATTATGGAAAGGTGAGCTAAGAAAAGGATTAGGCGGATTGTTATGGGCCTTAATGTCATTTATGATTGGCATAGGAATTATGATTGCACCAGTAAAGGTTGCTAAAATACCACAAGAAGGTGTAAATCTTATTAGTTCATGTATATTTAATGTAATGACTGGTGGAAGTTGTTTAGATAGTGGTGAAAAATTACAAGAACAACAGAAAGAACAATTCTGTACAGCATACGGAGATACAGACAATGCTAACCTTAAAAATCAATTCGCTGTAAATAGTTTATCATGTAACATTATAAAAGGTATTGCTATTGATAGATGGTCTGAACAACAATTTGGTAGAACATTTAACGAATTATATACAATGAACGCTCCTGATGGATATAATGTTGTTCCTCCTGAAAATCTCGCAGGAAAACCTGAAGACTATTGTGTAAGTATGTTTTCTGTAGAGTCCGCATTAAACAAAATTCAATCTAGTTATTCAGGTACAACACCTAAATTTACAGATGGCAATGGTAATGCTAAGGTGTGTAATATTGCTGCAGCTTATTTAGCGAATGCAACAATAGGTAATTTTGGTGAAACATCAGCGTTGACACAAGAATACGAATCAAAAGATTCTAGAATTGTTACAGGACAATCATACGTAATGGCAACACTTGCTAAGAACGAAGATATGTGGAATGCTATGACAGGAAGTGGAAGAGACCTCATTGGATTGTTTGGTGTATTATCAGCATTATTTACAGCGTTAGTATTCTTACCTGTTGTGTTAAGTGGTTTATCATTTAAATTTATTTCAATGGTAACGATTATGCTAGCACCTGTATTTATATTATTTAGTATTCATCCAGGTAAAGGTAAGAAGATTTTCTTAGGTTGGCTACAAGGTTTCTTATCAGCATTAATGAAATATTTTGCTGTAGGTATATTAGTTATTGTAATGACAAATATTTATGGTGCAGCATTCGCAAATCTCAATGGAACACTATTACTGATTGTTTCTATGATATTAGCATTAACATTTATTAGTTACAGAAAAGAAGTTGTAGACCTATTAGGTAAAGTAGACTTGGGTGGAACACAATTGAGTAATGCTTTAGGTGATAGATTAGATAAGATTAAAGATAAGGTTGGAGACTACGGAAAAGCCGCTGTTGCTGGTGGAATTGCTGGAGCAGTTACTGGACAAGGTATCACTTTCGGTATTACTGAAGGTGTTGCTATGCAAGCAAGTAGAGGTAGTGGTTTAATTGCATCTGGTGTAAGAACAGCTAGACGATTAAATAACCAAGCAACATCTTTAATTGATAAGACTAATAGAGAAATGAATGAGGCTAATAGAAACGCTGAAAACAAAGAGTTCTTAAATAACTTAAATAAGAACAATCAGATTAATAATGATAGTTATGGAAGTGAAGAAAATAAACAATATCTTGAAAATGATTTATCTATCGAAGAATCAAGAATGAAAGAAATGAGTGCTTCTAGCCTATCTTACTTCATGAAAGATTTGAAAGATGAGGTACACGAAATGTCTCCAGAAGATGTTCAAAAACATTCTGAAGATATTAATAGACGTAAAGATATGTTATCTTCATTAAATGACAATGTTGTTAAGGATGGTGTATTTAAGGGCAAGAGAAACTTTGTTGATAGCGAAGTAAACAAAGCTCAGAAAAACGTTGATAATCATGCATCGACTATTGATGATGAAACAGAAAGAAAAAACTTCTTAAAAGAAAATTCTAAGAAGATTGATGAGTATAGAAACACATTGAGAGACTCAATTCAGGTATCTCATGGTGAAATACAAAATATTGATACCAAGAAGATGTTAGATTTCGAAAAGAATTTCCAATTTGGAGATAAAAAAGAAAATCAAAGTAACGACAATATGAGTAATAATTAAAAGGAAGAGATATATTTTCTCTTCCTTTTTTATTTTATTTGGTGATGCTAGAAGCGTTCTCGCGTCTAATTTTACTAAAACTGATAGATTATACAGCTTCTTCATTTTTCACCTTTTTGAGGCTGTAAAAGTAGTACAGTAAGCCGCTGTTTTATGCTCTCGCCTTTTCTTAAAA
>ERZ773061.154-NODE-154-length-29888-cov-6.616431_pt1 | contig 29888 bp, 18 predicted proteins | sample MGYA00580627_ERZ773061 | MGnify/ENA primary metagenome ERZ773061 (study PRJEB29015, sample SAMEA2738119) | human oral metagenome | biome: human oral; feature: human-associated habitat; material: saliva | place: China | collected 2223 ...
GTGCTGCTCTACATACTGATAATGTTATGTACCCACCTGTTCCAATTACTAAGTCTGGCTTAAACTCTTTTAAGATTGTTTTTGCTTCACTTATAGAGTGAATTGTTTTTATTAATCTTTTTAAATTTTCGATTGTCGGCTTTCTGTATACGCCATAAGCTCCGATATGTTTTATCCCATAACCGGCTTTAGGAACTAGATCATTTTCTAGTCCCCTGTCCGTTCCTATAAATATGATTTCTGAGTTTGGTTGCTCAGATTTTATTTTGTTAGCTATCGCTATTCCAGGATTAATATGTCCACCTGTTCCTGCAGCTGCAATGACTACTCTCATTGATTCGCTCCTTCTTGAACTTCTTCTGTTTTTTCTTCTACTTTCGCATTTCTTGATATTCCTAGTAAGATACCCACTGATCCTAATAATATTATTAATGATGTATTTCCATAGCTTAGAAATGGTAGTGATATTCCCGTATTTGGTATTGTGTTTGTTACAACCCCAATATTTAAAAATGCTTGCAGTATTATCAAACTTGTTATTCCAGTTGCTACTAATTTACTAAATCTATCTTTAACTCTTGCTACAATTAAATATCCTCTTATCGCAAATGCTACAAATAGTGCAATTACTACTATTGCTCCTATTAAACCTAATTCTTCTGCAATTATTGCAAAGATAAAGTCGTTATGTGCTTCTGGTATGTATAAATATTTTTGCTTGCTTTTTCCTAATCCTACTCCAAACAATCCACCTGCTGAAATTGCGTACAAACTTTGAACTGTTTGATATGATATTTTTATTGGATTATCGCCTTCCCATGTATGTAGCCATGCTGCTAATCTGTTTCCTCTAAAGCCTTTTATTATTGTGTCTTTAAAGATTATAAATCCTCCTGATATAAGGGCTATCAATATTCCAAGCTCTTTTACTAAATCGGACGTTTTGATTTGGCTCATTATTGTGATTATAATTACTACTGCTGTTACAATTATAGCCGCACTAGCGTGGTTTTGCACTTTAACTAAAAGTACAGCAATTGGTATGAGAAAAACAAATGGTATTACAAAATAGTTTTTAAATTTTGTTAAATCAATTTTTGGGTCAGTATAATATCCTGAATATGCAAGTATTAAAAACAATTTTGTAAATTCTGATGGTTGAAATGAGATAGGTCCAAATTTTATCCATCTGGTTGCACCTTTTGCTCCTGTTCCTAAACCTGGAATTATTACGATGAAGGCGCTGATTATTGCTAAACCGTAAAATATCCAATATTTATTTTTTGCTTTTGTAATATCACGCGTTGATATGAAGAACATAAGAATTAATCCTCCAATTGCTCCCAACACTTCTTTATTAAAAAAATAATAACTATTATTATAATTAATTAAAGCTGATGGTGCACTGGCTGATAAAACCATTACTAATCCTATTAAGGTTAATATTATAGTAATAGTTACTAGTATATAGTCCAATGGCGATTTCTTCTTTATATCTTCAAAATTTACTATTTTTTTATTAGTTTTTTCCTTTTTTATCTTTTTTTCCAAAACTAATCCTTTCTTCTTTTGCTAAATTATTAATAATCCTATTCCACAAGCTACTAATGTTACTGCGCAGAAAACTATTACAACTGTTGTTTCCTTCCATCCACATAATTCGAAATGATGGTGGATTGGCGACATTTTAAATAGTCTCTTCTTTGTTTTTTTATAATATAAAACTTGTAAAATTACTGATAATGTTTCTGCTATTGGTATGATTGCTATTATTATTAATAATAAAGGTATTTTTAAATATAATGCTATTCCGGCTATTGCTCCTCCAAGTAGTAATGAACCGGTATCTCCCATGAATACATGTGCTGGATATATATTAAATAATAAGAATCCTAAACTAGTTCCCATTATTATTGATCCAAATATTGTTGTTTCTTTTATATTCCACATTATTGAAATTATTGTTAATGTAGCTATTATCAATGTTGTTACACCTGTTGATAATCCATCTATTCCGTCTGTTAAGTTTACTGCATTCGTTGTTCCTAATATTACTAATAGAGCAAAAATTATATACAGCCATACTGGCATTGTCACAAATTTATTTAAAAATGGTATGTATATGTCTGTTCCATTTTTAAATACTGTTATTAATAAAGTGATATAGATTATTGATATTATTAATAATCCTGCCATTTTTGCTTTGGGACTTAATCCATCCGTATTTTTTTCGACTACTTTTTTATAATCGTCTATAAATCCTATGAGACCAAATCCCAATGTTACAAATATCATTGGGAGTAGTCTTGTTGCTATTTCTGATTGATCTTTGGCATAGTCAAAAAATAAGAATGCACTTAATATTAGGGTTGAAATTATCATTATAATTCCACCCATTGTTGGTGTTCCTGATTTTCCTAAATGCGATTGTGGACCATCTTCTCTTTCGGATTGTCCTGCTTTTAGTTTTCTTAATATTGGTATTACTACAAATGCTATTACTATACTTGTAAAAAATGATAGTAGTAATATCTTTATATGGAAACTCATTTAATTATTTTCCTCCTTTGGAATCAGCTTTTACTGAATTCTCGCTATTTTTTGCTTCTTCCATACCGTCAATAATTTCTTTTATGATGATTCTTTCATCATATGGATGTTTTTCATGGTTTATTTCTTGATATGTTTCATGGCCTTTTCCTGCTAATACGATTAAATCGTTTTTCTTTGCCATTTTTATTGCTTTTTTAATTGCTTCTGTTCTATCTACAATTACTTCATATTTTCCTTTTGTCTTTTTTATTCCTTCTTCAATTTGATCTACGATTAGTTGTGGATCTTCTGTTCTAGGATTGTCAGAAGTTATTATTGTATAGTCTGCAATTTTTCCTGATATTTCTCCCATTGCTGGTCTTTTGCTTGAATCTCTGTCTCCACCGCATCCAAATACTGAGATTACTCTTCCTCTTGTATATTCTTTTACTGATTGTAAAATACTTTCTAAGCTTTTTGGTGAATGTGCATAGTCTACCATTATTGTTAAACCTAATTTATTATCAACCAATTCATTTCTTCCTGGTACTCTAATTGTTTCCAATGCTTCTTTCACTTTTTCAATGTCACATCCTAGTCTTAGTGCTATTGATAATGCTGCTAATGTATTGTAAACACTGAATCTTCCCGGTATTCCTGTTCTGATTCTTTCGTTTTTATTATTTACTCTTACTCTGAAATCAACATATGAATTTGTTATTGTAATGTCTTTTGCAAGAATATCACATGCATTATCAATTCCATATGTTTGAATATTTCCATTATTTATGATTTCTGGAACTAATCTTGTTTTTAAATCATCTGCATTTACATATCCATATTTGCATATTTCAAATAATCTTACTTTTGAGTTGAAATAATCTTCCATATCTGGATGTTCATTTTTACTGATATGATCTTCTGATAAGTTTGTAAATACTCCTATATCAAAATCACTGCCGTCAACTCTATGTAATTTCAAGCTTTGTGATGATACTTCCATTACTACTACATCGCATTTTTCATTTGCCATTTGTGCAAATATGCTTTGTAATTTTACGCTGTCAGGTGTTGTTCTATCACTATCTTCTAATTTTTTATCTCCAATGTATACTGCTATTGTTCCTAATAGTCCTACTTTTAATCCTTGTTTTTCTAGTAGTTGTTTTACCATGAATGATGTTGTTGTTTTTCCTTTTGTTCCTGTAATTCCAACTAATTTAAATTTTCTTGATGGATTGTCATAATAGTTACATGCACATTTCGCTACAGCAACTCTTGTGTCTGGACATGATACTAATGTTATATTGTCCACTGCTCCTATTTCACTTAATGCTTTTGCAACATTTACTATTGATTCATCATTTATTAATATTGCTGATGCACCTTTTACAATTGCATCTTTTATGTATTGATGTCCGTCTACTTCAAATCCTTTTATTGCTACAAATAAATCTCCTTGTGCAACTTTTCTAGAATCTGTTTGAATGTTGTTTATTTCAACTTCAACGTTTCCTTTTGCTTTTAATTCTTCAATTCCACTTAATATTTCTTTTAACTTCATTATTATATCTCCGTTCTTTTTGAGATTAGTTTTTATTAAAATCTTAACAAAAACTTCTTATATATTATAAGCATAAAAACATTAATAAATCAATCAAAATAAGAATGATTTCTATTATTTTTTAGAAATCATTCTTTATTTTTTTACAAATATTTTAATTATTTTTGAGATTATACTTTCCTCTGTTTTGGGACTTGCTTGTAATGATTTTACATAGTCCTTTTTGTCTAAATTAATGTATACTTTTTGACTGTTGGTTAACTTTTGCATTCCAAGTTTTTCTTTTGCTTCTTTTTCTATGTTTGAAATATTCATGTCTCTTTCAATGCTTACTTTTAACTGATCATTTTGCTTTTCTATTTCAATTAAATTTGATTTTAATTTTTCTCTTGTAGCTAATTTCGCATTTAACATTGCATATCTTATACATAGTGTTAATAAAAATGCAAATACTAGTATTGAAACACTTATAGTCTTTGTTGTATTTATTAAAGCGGTGTTTTTATTTACTACTTTTTTCTTTGTTTTATTACTATTTTTTGTGACTTTAACAGACCTAGTTTTACTAGGTTGAATTTTTTTCGGGCTGGTCTCATATTCATAGTAATTAGCCATTTTAGTAGTTACACCTCTTTTCTTTCGAATATTCTTAGTTTAGCACTCTTACTTCTTGAATTTATTTTTAATTCATCGTCTGTTGCTATAATTGGTTTCTTTGTTAAAGATTTTCCATAACATATTGGATGACATACACATATTGGTATATCTTTTGGGCAAGTGCATTCGCCTTCAGCTTTTTTAAATGCATCTTTAACTGCCCTATCTTCCAATGAATGGAATGTTATTACACATAGTCTTCCATTATTTTTTAAGCATTTTATTGATTCAAGTATTGTCTTTTCTAATGGTTCTATTTCATTATTTACTTCAATTCTGATTGCTTGAAATGTTCGCTTTGCTGGATGTCCATCTTTGCCTGCTGGCTTTGACTTTGCAATAATATCAACTAATTGTTTAGTTGTTTTTATTGGTGCATTTTTTCTGTAATTTACTATATTTCTCGCAATTTGTCTTGAATATCTTTCTTCGCCATATTTATATATGATATCTGATAATTCTTTTTCTGAATAAGTATTTATGACATCATAAGCTGAAAATGGTTGTGTTTGATCCATTCTCATATCTAATTCGTTGTCTGAGTTGTAACTAAATCCCCTATTTCGTTCATCTAGTTGGTATGATGATACTCCTAAATCTAATAAAATACCATCTACCTTTTCTATTTCTAATTCTGCTAATATTTCTTTGATATCATCATGATTGCCATGTACTAATTTCTTATTTGAATATTCTTTAAGTTTGTCTGATGCTGCTTTTAATGCATCATCGTCCCTGTCTATTCCTATTAATAATCCATCTTGTGATAATCTTTTTATTATTTCGCTGCTATGTCCTGCTCCACCCAATGTTCCATCTACATAGATTCCATCCATCTTAATGTTTAGGCCATTCATGCATTCTTCTAGCATTACTGGAATATGTTCAAATTTCAATTCTTTTCTCCAAATTTAGAATTTTTGGTTGGCATGTTGCTATGCCAACCTCTTTTGTACATTTGCAATCTTTTGTGTCTTACTCTTTTTTCTTTTGTATTTTTTTAATTTTGTCTTAAGTGTATCTATATAAACTTTTGTAAAAAAGGTTATACCTTTTCAATTCCATTTTATACCACTTTAACTGATTGTAATATATAAAAAAATAAAATGCAATACTTTTTTTGCATTTTATTTTCTTTTAAATTACATATATTATTTTTGTTTTTTATTTTAATTATTTCTTCGATCGATGACATATGTGCTTCCGCAGATAGTTTTGGCAAGGTGTTTTACAGATGCGCCTGCTTCGCCTATTTCTAGCGGGTTTTTAAATTTTCCTTCTTTAACCTCTACGGCTCCAATGGATACAGTTGTCAAGGGGAACTCTTCAATTGTTCCTTTTCTATTCTCAACTTCTAAAAATCCATTTAATAAGTCTTTTTCATCAAAATAATGTTTCACTTTGTTGTCAAATTCTATAATAATATTTTGACAGACTTTTTCAAAATCTTCGCCTTCTACAATTCCTACAAAGTCGTCTCCCCCTATGTGTCCAACGAAATTGTTATCTCCACCTTTGATGTTTAAAATGTTATCTGTTAAAACTTTTGCTGTGAATTTTATTATTTCATCACCTTTTGAAAATCCATATGTGTCATTATATGCTTTAAAATTATCTAAATCGACATACAACATTGCAAATTTAATGTTGTTTTGTATTCTTCTCTTCATTTCCGCAGTGATTTGGACATTTCCTGGAAGTCCTGTTAACGGACTTACTGTTCTATTTGAATTTAATAGTCTCATTATATTTCTAATGCTCAAATAAATCACTTCTTTGTTATATGGTTTTTTGAAATATAGTTCTATATCATTATTCAATATTTTTATTTCATGATTTACATCTGTATTTGACGAAATAACAATAATTGGAGTTATTGAGTTATTTTCATCACTTCTTATAACTTTTGCTAAGTCGATTATATCGCAAGTCAAACAGTCTTCATTTATTAATAAAATGTCTGGTATGTGCTTTAATATCACCTTAAATTCTGATTGCGCGAATCTTTTTAATTTTATTCCATGATCTTTTTTAAATTCTGATGTTAAATCATTAAATATTGTTTCATCATTGTCCAATATGTATATATCTTTCATTTGTACTAGGCTCCTGTTTCAATTTCTTTAACTTTTTGTTGTCCTTGCATATTTATTACAGTTACTGTTATTTTATGTTTTGTTTTACCTACTTCAATTGATGTGTTTACTTCTTTCAAATTTAAAGGTGTATCTCCTGTATTTGAAATAGCTCCATCAACATTTACTTCTACTTTTGATACGCCAATTTCATCAGTAGCTTTGATATTTAATATTCCATTTTTTGTTGATAATTCAACTTCTGGTACTAATAATCCTTTTATCGCTTTTTTTAGTGTTTCTACATTTTCCTCACCATCTACTGCTTCTATTGCTAAAATATTGTTGCCTGCTGGTATATCTAAAGAAAATGTATGCTCTTTTTTGCCTTTTTCAAAGACTATTTTTTCTTGTTTTCCTCTTGAAATTATTTCTAGATTTTGTGTTGATGATCCGTTTGTTGAAATCTCTCTATATTTATCCCACTCATATGTCATATATGTTAATTGGGTATCATCTTTAACTGTGATTTTTATTTTTCTTTTATCTGTTTCATCTTGAATAATCATAATTTCAGGATTTTGGCTATCATTTGATTTCTTTATATATTGTTTTTGGTAGTCTCGCTCATTTCCATAGTAGTCAGTTACTGTTATTTTTAATATATTATTGCCTTGAGGAATTGTTATAATTTGTTCAATATTTAATTTGTTATTTCCTTGTATTGCTGTTGATTCGCCTTCATTCCATTTATATGATACTAATCTTACCGGCTTTCCTGATGTTATTTTTAGTGTAACTTTACTGCCTTGCTTAGTTTCTCTTAGTTCTAGCTGTTGATCGATTTGTTTCGGTTTTTCAGTTATCTTTCCATAGACCCCCATTGAAATCATTGCAATTCCAAATATTAATATAATACTTGCAAACATTTTTACGCTTTTATTTATTGCTAATTTGTTTGTTCCTTTTGGGTCTATTCCATATCTTGGTGCCATTCCTCTTAAATTTGAACCTTCTCTTAATATCTGATTCATATTTCTCCTTATTTAATTACAAATTTTTTAATTATAATTGTTCCACCTATTATTACAATTAAAACTGCGATTATTGTAATTATTATAATTGCTTTAGTATTTTTTTCTTTTTTTATAATAATAATGTCTGAATTATCTTGGTCATTTTCTTTATCATTATTATTATTTGGTGTTGAGTTAATATCAGGTGTATTACTATTGTTAGCTGCTTGTCCTATTTCTGCCACATTTGACATCATTTTTGAATTTTCAGTTTCTTCCGACCATGTTAATGTAATTGTTGTAGTTTTAGATTCTCCTGGATTTATAATATCATTTTTTAATTCTTTATTTACCAATCTTCCTTCTATCATTTTCCACTTTGGATTATCTGCAGGATTAAATTTTAAACCTGTTGGAACATAATCAATAATCTCTGTTGCATATCCTGGTATTTCTCCTTGGTTTAAAATTGTGATTAAATATTGAATCTTATAAACAGTGTTTTCCAATTCATTTTTATTTTTTTCTATTCTTATTGTGTCTTTCGGATTTTGTAAATTAGCTGGATTTATTGTTTCGATTCCATCTTTTATTATTGATATATTTTGAATATTTAATTTTAGTGCAAGGTCAAAATATTTTTCATATAATTGTTCAATATCTTGGTCATCTTCTCCATCAGTCCATTTACTTGAAGCTGAGTCTTGATCATCCACTGGATTTCCACTCGAGTCACTATCTTCAGCTATTTCTGCTTTATTTATTATTATTCTATTTTGTGGTACATTTTCTTTTAATCTAAATTCAATTTCTACATCTTTATATTCAGGTTTTGTCATTGTTTTTGAATTAAAGTATTTTATTAAATTATCCTCTTTATTTTTTTCTTTTGCCTTTGATAGATAGTCTGTTGCTAGATATTTTGCTTTTGACATGTCTTGCACTGGTTGATTTGCTTCATCAACATATATCCATCCATATTTTTTATTAATTTCACTCTCTTGTAAATATTCTAATGATTCAGATATCTCATTTCTTATCAATGATGCGTATCCATCCTGTGTTCCCTCATTATAAATTCTTATTGTGAATTTTACTATATCTTGATTTTCAACTCGTATCGGATCTTTTATAGTTGTATATGTCATAGTTGTTATTTCTTGTCCATTTGGATTTATTTGACCATAGTTAGTTGAATCAACTGTTGGAGTTCTATCTCGGATATCAGTGTTATTTACTTTTGTTAAGAATTGTTTTAATGCTAAATCAAATTTTTGCAATATTACTTTTTCGAAATCATCATCGTCTTCTTGTCCTTTATAATAATAATCCCTGTCATCCAATGTTGATTTGTTTTCCTGGTTTCCTTTATATTCTGATAATTTATCATCGGATGGTATGCTTGCATTTTTTCTATCGTCTCTATCTACAATATTTGAAGTATTTGAACTCTTTGAAATTTCTGATATTGATGTAATTATTTTTAATGGTGGTACATTATTCTTCACTTTTAATTGTAGTTTTATGTCTTTGTAATTTAATGTTTGGTTGTCAAAACCTTTTATTATATTTTCTTTATCTTTTTCTGCTGATAAAAGCGATGTTTTCAATGTTCTTTGTGTTGCATCATTTGCATCCAATATCCATCCATTTGCTGCATTGAAATCATTGTTTACAAATTCTAACTCTGCTGGCAAATGTTCTGTTATTTCATCTGCATACCCATCTATATTTCCTTCGTTATAGACTCTTAATACATATGTTACTATATTTCCAGGTGCAATTGTTACTGGATTTTTCTTGTGCTTATAGATTGCAGTTGTTGACGTTGCTTCTACAATTGGTTTTGTATCTACAACTGGCTCCCTATCATATCTGTTTTCATTTTTTAATTCTCTGCTATTTACAGATATTATAAATTTTCTTAATGATAAATCAAAGTACTTTCCTTTTAGTAAAGCTACTTCAACATCATCATCGTCTTCATATCCTTTTCCTCTTTCTGATTCACCCCAGTTATATCCAATTTTGCTTTGATCACTTAGATTATTTATAGTTGAGTCCCTATCGCTTATTGGATTGTTATTGTAGTCTGAAACTCTTGTTATCTCTACGATATTCCTTAAGAAATTGTCATCCGAATTTGTTATTGCAGTAACTCTACATTGTAATTGGATATCAATGTAGTTTAATGAATATTTCTTATCTTTTGGCTGTAAGTTGAATTTTTGAATTAATTGATTTGCACCATATTCTGTTTTTATTGTTTTATTGTCAGATGCTACAGCTTGCCATCCGAATCTTCTATTAATTTCACTTTGGTCTGGTGATACAAACTCTAATCCTGCTGGTATATAATCTGTAATTTCTTTTGCATACCCATTAATTTGTCCTTCATTATATACTCTAATTGTATATGTGATTATATCTCCACTACTTACATTTAATGCTTGTTTTGATTGTGTCTTCAACGCTGTTGTTCCGTTGTTTAATTCAGCAGTTTTAGTTGCTAATTTTCTAAGGTTTTCTTGTGTTATTTGAGGTTCTCTACTTTCGAATTTTTTGCTTATTCCTCTTGAATCAATTATTGATGATATGTATTGTCTTAATGATAAGTCAAATTCCGGAGTTCCATTTTTTATATTTATTGTTTTTTCATTATAATACTGATTTAATTCTTTTTTTACTGCAACTACTGGTTGATTATTATTTATTGTGTTTGGTGATGATGTCCAATATCTTAATACTGTTGTATTTGCAGTTCCTGTAGCTACAATTCTCAAACTATTTATTGACGTTGTTCTTGGCAATACTACATAGAAATCATTTCCTATTATATTATTTACTTTTTCTGAAAAACTATTTCCATTTACATCATTTCCATTAGAATTCACTATTCTTAAATTTGAAATTAAAGAATTCCCATTATATGCATTCATCTTTAATTGTGCATTTCCGTTGATTTCTACTCTATATGGTCCAACAATGTAATTTTCTCCATCCAAGCTTGATACTGCATCATCTGCATTAAAATTTATTGTTCCTTGGTTAGCATTTTGATATGTATAACCATTGTTTACTGCACTGCTGGCGCCATTGATTAAATAATTGAATACTCTATCAATTGGAGTATTTGTAGTGTTATAGTAGTATTTGTCCTTAACAGATGTATTTCTATTATTTTTTCTTACATATAAATCAACTCCGTTTGGTGTGTATTCTGAATTATTAGTATATGCCCAGATTGCCATTTGTTGAATTGATTCTAATACATCTCTTAATTCATCCTGTGTCATTTGTTCCTTATTTCCGATGAATTCTGCCCTTGTTACTCCTGATTGTTCAAATAGTCCATTTAGTGATGTTTCATTATTTATATCTGCTATATTATTTAATATCCATATTACTCTGTTGTAGTTTTGATCACTTATGCTCAAATTCCTTAATGCCGTATAGTCTATAGCGTTTGGTTTTGTCATATCATATACTTGTGTATATGGTACTATCCTTGTATTTATTCTACTTCCAAATCCTATTCCGTTTCTTAAACAGTATATTGGCATGTTATAGTCATATGATCCTATTCCACTTGTTGATTCGTTTTTTATTATTTTAAACACAGGTTTATATGTTCCATCACTTACTCTATATGTATACATTCCTGTTCTCTTTGCGTTTCCTAATTCGTATAGCCCTAAGTATAGAGGACTTGAACTTGAATCTACCGCTTGCGTAATATTTTTAATTAAAAGTATTATGCTAATTAATATTATTGCGATAATTATTTTTCTAATTTTTTTCATATAAATTACCTTTCAGTATTAAAAATAATTTAATTCTATATTTATTCTTATTTATATTATCATATTGGGTTATTTTTTTCAAAGATTTTTTACTTACATGTTTTGGAAATTGCATTTCAGCATAAATTCAATGCTCCGTAATCTATATTGTGTATCTTTCATCTGCTTTTATAAAATAAAAAAAGATAAGATCTTATCTTACCTTTCTTAATCTGGAGGCGCCACTCAGAATCGAACTGAGGATATGAGTTTTGCAGACTCTTGCCTTACCACTTGGCCATGGCGCCATATTTAATTTTAAATAAAAAAATGGAGCGGGAAACGGGGCTCAAACCCGCGACCTTCGCCTTGGCAAGGCGACGCTCTATCAACTGAGCTATTCCCGCATGTGTAATTGACTTAGTATTTAATTGTTTCCTAACGTCAATTACTATATTAACAAATTTTGTTTTAGTTGTCAATAATTTTCTTTTACTTTTTAAGATTTATGTTGAAACTATATACCTTTGAAGCTTTTTGAGAACTGTTTCTTTCACTACCATTATAAGTATTAACAATTCTTACTACATTAAATGACATTTTACTTGCATTGATTGTTTTATCAAAATATTTATAAAAAATTAATGGTCTTGTGGTTGTTTCTCCTGGATATAAAACAATTCCTTGTGAGTCTGTGTTTATTGAATGTCTTTCTTCTCCTCCAACATTTAACGTGATTTCTGCTCCTGCTGTACTATCTGCAATTATGATATATTTATCTGTTTTATTTGTTATTTTTACATTATATTGTTCTGTTTTATAACTTACTTCTTTTGAAGCTATTTCTACTGCTATATTTTCATCTTGGTTCTTGAAATCAACCTTTTCCTTATCTATATATCCATAATCAGCAATTCTATAATCATTTCCAACTTTAGAAACCGTAAGTAATTCATTATAAGTTTTATAGTTTCCACTTGTTCCTGTTTTGGCTATATTATCAGATACTGTTACTTTGTATATATATCTTTTTCGATAGTTTGAATATGCTTGAAATGATGCAACTTTTTCTTTTGTATATATTTTTGATGTTCTTTCTTTAAAGTTTGCTATTTTATTATCATAATTAAATGATTTGCATTCTTCAGTTAAAACATTATACGCTTTTTCATAGTCTCCTGCTATTAATGCATCAGTGTATGTTTGTAAAGTTGCTTTTATTGACTTTTCCTGCGATTTTGGTACTGCGTTGTCTGTCATTATTGCAGTATCCGGCTTATATGATGATTGCAATGTTAGTTTTTTTGGAAGACTTTTTAAGTATCCGTTTAAGAAAAATCCTATAAGCCATATAATAAATATGGCGCCTATATATTTTCCATATTTTCTAAAAAATCTTGTGATTGCTAATTGAACTTTGTAATTTAATTTCATCATTTCTCCTTAGTTTATTTGGAATGATATTTCATAATTGTTGTTTGATATTTCTTTTACTACTACTCTTTGTGTTAATGTTTTAAAATTAGAATTAAATGAATCTGTTATATTTACAGTTAATACATACATGTCACCATTTCTATTTATTGTATCATATTCAATGCTGGTTGATGTTGGATATGTTTTTTTACAATATTCTATAAATTTATTAACATCTCCGAAATTTGCCTGTTTAAAATCTGCGTTTAATTTTAAATATGCTTTTTCATATTGCTTTGTTTCAATTAATCTCATATATTGTCCAAAGTATATTTGCATTCTTCGACGTTCTTCTGATTTCAGAGTTTTCTTTGAAATTGTTTTATCTATCTGATCTTCTTTGTTTTGCAGTGATTGCTGAGGTGTTAATGTTGGAATATCTGATGGATTAAATTCATTGGATTTTTTTGCTTTTTTTATTGCATTGATTGCTATAATTGTTGCTACAATCGCTATTAATATTATTAATATAATTAATATTTTTTTATTCTTCATATTTATTCCTATTAATTTGTTGATATTATGACATTTGGTTGTATAGCTTCTGTCATTGAAAGTTTTAGGGTGAATTTCATAGTTTTATTAGATGATGTTGATACAAATAATGTTAATTCTTGATAGTCTTTAGAATTTTTGTTTTCACTTTGCTTCTCGATTGCTACATTACTTACTGTTACATTATTTGACCAATTTATGCTATAAATTTGCTTTAGAATCTTTTGAAAATCTTCCACATTATTTATTCCCATATTTGCCATTGATTCTTTGTTTTTATCATAATATTCTAATTTTTTATTATCTGATTTTCTATTTAATGTTTCTTCAATTGTTTTAATTGACTGTGTAAAATTTGTTATTTTCTCAGCTAATCCTTTAGGTAATGCTGCTCCTATATAGGTTCTTTTTAATGTTTCTACTACTACATCATAATCATTTATTGATATTGATGCGTTATTTTTTATTGGTATTTGTATCAAAAAATATAATCTTCTATTTTTATTTAAAATTATTTCATAAGGTACTTCAATATAATTTGCTTGTTTTAATGCTTTATTGTAACTTAGTGTTGATCCTATAATTTCTTTCATTTCTTTAATTTCAGATTGTTTTATTTGATTCCAAATTTTGATGTATATTTCATCAGAATATATTTTTATATCATCTTGTTTTTCTGATTTGTATATTTCTTTTATTTCTTCAACTTTTTTGCCTTTTAATTTAGTCAACATGTCTTTTATTGTTGAATTTGTAAAATTATATAATACTCTTTGCAATTCGTCTTTGTTTACTTCTACCTGATTTGCTTTATAAAACTCTTCTATTCCGTCTATATAACTATTTTGATTTTTTGAACCATCCAATGTTGTTTTTGTTTTGTCTTTTATATATTGTTCTATTTTATTATTTGTTTCTCTTAAACTCTTCCTCAACATGTGTATTCTCAAAATATTTATATTAATAGAGAGTAATATAAACACAACTATTATAAAGATTATTTTCTTTGTATTCTTGTTCATATTACTCCCTCCATTATAATTTTATTTTTACTGCATTTGTTTTATTTGATATTTTTAATAATACATTAAAACTTTGAAGTGATTGAAATGTTAATTTTAATTGAAATTGCGTATATTCTTCTGTTTTTTGCATTGTGCCTGGTACAACTTCAATATATAAAATCTCACAATTATTTTTATTGGCTACTGATTTTAATGATTTCATATAACTAAATACTGATTGTACATCTTGGAATCCATTATTTTTATATCTTTCATATATTTGTTTTACTTCTTCTGGATTATATTCATTATATTTAAACATTTTGTAATTATTTGATGATAGTCTAGTCATGGCTCTTTGCACTTCTTTTGGCTTTACTTTTCCTTTATATTGTGCAAAGATTTCTTTTAAATAAAGTGTTTGTAAACTACCCTCTTCTTTTATATCATTTCTATATGCTATTTGTTGTATTACTATTAATATCAACAATGCAATAATTGTTATTATATATGATTTTTTCATAAAACCTCTTATTTATTGAAAAATTTATCAACGCCTGCTGCAAGGCCTTCTGCCATTTGGTCGTTTGTAGCGTCATCATGCGGCGTGTCTTTATCTCCTAATTCTATATCAACTGAAGGTATTGTAGAATACGATGTTTGTGTTAAATCTGATTCGTCTGCTCTTCGAGACCTAATTTTCCTACCTTTTTCTTGAAGTCCATTTAATAGACTTTCGCCTAATCTATCGTGTTGTTGCCACATTCTCGATACAGGATCCATTTTTTTATAATTTTTATCATCTACTACTTTCATATAAAAAGCGCCTTGATCTGATGTAGTTGCATTATAATGTATCGCAATATGTGCATGTGAATTATTATTCGCAATAACTGTCCTTGCTATATTGTCTAATTGCACATCTGATGTCTCACGAATCATTACCACATCATATCCTTTAGCAAGTAACTTATCTCTTAACTTTAAAGCTACTTTTAAGTTGATAACAGCTTCTGCAGTTTTGTCTGAGAACGTCATTCCATCTGATATGGCAATACTCTCTTTTTGCCCTGCTTTGTTTGTTCCATCAGTTATTTTGGCTGTACCATCTGGATGTGATTGCGTTTTTTGTGATGAACCACCACTTGTTCCATGTCCTGCATTTACTGTTATTACTTTTCCTTTTTTATTAGCAGCTGTGCTTTTATAAAATTTAGCTTTTCCTGAATTTATTTTAGAGAAATTAGCATATTGCCAACTCGAATTTAATCCAATTTCTGTTCCATTTGCTAATGATGCAGTATTTGCTCCTGAACCAGAATCTCCTGCTACTGTTCCTCCTTGTACTGTTCTAGCTACAAATGCTCTTGAATCATGTGTTGTTGGCTGAACCGGAAGACTTGCTTTTATTCTATCTACTTCAGATTGGTTAGTAAATTTATCAAAATATTTTCTAGCCCAAAATCTTCTTTTTTGTGTATGAGCTTGTGGTACTGGTGGCCTTCCTTCTACTGACTTGTCAATAACAACTTTACCTGACTCAGGTCTTTCATAACCTCTACAAAATGCTGTTGCTGCAGTCTCTGGTGATGGTGCTTTATCAAACATATCCCAAAAATGTGTATTAGCCTGCTCATATCCCATAAATTCATCGTATAAACTTTTTTCTAATCCTTCAGTTCTTGTTAATTTTCCATTTGTCTCGTGTTGTGTTCCATATAAACTTTCTTGCTCAGTAAAACTCTTAATACTTTGAATTTTTTGCCAATATTCTAACAATTTTGTCTTTTCATCTTTTGAAATTTTGTTATCCGGGTCATCTGCATATTTTATTGTATCACTTCGTCCATTATTTGCAATTGCTGTCATATTTGATGATGCACTTCGCCATTTGTCTGTTGGATAAAAATTTCGTTTATATATAGTAAAGAAATAATCTAATTGATCTTCTATTAAACTAGTGGTTGTAAAAGCCTTTCCTCTTTTTTTCAAAAAGTCTTCTAATGCAGTTCTTTCTCCATGTGTATGTTGAAATAATCCCATTGCGCCACCATCATATCCCCATATATTATTACTCGATAGTGACGTTTCTTGCAGATTGTTTCCAATTATTCCGGCTGCCTGATTTGGCGTAATTCCTCTTTCTGTTAAATACATGTAAATTAAAAAGGCCTTTTGTTCTTCATTTAATGACTTTTCTTGGGCAGTTGACATGTTGAATTCTGTGTAGTTGCCTGCTCCGAAATCTATTCCTTCACTGTTTCCTCCTGAACCCGAACCTAAACCACCTTCTGATGTAAGTGTTGAAGCACTTCCGGTATATTTATAACCTGCTCTTAACAATGATTCCTTTTCAATTTCCATTTGTTTCTTTAGGTTGTCTTCATCAGTTTTTGTATAGTCTGATTTCATATATTCTTCTATACTATCATGTGGTGAACCTTCTTCATTTATTAATGATATTTCCACTTTTCCGTTATCTTCGTTTCCGAAATCGGTCATTCCATTTTCTACTTCTACAATTGTCTCTCCACGTTTAAATTCTGTTTTTCCTGGATCTTTTATACCTTTAATTTTCATAGTATATCCAGTTAATAGATTTTTATTAATCTTTGTGAAGCTTCCTGTATAAGATTTGTCTTTTACATCTTTCAATCCATTATATTTATAATTTAAGATATCATAAGTTTCTGGTGACATTTCGATAAATGATAATGTTAATATTCCTCCATCTTCTGATGTATAGCTTGCTGTAGCATTTTCAGGGGCTACAATTTTCATGTTTGATTGTTTTAAATTTTTGACTACCAGATTGTATTTTGTATTGTCATCTCTTTCAGCTTTTGAATTTGTTTTGACATTTTCAGTTTGCCATTTTTCATGACCTGTTACTTCTCCATTATCGGCAATCCATAATAGAGTTTGCTTTGTATTAGTTGTTAATTCTTCTTCTGTAAAATATTCTAATGAATATAGTAATTCTTTTATGTTTTTATAAGCTTCGTCGCTGGCATGTGTTTTCATTGATTCTAGCATTGCTAATGCTTGTAATGCAATTTTCTTGTTTTTTTCAAAATTAACTTTTCTTTTTACCATTGGGCTTGAATAATATTCATTTTCCACATCGCCTGCTTTTCTTGCTTTTGCTGCTTCGCTTTTTTCTTCAATCTCTTCTTGTTCAATACTATATTCTTCTCCACCATAATAGTATTTATCGTTTCCTTTATCTATTGATCTAGCTGCCGCGATTTTTTTAGCAGTTTCAGCTGTTCCATCATATTGATAATATGATTTACTAAAAACTTTTTTAATATGATCACTAGGTCCTAGTAATTCTGGCTCAGATGCTTGATAGAAGATTCCACTATCACCATCAATAGCTCTCATCTTTGTGTCTAAATATATATCAAATGCTGCTTGTAATGCTGTTTTTTCATCTGCTTTTGTCGAGCCTTCTTCTGTTGTTGAAGTTCCCTCAGTTTGTTTCTTATACATATCTTTTAGATACTCTAGTGTATGTTCATGGGCTATTTTGTTATTTAAAGCATTACTTTCATCCGGGCTTATCGCACCAGTATTTCCGGGATTAGAAATGTCATCAGTATATATATTTCTTTTTTTAAAATTGTATGCATTAATTGCATCTTTCACTTTTCCGTTTTCATACTTGTTAATATCTTCTTGTGTTATACCTCTATCAATCATATCTTGTATATCATCAAATATTATGTCATCATATTGACTTTCTGATGAGTTTTCACTATCCTTAGCTGCGTCTGATGCGTATTTGATTCTTTTTTCTACGATTCTAGCTCTACGATATGCTCCGTGTGATACTTTGCCATTTGTACCCATGAAATCTATTGTTCCATAGAACCAGTGATTTGTTACATCTTTTATAATTGGATATAACATATCCTGTGGGGTCATTCCTTTTGCAATTAATTGTGCTAATTCAAAGTATTGACTTCCTGAAAATTCTACTCCTCCAATTGTTATTGGTCCATGGTCTTTTTTCATTGTTGCTAATGTATTCTTCTCTTCTCCATCTTCGTCCTCAAATTCAAAAGTTGCTTCTCCTGTTAAAACTTTATCTGCTGCTTTTCTATAATTTAGTTTTCCATCAAAATCAAACCAACCTTGTGATTTTTCTCCAGACCTCCAAATTTCGTAGAAAAATTCAAATTCTATACTCGGATCTTCTCTTGCAATGTTCTTTACGTGATCTATTAAATTTTTATATAAACCTTTATCTTCTGGTTCGATTGCTGTTGTTAAAAAGTTCTCTACAAATTGTCTTGCATTTAATATTGGTTCATCACTTTCGCTATATTTATCAGTATCATGTGAAAATTTAACTGTTTTACCTTCTTTACTATTAATCTCAATATCATATGTCATTTTACTTTTTAATAATTCTATATTTACTTTTGTATTGAAATCTGAACCAGTTGCAATTTTTTGTGATAAATCTGGCATCATTGTTGATGTGTGCAATGCTATAAATAATTCAAGCGGTCTTCCATACATTGCTGTCCAAGATTCTAAATCAAATGAATATGAACTGCCTCTTCTTATTTGTACTTTTGCCTTGTTCTTACCTAATACCGCATTGCTTAAGTCGGAAAGAATAGGTATATTTATCGTAAATACTTTTGTATTTATATATAATTTTCTTTTTTCAGTGTTTACAACTGCATAATCTTCTGCATTGTCTACAGTATCTTTAGAATTAATGAATGGTATTTTATGATTTAAAATATTTATCAACCCTGAAGATGATTGATCAATACTCTTTAATTCATCATTATTTACTAATGCTCTTATGTTATCCCATGCATTTATTACTTTTGCAAATAAAAATGTATCTGCAGCAACGTATGTTTGTGCATCTGCTGTAATATACGCTGATAAATAATCATTTGCTAAGTCCCTGTTTACTGGTACTATTTTGCTTATTTCCTTATTTGTACTTACTTTATTGTCTTCTAAGTCTTTTTTTGTAGGCTTTTTGTATTTAACATCTGCAAATCCGTAACTCTGAATATCATAACCTAAGTTTTGTATATATTGTGCAACGCCTTTTAATTCTTCTTGTGTTACTATTTTGCTATTTCCTGTTGTAGCCCCTTTTAATCCTTCTAATATTCTAAATCCAAACTTCTTCAATTTTCCTAATATCATTCCGGGCATAACTGTAAAGAACCCAATTATTCCAATCACTAATATTACTACTAATATTACTATTAATATAATTGGTAATGCTGGTGCTGCTGCAGCTACTACAGTGCTTGCTCCACTAGCTGCAGTTGTTCCACCTGCTGCGGCTGCTGTTCCGGCAGTTCCGGCTCCTCCCGCTACTCCGGCAGCTCCTGCACTTCCTGCTCCACCGGCAGTTCCGGCTCCTCCGGCGACTCCTGCACCTCCTGCTCCACCGGCAGTTCCAGCTCCTCCTGCTCCTCCAACCGTTCCTGTACCGCCCGCTCCTCCGGTTAATCCATTACCTTTTGGAGGTCCTCCTGCCTTATTTCCTGCAGCTTGGTTTGTTGAATTTCCTGACTTTGAAGGATTCCCAGATTCTTTTCCGCTATCTGTTTTATTTTCTTTATTACTCTTTGCTTTTTCTTCTTCTGATTGATTATTTTTTGAGTTACTACTCGAAGATTCGTCTTCAGTTTCTTCCTTATTTTTACCTTGTTCTGAGGAGTCTTTGGAAGATGAGTCTCCATCTTCATTATCTTTTATTCTATCAATTAAATCTTGTAAGTCATCTTTCCAATCAAGTGCTTGGTCTTTTGCATTATTAAAATTATCTTTTATTGAATCTATTTGCTCTTGTTCTTCATCTTCATCATATAACCCTCCAAGTGGTTGCTCTTCTTCTGGAGTATCATTTTGTGGTTTATTACTTGTTGATTTGCTCATCTTCTATCACCTCCTATTATGCAGATTTTCTTCTAGCTAACCATCTTCCTGCTCTGTATGCTGTAGTATGTTGGTCTAAATCTCCATGGTTAATATTATCCAACAATTGATCTGTATGATCATCTATTTTTTTATCATCTATTTTTCCGTGCTTATCCATTATGTTTTGATGTTTTTGTAGTCTATCTACGAATTCTTGCTCTTGTTCATTAGCTGCATTAATATTACCTTTAGCCAAGTCTTTAAAATACTTTTCATCCTTATCTGGCGATACTTTTCTAGCTAATTTGTATGCATCTACCATATCTCCTTGTGAAGCTCTTTCAACTGCATTATTCATATTTTTTGTTATTGAGTCCTTTGCACTAAATCCTGCCGCTAATACTGCTTTTCCATCTCCGCTTGCTACCGCTATTGCCATTTTAGCCATTGCTGCTGCAACTCCTAATGATGCGCCAGCATATCCATGAACTGCCGCTCTTCTTAATCTTCTCTTTTTCAATTGTTGTGTTGTTCTATTGTTGATTCCTGATAATTCTCTATTCTCTGCAGGTGTTCTTGATGGATTATTATTTAAAGTTTCCCTTCTTGCGTCTGTTACGCTATAGTTATCATACCAATCATTTCCGTTTGGTGTTGATGTTGGTTGTGCTTGTGGTGGGTTTTGTGGTTGGTTTGTTGGAGGTTGGTTCGTTGGAGGTTGGTTCGTTGGTGGTTGGTTCCTTGGTGGTTGGTTACTTGGTGGCTGGTTCCTTTGTGGCTGGTTACTTTGTGGTTGGTTACTTGGTGGTTGATTCCTTGGTGGTTGATTCCTTGATGGTTGGCTCCTTGGTGGTTGTTGATTTTGTGCTGTTCTTATAGGAGTTCTCTTTTGTCCTCCTGATCTTTCTAGTCCTCCAACGAACCTGTTTGTTGCTGAATCTCCAGTATATTGAACACCGCCCTTTGTTTTTCCTTCCATTTTTCCAGCAACTGCAGAGATAAGAGCAACCTCACCAATTACATTTCCTAAATTATTTGGTTTGATTCCAAATATTCCTCTAACTATATTTTCTGATTGTAGTATAAATGATAAGAAGTATATTCCTATAAATATGTCCGCAAAATTATCATTTCTAGTCAATAATTGTGTTCCAATACTTCCTAATGCTAAGTAAGTTATGCAGTGGAATGGTTGGATTAATATTGTGTATGAAAATTCTTTTAACCATGCATTTAGTGCTTGTGATTTTCCATCTCCTATTTTATCTATTGAGTATGTTACTGTTACTAATGGTGCTATTGTTATTAAAAAGGCTATTGTCATCATTCTTTTTAAATATGAAATAAAGAACATTATTGTAACAACACATAATACCATGTATGCAAAAGTGTTTGCCATTGATGTTGTTATCTTGATTGCTTTTAATGCATTACCAAATAGCGTTTCCATGATATCGTTATTTTTTCCGGCGACGACTTGCTCTCCAGCTTTGTATAATGCTTTTACTAATGCATCATTTATTGCGATAATTCCAATCATTATATAGTGCAATACAAATATTAACGCTAAACTTTGTACCCAATAAATTAATATTTCTTTGTATTGAGCTTTTTTCTCAGATGTTGTGGCTAATAACATTCTTATTGCAATATACATTGCTACAATTACTAATATCGTTATTGCAATATTTCTAATCGCTATATACCATGTCGCAATATTTTCTTGAATTAATTTATTGGTATTATCTTTATCACTACCTGTTTTATCAAAAAAATTTACGCTTATTAAACTTATTGGATTTTCTATTGCTTGGTTAAATATTATTGATTCAATTGAAAAATTTCCACCTATAATAGCTCCTATTATCGATGCAGCAGTGTATAATGTGACTAATAACAACATTTTAGGCAGCCAAAATAGTATTCCTACAATTCCATCCAATGCTCCTGTTATAAGCTTTAATATTGTTGGATTTCCTAATCCATCATTCTCATCTTCAGCTTCGTCTTCATCAGATTCCTCTTCTCTAGCTTTGTTTAATGTATCATTAATTGATTTATTTAATTCTTCTGGGATTTCTGCTGTTCCACTTGAGCTAACTGTCGCTTCACTTTTTTTCTTATCCAATTCATCATATTTATTTTGTAATTCTACTTTTAACGCTGGATCTTTTGTAGAATCCATTTGTTTTTTTATATATTCTTGTTGATTTGATATTTGTTTTGCAGTTAATTTAGGATTAATTAATCCTGCATAAAATTTATACATTGGATCATTAGGATAAACTAGATTTAGACTTCCAGGCGCTCTTATTGGACTATTGGGATCATTGGGATTTACTTTTTCTGGCAATGATACTTTATTATTTTTATTTGTATTAGTACTATTTTTTATTATCCCCTGTTCTTCTGCCATTCTTTTAACTTCGTTTATGGTCTCTTCATTTATCTCTACCGTGTCTCCAGGTTGTTCAGTTGCTGTGTTATTTATACTATTAACATAACCTTGTAGATTTTGCTTAACAACTATATCTTTTACTTTATTATCATCAATAGCTTTCTGAATTTCAGTTGCTAATCTAGCAATTTCTCCTTTGTCATAAGTTGCTCCTCTTACATCTTTTGTAAAAGACGCAATAGTTAGCATACAAATGGTTATTAATATTATTAGGATTTTACTTATTTTCTTCATATTCTCCCCTTAATTATTATAAATTATCAATAAATTTATTAACATTTAATTTTGATTTTCTTTTTTCATTTGAATCTTTTAAGGTATTTATACTGTTTCCAATCTTAGCTATATTTTCATCTTCAGCAATTACTGATGTTAATATTCTGCTTAATTCTTCTGCTATGTATCTTGAACCTTCTCTTTTTGCTCTAGCTTCACTTATATCGTTAACATCTATTCTTTCTTCAGTGTTTTCCCTTCTGCTTGAATTCTGTGTCTCTTGGTTCGCATCATTTATTGTCTGCTCATTATTAGTTGTTTCTTCATTAGTATCAACATTTCTTAATTCTTCATTTTGTTCTATATTCTGTCTATTTATTGCTGCCGCTGTTTGACTAATTACTATTACATTATCCGGTCTTCTTGAAGAGTTGTTATTTACATCATTTTGTTCTTCATTATTTTCTGAATCCACAAATCTATTTCTGCTTAATTTTTCAAGTGCACTTTGTCTTTCGCTATAATCCATTTTTGATTTTTCAATTACTCTATCTAAAATCAAGTTTATTTTTGTCGTTGTCAAATCTTCTTTATTTTCAATATTTAGTTCTGCCATTTGTTTTCTTACTATTTTGTCTAGTGAATTCGCATTTATATCTAAATAGTGAATTCTTCTTAACTTTCTTTTTATATCTTCTGCGCTTATACGTTCATTTCTGTTATTGTCATTAATACTATTTCTGCGTCTTCTTTCAGCTAATAATTCTCTATATTCAGATCTTATTTTAGCTTTATCTTTTATAGTTTCTCCATGTGCATTAATTTGTTTTTTATACTTTTCTATCTTTTTATTAGATTTTTCATGCTTTTTATCATAATCTTTTTTAACTTTTTTCCAATCAGTCATTTTTAATAATTCTAATGTACTAAATGAAATATCTTCACCATCAGTTAAGTCTTTTATTAATGCGAATGGAACTCCAAGTATTCTTGCTGCTTTCATTGCGTTAATTTTTGCTGTTGTTGCCACATTAGCTGTAAAATTACCGATTTTTTCTTTAGTATATTTTTTAGATAATTCTTTTGAATATTTGCTTGATTCAGTTTCTCTTCTTGCATCTTTTCTTACATCTAATAATTGTTCTGTTTCTTCTGGACTTTCGTGATGTAATATATGTTTACTAACTAGTGGATTTCCTAATACAGCTTTATCAATTTTATCCCTAATTAACTCTTTATTCGGATTATTTATATCGTTGTTAATTGATAATTTATTTGTAATTAATCTTGCTCCAGAAATTCCAGCTGTATATGCAAATCCTCCAAGAGTAGTAGCTATTGCTTTTGCTGGTTTAGTTGTTATACTTGCATAACTCTTAAATGTTTTCTTTGCAAGTTGGAATTTTGCAAATGTCATTAATCCTTTTCCACGTTCTGCAGGCATTGATCCAACTGAACCTGATTTTGAATTAAATTTAAATAATTTAATTACTGTTGCTGATAATTTTAACATTGATTTTAAAACAAACCAGAATATTAAAAAACCTAGTAAATTTTCCATTGCGCCTTCGAATAAATTTCTTACAAATAATGCATAAAATAAGGCATGTATACTTTGTTCCATTACATTTATTATTAAATCATATAACCATTTTGAATATGTTTTACTTACTGACTTTCCTGTTGATTCATATGCTGTTTTAACTATGATAAATGGCCCTGAAATTATTAATATCAATACTAAAATGAATCTCTTTAAATATACGAAAAAATATTGTATTGTTAAAAATGTTACCATTACATATAAAATTGTTGCTGGAAATGATATCGACAATCTTATATCTAATGCTCTTTCTAATAAAATTAAATTTAAATTTTGTAATCTTGGGTCATCTATATGTGCTACATCTTTTATTGTTTCAATAATATCTGTGTTAAATGCAATTACTGTATAAATTATAATGTGCATAATTATTAATGTTGATAATGCTTTTATCCAAGCTATCATCATTTCTTTATATCTTGCTTTATTTTCTGCAGACTCTGTATACATATTCAAAAGCATTCTTATTGCAACATACATTAATACTATAACCATTACCATGATTGCAATATTTCTTAGTACATAGTACCAAGTTTTTATTCCTTCTCTTATCTGTATGATAAATGCTTTTGGATTTTTTTCTTTTATTTCTTTTACTGCTTCTGAGTCATTGAAAAAATTAATATCGACTAATGGTTCTTCGTTAAATAACATTGTATCTATTGTTATTAATTTTTTTGCACCTTCTAATAATTTGTTCTTTTCATTTTCATTTATAATGTCTTCTACCGTTTTAGGATTGTCTTCTGTTGTTCCTTCATCCTCTGAGGCTCCTAATTCCAAATCTTTTCCTAATTGAGATTCTACTGCTGATTGATCTTCATCTATATTTAATAAACCATATGTCGGTTTTGCAAAAATCATGAATAAAGCTAAAATAGCTATTATTGTTATTATTATATTCTTTTTTAGCTTCTTCATAATTCCTCCTTTTTATTTTTTCATAAATGATGTTATTGTTAAAAATATATTGTAAATGATATTTGTAAATCCAATAATTATAACTTTGATTATCATGAATAATAGTCCCAACAAATAGTCAATGAAATCACCAATCTTTTTAAAAAAGTTTCTAATTGGATTTATTTCTCCTTCATATGTTACATCTCCTGGAAGTCCACTAAATCTAAACTTCTTTTCATCAATGTTTTGTCTGTCATCTACTTCTTCGCCTTCGGCGGTGTAACCATTTGAACCACCAGAACCATATACTCCTGGACTTAACGGAGGTGTTTCACTTGCTATATAGTAATCTCCCATACACACAAATGCATGCCCTTTGCTTATCGTTACTGCAATATCTCCTATTTGCATCTTTTGCGTACTAGCTAATTGGTCACTTGTTCCTCTTCCTATATCAGTAACTTCAGTAAATCCAAGTCCTGGTAAATCTCTTCGTAACCCTGGTGTATCCATTAGGCTAACCTTTTTATTTATTCCCGCTTTCATAAATGCAAATTTTATTCCAGTTGAAACAAATGCTGAACAATCTGTATTACATGGAGTAGTTAAATTCATAGGCTCATAATTTACTTTTGCAACTTCTATATCAAAGCTGTCTCTGTCCGGTTGATCATATCCAATATATTCGTTGCTAGCAGCATCTCCAAGATAATATGCTATTGTTCTTGCCACTTTTGGATCTGAATGTCTAAAAACAGAAAAAATCCTTTTGTCTCCTGGAAACGGCATTATTCTGACTTCATTTCCTGTTTGATCTCCAGCTTTCCCACCTACAGTCTTCTTAAATTCATTGATTTTAGCTTCAACTTTATATAAATTTCCTGGTACTTTTTTTAGATTTTTAGGAATATAATATGTATCTCCATAATCTACTGTAGTTTGATTTACGTTATTGCTTGAATTATAACTTGATTCAGTATTTTGTCTCGACTCAAGTGCATTTACTACTGAAGTTATGAAATTCCAATTTTGTGATGGTACCATTGTTGTTCCATTTTTGTCTTCTTCAGCAGCTTTTAAATAATTATCTACATCTTCTGAAATTTTTACTATTGATTGACTATAATCTCCCAAATTATCTTTATTATTTTTTAATTTATCCACTTTTTGCTTTAACTGCATTATTTCAAATCTAGTTTTTTTAATCTCTATATTATTAATTCCTACACTTGAACTCAATGCTTTTACTGAATATATAAAATTAAATATTGTGGATATTATCAAAAATAATATTGCAATCCTCTTAATTTTATTCATTTATATCTCCTGCATATCATATATTAATACTTCATTTGAATTTATTGGAGTCAATCTAATTTGATCTGTTTTAATTTTGTTTTCTTTTACTATATCCTGTAATGTTTTATTCAAATAAACTTTTCCTTTGTAATTTGAGTATATATATATTCCTGTTTCTTTTTCTCCAATAGTTGGACTTTGATAATTATATTTAATTTCAAACCCTTCTAATGGGAATGATATGTATATTGAATCATCCTTAATTCTTTTTACATAAAAATCAGGATATATCTCTATCACTTTTTTATAAAATTTATTATAATCTTTATTTTTCAATAACTCATTTACTGCTTTCTCGAATTCTTTATTTTTTATTTCATCATAATCTTTTTTTCTTGTTACAAATATTTCTTGATTATAATAAAAAGCAGTATACTTTTGAGAGTCAAATCCTTGAATTGATATGTCATTTGAACTTGTATTTAAAGTACGATATTTAAAATCATTTGCTGGCATGCCTGGATATATTCCTTCAAAAACTTCTTTATTGTAGCTTTTGTTAAATATGATTGCTCCAACTTTTCCATCTATCATTTTTATGCTATATCCATTATTATCATAATAATCCACATTTTTTACACTTCTTGTGATTTTTCCAATTGTTTTAGATGTATTTCTGTTCCAATCATTATTTAATAAATCAATTAATTCTGGTGATTTTATTACTGGATTTATTAAATCAGATTCTTTAGGAAGGTTTCCGATATTATCCAAGCTTGCAATGTTTGCAAAATAATTCACATCATTGTTAACAATATATTTTATTATTCCATTTGCATTAAACTTTCCTCTAATAATCATATCCTTATCTTTATCTATTAATCTAAAGCTTTTCTTTTTTAATATTGGATTTATTAATGTCATTAAATATTCAAAGTATTCTTTATTTGAACTTTCATCTTCTACAGGTTGTTGTCCAAATTTCAAATAGATATCAATTCTATATTCTTTTTCTTTACCACTTTCGGCTTTTAATAATTTTGTGCCTGTTTTCTCCAGTGTGCTCGACAATTCATTTATATTTATTCCAATATTTTCTTTTAATAATTGTCTTACCAATGCAATTACTAAGATTATTGATAAAATTATTAATATATATTTAAAAATCTTTTTTTCTTTCATAAACTATTTTCCTATTTTTAATACATTATCCAAGTCTTGATCAATTTCTTCATTTGATTTAATTTGTAAAGCTTTTTTAGCCATCTTTATTGATTTTCCTAATAAATAAAACGCTATTGCTGTTAATAATGGTACTTTTAACATTATTTCATCAAATGATCCGAATATTAATACATATATCATGTATTGAAATGGTTGCATCAAAATTGCTGTTGAAAAGTCAATTATCCATTGTCTTAATGCTTGTCCTCTATCATCTGCAATTCTGTCAATTGGATATGATACACATATTAATGGTGAAATTATCATTAGCATATATACTTGCATTGCTCTTTTTATATATACTAGGAAGAATTTAAGTTGATACCATATTATTGATAGCATTGATAAAAAATAGAATACTTGCTTAACTATGCTTCCTTCGAGCCAATAATTTCCGAACACATTTTGCATGATTTTCTTTTCTACATCCATAAGAGTGTCTGATGCTACTTGATCTATTATTGATATTGCTACGTTTGATAAAGCAACTAATCCTACTGCTAAATATTGCAATACAAATATTAAGAATATAGCTCTAACCCAACCTATTAACATGTCTTTTAATTTAGCGGTCTGACTTGCTGATGCGCTTCCAATTAACATTCTTATTGCAATGTACATTAATACGACAACTAGTAGCATAATACTTAAATTTCTTACTGTCATATAAAAAATTGATATTTGTTCTTTTATTAGTGACAATGTCTCTGAGTACATTCCATCAGACTCTTTTGTATCAAAGATATCTACATCAAATAATGGATATTTGTTTGCTAATAAATTCCCAATTGTATAAACATTGGTATTATCAAGTAATGGTACAAATGGTTTTCCAGTTACTATTAAAGTTAATAATGTTGAAATCATTGCTGGTACAATTGATAATAATACTAGCAATATACTGAATCCTGCGCTAAACATGCTTGGAGATGATGTTATTTCATCTTTTTGATCTACAGTTTCATTTCCACTTGTTGTTCCTGTTTTTGAGGTTGTTGTTCCTGAATTTATTAGTGAATTGACGTTGTCATTTCCATTTTTTTGTCTTCTGATTGCTACATCTCTAACGTTTTCACCTTTTACAGCGTCAACAGCAGCTGATCCTGCTGTTGATTTTGGTACTAAAAAAGGAGTTGGTATTATGAATTCAAAAATTAAGATTAGTAATGTCAATATTGTAATTATTTTGTTTTTCATATCCACTCCTTTTATTATTTTATTATTTATTTTCCCTTATTTTATTTATATTTGTTTCAATAAATTCAAGTTCTTTCTTAGTTGGTCTAATTTCAATTATCGCTGTTTGCTCTCCAACTTTAAATAATCCTTCTCCTCTTGCACATGTTGTTAAGAATGAAGCTTCACCCTCACTTAACTTAAATATTTCTTGTATATATTGTATTTCAGATTTATCCTGTGCTAGGAATAATTTTGTATCTGATGATGTTAATACTGCTTGTACTTCAGATTTTTCATAGAAATCTTGGAATCTTTGTGATACAACTGCTAGCGAAACATTTCTTTTTCTTGCACGTCTAGCCATTTTGTTTAAGAAGTCTACGGCTTCTGGAAATGGAAGTAACATCCAAGCTTCATCTACTAGCACTCTCTTCTTTCCTGCCTTAGATTTATCTTCACTGTTTTTCTTAACATATTTTTCCCAAATCCATGATAGTA
>ERZ773061.156-NODE-156-length-29569-cov-3.715931_pt1 | contig 29569 bp, 22 predicted proteins | sample MGYA00580627_ERZ773061 | MGnify/ENA primary metagenome ERZ773061 (study PRJEB29015, sample SAMEA2738119) | human oral metagenome | biome: human oral; feature: human-associated habitat; material: saliva | place: China | collected 2223 ...
CCGACGATATGAACTACGAATTGGTAGCACTGGCCGTTACGATACTCGCCGCAATGGGCGCGGGATTTACATGGCTCAGTCACCAAATAAAAGACGTACGAGACGAACTCAAAACGGACATCAAGGATGTACGAGATGAGCTCAAAGCAGACATCAAACGAGTAGAAGAGAAACTCGAAATATAAGCACTCCCATGCGGAACAAAAGCTGTAACAAGGGCAAATTCCGCCCTTACAACGAAGTCACCGCCAAAGCGTGCGAAGACGCAAGAAACGGAATCAGCGCAGGACGTGTAGACACCTCCTCCTTTGAAGCGTTCCTCCGTTCTGTGCTCGATGAATAGAGTAAACACCTCCTTAACACCGAAACAATGTCAATAGAAAACATCGCTACAATCGCAACGGTCATCGGTACGTTCGTCGCCACGCTGGCGTCTTTGTTCGGAGGACTCTCGTGGTTTGTGGCGCGAATGGATAAAAAGTTCGAAGCAGTCGACAAACGATTCGAGAAACAAGAAGAAAAGTTTGATCAGAAATTAGACAAACTCGAGCAGCGCGTCGATGCCAAACTTACCGACATTAAAAACGAAATCCAGCGCGTAGAGAAAGCCGCAGAAAGAGCAGATGCCACCCTCCGCACCGAATTGGCACGTCTCGCCGAAAAGGGAGAAGAAAGAGGACAGCAAACGCTACAACTCCGAGAAAAATTCAACCGCCTCGTCGCAATCCTCGAAAAAGCATTCCCCGAAATCATGTTCAACGACGTAACAATGAAAGCAAGTCCTCGCAAACTATCGCCCATCGGCGAAATGATCTACAAAGAGATCGACGGGGACACCTTCCTCAACGAGAACGAAATACGCCTTTTCCAATACATCGACGACATGAAACCACGCGTCGCCCTCGATGTGGAAATGTACGCCTTCTCGGCCTGCCGCAGCCTTTCGAGCTTGCCCGTCTTCGATCGTTTGAAGGACTACATCTTCAACCGCGCAGACATCGACGGCGAAAACGGCAAAATTAGTTTGTCCATCGCCATAGTCTGCGAAGTCTTAGCCATTCCCCTCCGAGATCGATACATGGCATCACGCGGAATTAAAGCACAACTATAAGAAAGGGGCGGAGCATCATTGCCCCGCCCCTTACATTTAAGCTTGCATCTTCGCCGCCCATTTGCTCACCTCATAAATAAGGCGAGCAAAACAGTCGACACCTAGACATCTCCTGCCGGCAAAGCATTCTCATCCTACATAATACATCGAAAAGAACACCGAAGAACAAGAAAGTGTGCGTAAAACCGCACAACTATCGCGTAACTTTCTGAAGACCAATACTCAATTTGTTTTCGCGCAGAGCCACCAAACATTGAAATCAGTAATAACGCATTATAGAATCCCGCCAATTCCGCCTTTTTTCTATGGGTTGTGTTCAATTAGATTTAACTTTGCGCAAATGCGTTCAACCAAAAACCGTGCGTAACTTTGCGCACACACTTGAAAAACAATATGGCAGTAAACTTCTATCTTGACAAGCGAGCAGACAAACATGGGGATTGCCCTATACGGGTGAGCATCTCTATTTTTGGAGCGCGGTTTATCTCTTCAACGGGTTATAAGGTCGCACCGACGAAATGGGATCAAAACAAACAGCAAGTAAAAAGAGGTTCGACGGCCGGAGCGGGTGTAACGTACTCAACAATCAATGCTGCGCTGGCTAAACTATCGGAGCACTTCAGCGCATACGAGCATCAATGTATGTTGGACAAGATAAAGCCCACAAGCGCCGAAATTAAGAAAGAGCTTGCAGAGCACTTCGCGAGGAAAAAGGCGACGGGAGGAAAGCAAGCGCTCATCTTCGATTATTTCGAACTTTACTACTCTGAAGTACCAAAGCAAAATCAATGGAGCATAGGCACGTGTAAATCGTTTCGCAAAATGGTCAACTATATTGATGAGTTTGATCACAATTTGACGTTCGGGCGGCTGACCGAAAAGCGATTAAATGATTTTGTGCTCTTTCTGCGAGAAGACAAGAATCTGCGCGATTCGACTGTAAAGCTTATTGTGGGGATTCTCTTTTGGGTTCTCCGTTGGGCTACGAAGAAAGGATACAACACAAATTTGGATTACCAAAAGTTCTCATTAAAGACGAAGACACCACAGAATCCGATTGTGTTCCTCGAATGGGAAGAGTTGATAAAGATTTACCACTACGAGTTTCCTCCTAAAGGTACGAGAGTTCTGTTGAAAGAATACAACGGCCGAACGTATGAAAAGAAAATCGGGAATACAACGTTTTTGCAGTTCGTTCGGGATTTCTTTTGCTTCTGCTGCTTTACATCTTTGCGCTTCTCTGATATGCAAAATCTAAAGTGGTCGAGCGTGTCAGAAAACACCATTACAATTACCACAATAAAAACCTCATCAACGATCACTATAGAACTGAACAAATACTCTCTCGAAATCATCGACCGATATAGAGGAATGGACAACGAGTACGTCTTTCCAAGGATAACTAACTCAAAAGGTAACGAACTGATCCACGTTTTATGCGAACTTTGCGAAATCAACACGCCGATAACAAAGACATACTACAAGGGAGGAGAGCGCATCGAGGACACGCGGCCGAAATTCGCCTTTGTCGGGACACACGCGGGGCGGCGAACCTTCATTTGTAATGCACTGATGATGGGGATTCCCGCGAACATCGTAATGAAGTGGACGGGACACAGCGACTACAGCGCAATGAAACCATACATTGACATCGCCAACTCGGCAAAGGCGGAGGCGATGGCGCTATTCGATAAGAGATAATTTTGGACGCGTCTTGAACGTATTCGTAACGAGCTAATCTTCAATAACAAGCATTCAAAAAACGCTCAAAAGACCCGCTACGAGGGTCTTTTTTCGGCACATCTTGGACGCGTTTTGGACGTATTCGAGTACCATTTTCGCGCGCTCACGAAAAAGGTAAGCCCCGCTGCTCGTGTATTGAGCAGCGGGGCGTTTCCGTCTATGTTCGCCGTTTCAGCGCATAGCCGATCAGGGCGAACACGGCAAGGAAGACAATAAGCGACAACGGCGGCCAGAGGAAACCGCTGTGCGACGTCTTCTTCTCGTTGCGCGTGTCGGAGTGGTGCGAAGCAGCGCGAACCGTGTCCACGCGCGAACGCCAGACCGTGTCGCGGCGAACATGCCAACGGTCGCGGGTGCGCTCTTTCACGAGCGTAGCGCCCTCAAAATAGACGCTGTCGTGGAGAAAAACGCTATCGCGCACGGTGCGCAGCTCGCGGAGTGTGTCGCGGTGCACAACGTGGAGCGTGTCGCGGTGCACGGTTACGCGTTCAACGGTGCGCGTCGTCGTGCAGCCCGTGAGCATACTCAGCACGACGGCAAAGCACAGCGCGCCGACGGCCGCCAGGACGTACAGCGCCCAGGGGTCGGGAGGTGGTTTTCGGTGATTGCAATTCATCGGAAAGGTGGAATTTGAAGAGGTGAACAATGTACGCACCGCGAGCAATTCTTTCCAATTTGGAAACGGTTGGAAAGGATTGGAGCGCTTTCGGCGCGATTTGCGGGAATTTTCCCCGTTTTGGCGTCCGATTCTTTCCAATTTCCCGATTTTTGGAAAGAATCGGGGCGCCACGTTCTCCGGGAAAATAAGAGGATTTCTTTCTGCTTATCCGATTTTGTGAAGAATCGGGGCGACCATTTCGAGGACTCCCTCGGAAAGGTCGGCGGACTTCTCCCCACGAAACGGAAAGAATCGGCGCGTGGGAGCGAACTACCGAGGAAAGCTCGTCAGTTGGTCGCGGAACGTGTGATGACAAGTTCGATTTCTTCGCCCGCGGCTTGTGCTTCGCGGAGGAGGACAAGCAGGCGTCCGAGCTTGAGACGGCTGTTGAGCACTTTGCCGCGTTCGCGGTTTTCGCCTACGAGGATGCAGCCCTCGGTGTCGGCGGCCGTGTTACCGCTATGAATCAGCACACCGTCGTAGCCTTTCACGCGGAGAAGACGAGGGAGAACACGGTCGAAGCGCGGGGAGCGCGTCTGCATGTCGATGCGATACGTGCCGGTGGGAATGGCGGTCGCGCCTTTCACCTTGAGGGCGGCGATTTCGTCTTCTGACATCTCTTCTGACAAACCGCGGTCGGTGTCTTCGAGCGTGTCGCAAAAGTATTTTCCGTTGATTTCCATGCGCCCGATGGTGTAACCTGCCTTCAGGGCGTGACGTTGAATAAGGATTTGCATTTGTCTGTTGTTTTGGTTGGTTTATACTTCGAGGAATGCGTCCATGTCGCCGCTTTGCACGTCTTTGATGTACTCGCGGAGATACCAGATGGCCTTCTCCGCATCTTCGGCGGCTTTGCGGCGCGCTCCTTCAAGTGTTCCGTCGTGCTTGTGTCCGCAGCGCCAAACGTATTTCAGCGCGTTGCCCAGGCAAAAGGGCATCTTGCGGGCTACGTCGATACATTCCGCGCCGCCGTGGTTATAGTGTGCGGGGTGGTCGACGGCCGTGCTCGCGGATTTGACAACCGACGGCTCCCGATCTGTTGTTTTTTGTTCTCTCGTGTCCACGTTTTGGGTCTTTTGGGGATGTGATACGTCGCTCATGGTCATTGTTCTGCGTTTTCGGGTGCATGATCTTCGTCCGCCGGTACCTTCTCCGCGGGGACGATGTCGCGGTTCTTGGCCTCATCGAAGACGGCGGCGGCAAACTTCTGCGCCATCTTCGAAAGGTCGTGCTCTGAAATAGTGGCTTGCACGATGTCGTGGAGCTTTTCGATTTCGGCCTTCTCCCAAGCTTTCTCCCGAATGCTCCAAAACTCGCACAACACGCACCAAGCCGCCCACCCCATTGAGAAGTAAGGCGCAGCGCAGAGCGGGGAGCCGATGATGTCGATAAGCGAAAGCACGAGGAACGGGACGAGGTATTTCACGGCTTTGCGGCTTGTCATCTTCAGCCCCCGCGACGTCGTGGGTTGTCCGCGTTCGTGGGCTTTGCGAATGCCGAAGAAGAGGTCGAGCGCCATTGCGATCAGGATTGCCGCGGTGCAGAAAATGATGAGCACAATGTGAAGATACAAATGCTGTTCGGCGAAATGAATGAGTGTCTCTTGCATTGAAGTTTGGTTTTTGTGTGTGGTTATATAAATCAGGTGGAGTGCGAGTCGCGGGCGTTCGGGTTTTCACCAACTCCCCACGATTTCACCTTTCCACCAAAGTGTGGGGTTCTCTCTGCTGTGGCCTAACATGGTGAATATAGCGGTTTGTTTGCTTCCGATGGTCAACCCTCCCACGGTTAAAAGTGTGTTCGGGAAGGGCTCCAAATCGTTGAAGACCATAAACTGTGCGCCGTAGTAACGCATGGCTTGACTATTGTCGGGCGTTGTGCCTTCCTTCCCGTCGTTAAGAGGACCACCGCCGGTGTTGATGGTTGGCCTCAGCGCGCCAAAATCGCCGCGGAAGATGACGTAAGTGCCGACGGCAAACGGATTTAGGTATATAATCTCCCCGTCTTCTCCGATTTTCCCCCCGTATTCTTTCCAATTCTCGGGGGTTATCACCACGGGGCGCCGACGCGTGAAGCCCGCAAACGTTGCCGTGCCCCCGAAGTAAGCCGTGCCGGTCGAAGCGTCGAGCTCAAAGGTTGTATTACCATTCGCGTCACGGCCGACGACGTTCTCGACTTGTAGATTCTTGATAAGGGAGAGTTCGGCCAAAAACAAGTCGGTGGCGATGAAGCCTTGGTACATTCCGAGCTCCCACCACTCCGAGTCTGCAGCGGGGGCTTTATCTGCCGACTTCGTGTGCGGCTGCTTGCATTGGTAGAACTGCACTTGCGCGCCTTGTCGAACCAGTACCACATCCACGTATTGCTCGCCGGTGTGTCCGCTTTCGAATACCGTGGACGTGGGCAATTTGTCGTAATCGCCCAAGGGGCGAACAACAGCCCCACGCGTGCCGTGTGTGCCGTCGTTGCCTCGTAGGTCGTTGCGTGAGGGAGTCCACGGCGTAGGGATTCCGCCCTCTTCGAGTTTCGGCGCACACCACACCACATTTTTGGCAAAGCCTTTGTGCGGCTGCTCTTCACGATGCCACGCGCGCAAAATAATGAGCGTGTCTTCGGTGGCCTTCGTCTTGGGTGCGGTGAACGTGAGCGAGACGCGCGTCCACTCGTCGGGCTTCACCGTGTTGGGATGAAAGTGTTCGGAGGGGGTTGGGTAGACAATCAGCCACGCATCAGACGCACCGCGCACATAGACGGAGAAAGTATAGGTGCGACCGGGGATTAGGCGGCCGATGTTTTGCCACAGTTGCGCAAATTCGCCCTGTTTCGTGCCGGGATTGATGGCACAAAGCGCAGGATAACAGCCGGACACGGACGGCGGAAACAAATCAGCATTGGCGCGGCCGCCTATCGGTTCTTCTCCAACCGTACCAACGCCCCAAGCACTCTCTTTGCGCCCCAAGTTTTTGAAGTCCGTATCGTCGAGCAAGTTCGCATTCGGCGTGAGTCCGTCTTTGCCGTCTACACCACGCAGCCGCGTCCACACGTAGTCGTGGTAATCTTGGCTCGCGTCCTCGTCGAAGTCTGCGTAAATGCCGAAGTATGAGAACTCAATTTCACCGCCGCGCCCGAGGTCTTCTTCCTTTGTGAAGTCTTCCGCCCCGTCCGCGCTATTCGCGTAGGCTATGTGGGTGTAACTATTTCTGCCCTTCTCTCCGCTCAAACGGCCGTAGGTGATTTTGCCGTTCGCCGCGGTGAGCCGATACCAAAGCACCTCGCCCTCGCGGAGCGCGGGTGGCGCGTCTTGCCACGTTCCGCGAATAGTCGGGGCGGTCGTACTCGATGCGGTGGCGAGTTTTGTCGACGCGGCGAAATCATAAACGGGGCTTTTGCCGTCCGTCCCCGATTCGCCCACCACACGCAGCGCACCGCCCCACGTCGTGCCGTTGCCCGTACGCATCCACACATCGCCCGCGGCGAAATCGTCGTGCCACGTTTGCGCGTCGGCGCTGTACTGCGCCCGAATGCTCGTGCCGTTCGTGCCGTCCTTTCCGTAATGTCCAATCAGTCGCACCGCGGTTTGGTCAGCAGTGCCATCGCTGTACTCCGAGCGTTCGTAGCTCCAAAGCCACGGGCGCTCCTTCGTGGGCTGCGGGACGGTTTCCGGCCATTCGGACGTATCGGGCTGCGGTGCGTCCCTTCCGGTGGTCAGCATATAGAAAGCGCGCATGCGGCTCACACCGCGTCCGTTGTCGCCCTTTTCGCCCTGCACCTTTGCCCAAACGTAGCGGGCGGGGTCTGTCGATGCATCCTCGTTCTCGTCTGTGTAGGTTCCGAGGTAGGCGAACTTTTCGCCCTTTGGATCGAGCGTGCACGGATTGCCGTCTGGGCTGTTGGAATACGCCACGTGCGTGTAGCTACTCTTGCCGGGGTCGCCCTTACGGTCGTTCTCCGACGGTGTCCACTCGGTGGGTGTGTCGCCGATTTCGAGTTTAGGAGCGGCGAACCACACAGATGCTTCCCCCTCTTGCTTATTAAGTCGAAGACGAATGCTCTGGTCGTCGTTTTTTTCTGGAAACGTCGTGAATGTAAACGCGCAGCGCGTCCACTCTCCTCCGTGTTGATAAGAAATGTCTAAGAATTTAAAGGGCTTAAAAGCAAAAAGGATTGTCGCAGCCTTTAGTCCCAGACTTGTCTTTACCCAGACGCTGAGAGTATAGGTCGTGTTCGGTCTCAATCTCCCGGTTACACTTTGAAAAAAAGAGGCGAAGGAAAGAGCACCAAGCATATCATTATCAATGCGCACCACACGTGTCCCTTGCACGGGGCTTATTTCCGTGTTATCAATAACCCCCCAACGCCCCTCTGGGTTCCAATAATCGAACCCTTTTGTAAAAGCGCTATTCTCCAACAAGTTTGGGTGATAGCTTTCCCCCGCGTCGCCCTTATCGCCGTCCTTCGGTTTCGCTTGAATGAGCGTCCAATGCGTCGACTGCGCCGCAGGGGCGGTGTTACCGTTGCCGCCGCGCGACAATTCGTAGAGCGCGCCGTCGTGCCAAACGCGCGAAATCTCGAAAGCCCCCGTTTCGGGGTTCTGCTGCTCGTAGAAGTAGCGCGCCGAAGCCGACCACAAACCGCGGTCGACACGCTCTGCAAGAGGACGCCCCGCGGGCGTATAGCGGAGAATGTTTTGCGTGATAATGCCACGGGCGAACACGTAGTCCGATGCGTCGGCCACCGCTGCGCCGAAATGTTCGCGCAACCACGCGGGCAACTTACCCACCACGAAGCCGTCGGACTGCGTGCCGTCGACAATCGGGGCGGAAACCTTCACACGGCGCACGATGCGGCCGTCGGTGGCACTCTCCATGATGTGGCTCTGGCGCTCCGGGTCGGTCGTGTTGCCCCAGCGTGCCAAGCGCATCAGTGGAACGGGCGGGGCGTTGCGACCTTCGGGCGTTTGGTTGTCGGCATAAAGGCTCGCGGTGAGCGTTCCCGCCTTCGCGTCCACCGCCTCAACCCGCAGCCAAGAGGTACGAATTTCGGCCGCGCCGCCCGATGTCCCTACGCTGTTGTAAGCCCCGCGCAGGACGTCGCCCGCCCGAAAGCCCGTCACGTCGCCTTGAAAGCGCTCTTGCAGCACCACCTTCCAACGGCCGTCGGCTTGTCGTTCCGCGCTTTTTACCAATCCGTTCTCGGTGTGGAAAACGTCGCCTTCGCTCAATGCGATGCGGTTTATCTGATATTCGGCCGCGCGAAAGAAACCGCGCACCGCCATGCTCTGAAATTCCGCGTTTCCCAGCGCGTCGATGCGCGCTCCCGCGCCGGTGGTCAGTCCGTCGGAATAGTTCGGCGTGCGCAGCGTTTCGGCTTCTTCGGCCACGCGGGCGCGCTCCACCAATTTCTTCGCGTCGCGGAATCGGCGGTCGCTGTATTGCAACGCCTCGCGGTGTTTCTCTTCAACGGCTACGGCGGTACTTTCCAGTGCCTTTATAGTCGTGCTGAAAGAAACCGCCACGGGGGCGTTCGAGAGTTCGATTTCGGGTGAGTGCGGCGTGTTGATGTAGTCCTTGATGCCGACTATGCGCACGGCCACGCCCTCGGGCTGAAACTGCTTGTCGGAGAAGAGCACAAAAGCCCCAATCCGCAAGCGCTCGCCGACGCTTTCCCAGTTGCGCTTCGCCCAAATGCCGTCGAGTGTGCCGGTAAATGCGAACTTCGCCATCTCGTGGGTGTAGAGATGTTGCACGCCCTTGCGCAGCAAGTCCCATTCCGCCCCCGAACGCGTGGCCGCGTCGTTGATGTAGGCCTGGGGAAGCATGCAATGAAAGACGGCGTACTTGTCGCCCACGCGGGGAACGAACACGCCCCCGGGCATTGTCATGCCGTCGATCTCCTGCGGCACGATTTCAAAGCGCCGCGGTTTCTTGCCCGATGCCGTGTGGGCGTATTTAACTTCAAACTCGCGCCCCGAAAGCATGCCACTTTGAAAGATCACGGTCATCTTTTCGCCCGCGATCAGGCACTGCTCGAAGTCGAGCGTCTCGGGAATCGTCGGGTCGGTGAAGTCGTAGAAGTGGTTTTTCTCGTTCGCCGTGATCACCTCGGCCACCGTTCCGACGCGGCTCGGATAGATGTCCGTCAAATCGACGCTGTCTTCGGCCATCGACGAAAGGGGGCGGTCGGCACGTTGCACGGAGAAGCCCTTTTCGTCCGTGCGGTAGCGGCGGGCGTGGGTGGCGTCGTAACCCGTCTCCCCTTCGAAGTGCGCGCCGTCGTAAGATATGGCGGCATCGACGGGCAAATGCAGCGTGCTCGTGCCGTACTTCGAGCGGTCGATGTTGCGTTCGCCCCCTTGCACGTAGAGAATCTCCGTCGGCACGCTGTCTTCGCTGTTCGTGCGTGCCACTCCCGAGACAAAGCCGTTGCCCTTGCCGTAGGATAGCGGGAGGGCGTTGGCGCGGTCGTGTTCCACGGCACCGAGCGAGATGCGTTTCCCCACAATCTCGTATTCTGTGCCGAACTCCTTGGCGATCATCGCCAGGGCATCGCGACAAAAGGCGTGATCGTAGTTGACTACGCGCTCGGGGCTGTCGATGCAGGCGCCGAGTGTCCAGCCCGAATCGCGGCGATTGAGGTTGTCGACAAGCATTTGCAGGTGTTCGTGGGGCTTGGCCGTGAGTGAGAAGCGCAACCGCCCGTCGACGGTGTTGCGGAACTTCCAGATCGACATTTTCCCCTGCTCGGCCACGAGTTCGACGGTGTATTCGAAATGCCGCGTGTGGTGCATTTTGAGCGACTCGGGGTGCATCAGCGTGTAGCGCTCGCCGTCGTGCTCGCAATAGGCACCGACGGGGATTTCCACGTGCTGAGGAAGGGAAAAATAGAGCGTGAGAGAGTTGTCGCCCATAATCGCGCGGTGGCGATAGGAGTTGTCGTCGGGCATCACGTCGAGGAGTGTTTCGCCCGTGGGGGAATAGATGATCATATTTCGTATGAAGAATAGGAACTACCTTCGAAGAAAGTAAGGGTGAGGGTGAATTGCAGCCACGGCCGCGGCTCGTCGGGAATGAAGTGGTCGACGCGGCACGAGCTGTAATAAAACGGCGCCTTCTTGTATCGTCGCGCACCGGGGCGGATGAGGTCGAAGAGCAGCGCGTCGTAGTTTCGCCAAAGTTCGGCGAGGGTGTCAGCGCGCATCAGGAGTTGCACTTGACGGTCGCCGCCTTTCTCATTAAACAAGGCCTCTTCGTCGTAAAACGCCCCCGGTTTTGTCGAAAACTTGCGGAGTAATCCCGTCTTCACCTCGTTGCGCCGTTCCATTTCGTCGTCCACGTCGCCGAGCACGCGTGCCCCGTAGTCGGCAAAGGCGCGTTTCGGGCTTTCGGTGATCACGAAATCATCGCGCCGCGAGGTGCTCAATATCCACTCGCGCTCCTTCTCGGCCTTCGGGGGCTGATAGGTGTAGCCCTTCATCGGGGTGTCGTCGGCGAATTTCATACCGAATGTCGTCGAGTGGGCGCTGTCGGTGGGGGCGACGAAGCGCAACGACCACGAACGGCCGATGCTCGGGGCGCGCACGTCGACAACGGGCGTTCCGGCGAGCGTTTGAAGCGCGTATCTGTAGTCCTCCGGGTGGGTGGCGGAGAGTCGCAGCGTCACCTCGCGTGTGTCGAGCACGGGGGCGGAAAGGTCGGGGTCGAATCCGCGCTCTTCATACCAATCGTTCGCGGGCGGGGTCTTCAAAGGCGGAAAGGCGATCAGTTCATTAAAGCCCCCGAAAGCCGTGCAGGCGTAGGTCTCGCCCCCAACGTCAAACTCGCCGATGTAAAGTCGTTCTGAATAGTCTAACGTGTTCATTGTTTGATCTTAATTCCTTTGAGTGCGATGTCGCCGACGGTGTCTTTGACGGACTTCAAGTGCTGCTCGACGGCGGAAAGGCGCGTGTGGACGTTGCCCGTGTTGCGTTCGATGCCGACCACGCCCTTCAAGATTTCGTTGGTCGTGGCGAGGAGCAGCCGTGTGTTCTCGGCGATGTTGAAGGTGTGTCCTTGCACGGCTGTCATTCGTCCGTTGAGTTCATCGACGGAGTCTTGCGACGCGGTGGCGATACCCTTCTGCGAGGCTTCGCGAGTTGCGGCGCTGTCGGCGGTGAGGTCGTAGCCTTTCTTCTTCAGCTCCTCATTGGCCTTTGCGATAAAGCCCTTCATGCGCTCCTGTTCCACTTTGACCTCTTCTGTTGCTTGAATTACGGCCTGGAGAATCGCGTTGTCGTCGCCCGTTGCATAGGCTTTTTTTACCAACTCGGATTGCTTCTGAATGACGGGTTGGAGAATGGCCGCTTGCATCATGTCTTTTACCACGTTGCGCATGACTTTCTTCGTCACGTCGCCGAAAGCTTCGGCCGCGTCTGTACCGCGTTCGAACGCGTCGACAACGGCGTCCATAATGTCCGTGGCGTAGTTGCCGAAGATTCCGCCGAGGTAGTCGTCCATCTGTTTGAGCGCGGCTTCGTAGTTCTCCTCCGCCTTGATCAGCGATTCGAACGCCTTTTTGCCGTCGCCTTCGAACTCTCGTGTCGCCGCAATGCTCTTGGCGAGTTCGAGATTGAGATGTCCGTTGGCTTTGACGAGGTCTTTGTATTCGGCGAGCTGCGTCAATCCGCTGTACAAGTCGCGCCCCTTTCCCAAACCGAAGAACCCCGATTTGGCGTGCCCCGTCTTCACGCTGATCATACCCAGACCGTAGTTGTCGCCCTCGGTCTTCGGGTCGAAGAGGATGCGGCCGCCCGCCCATTGCTCTTTCTTTTCGAGAGAGAAACGATAGTCGGCAAGCGTTTTGAGGTCGCCCTTGATGCGCTTCTTGATGTCCCCGTCCCAATCCTTTGCGACGAGGAGTGCACGGCGTGCCTTCGCGTATTTGTCCGTCCCGAAGATCGTTTCGAGGTCGCGGGCTTCGAGGCATTCCTGCCGCAGGAGTTCGTTGTATTGCAGTTGCTGATCGTTGATTTGCTTCTGAATTTCGAGCAACGCCTTCTTGTGTGCAGCGGCCGCCTGGAAGGCTTTCGTGACATAGCCGATGGCCTCGCCCGCCGCAGCTGCGATGCCGCCGACAATGCCGCCCTGCGCAAAGCCCTTCCCGATGTTCGACACGGTGGTCATGGTTTCGGTCAGCGCGTCGGCCTGCTCGCTCAGATTTTGACTCCCCGCGGCTTCGAACATTGCGGAGAGCTTCGCCGAAATGGGGGCGATCACGTCGGCAGTTGCGGATGCTGCCGACGCCAACTTCTTCAGACGCACCTCGAGGGCGGGGATACTTTCCCCCTGTTCGGCCTTTCGGAACACGTCGTTGATGGCTTCGCTCAGTGCGGCAAACGGGTTTTCGGTCTTCACCGCATCCTTCAATCGCTTGAGTTGATCGGTGATCTCCTTTACCTTCTCGGGGGCTTGTTTAAGGTTGCGGAGTTCTTGCGCCGAAAAGCCGAAGCTCGGGACAATCTTCTCGTCGGGCGTCTCGCGGAGATAGGCCAGGAGTGATTCGGTTTCGGTGATCACTTTGTGCAGTTCCTTGCGGCTCTTCTCCGCTGCGTCGCCGAAGAGGTTCACGAAGAGTGCGGAAGTCTTCTTCGTGCTCTCGATTTCCTCGTCGTTCACGGCCTTAATGTCCTTCTCCTGCTTGCGTTTCGACTCTTCGAGGGCGCGTTCCTTCGTGCCGGCGATGTCGGCGAGCTTTTGACTCGCTTCCTTTTCGCGCTTCTCGGCCGCGGTGTGTGCTTCGGAGTCGAATTTCGCGAGGGCGTCGTTCTTGTCCTTGCCCGCCTTGGCGATCACTTCTTGCAGTTCTCGGGCGTATTGTGAGAAATAGGCTTCGATTGAGGCGCGCTTCTGTTCGCCCTCTTTCGCGATTTCGGTGCGTCGTGTGTCGTAGTCCTGAAACTCGGCGATGGCGCGCTTGTAGAGATCGCCCGATACTTTGACGCGTGTTTCTTCGGCTACGCTCTCGTATTGCGCTAGCATCGCTCTTTGTGACGGGTCGAAGTCTTCCTTCGTCACTTTGAGCTTGTCGCGATGCGCGTTCTCTTGCTCTTTCGTCGCCTTCGGGTTCGCGATTTTCCATTCGCGCATTTTGTTCTCCTTGATGGCTTCGACCATAGCGTCCGAGCGCTTCTTGTTCTCGTAGAGCAGACGTTCGTAGTTGAGTTCTATCTGTTGGCGCTCTTTCTCGTATCCGTCTTCGAGGAGGTTGATTTTGTTTTGGCGGATTTCGAGACTGCTTTCGTATTCCTTCTCGATGATCGAGTCCTTGTACTTCTCGATGTCCTTCTCGAGGTCGTGCTTTTCGAGTGCGATGCGCTTGCGCTCCTCTTCGGCTTTCTTTCGGGCGTCGGCTGCTGCTTTCGCTCGTCGCTTGGCTTCTGCCTTTGCACCTTTGGCCGCTTGTTTGCGGTCTTCCTCGGCCTTCTTTCGGGCGGCTTCTTGACGGGCGGCTTGAATTTGATGTGCTTTTGCGTAGTTAAGAGAGTTTTGTTCCATCTCTCCTACGGACATCGTTTTGCCGTTTGAGAAAACAGCAACCTTTTTTCCGTTTTTCCTCATATCCTCAGCCGTCGAAGAGAAGTATGCCGCCAGCCTGCGTGTTTCTTCGAAGTCCATTTTGAGCATCCACGCGGGAGGCTCTCCGTCGAAGTTGATATGAAAGTTGAGCGTGTTGTCGGCAAAGTCTTTGACGATTTTGGATACGTTGTTGTAGAGATCGTCGGCTGTCTTGCTCGCGTTGAGAATCTTACGTTGGCCTGCTTCGATGCGCTCAGCCGAGGACATGTGGGCTTCTTCCACTTCTTTCGCGGCCTTGGCATTCGCGTTGGCGACGGTCTTATTCTTTTCGTAAGCGTCAGACAACTCTTTTACCTCGTTGGCGTAATTCCCAAGGGTTTCCGTTTTGAAGAAAATGCCGTCAAACCAAGTCGAGTTGATTTCCTTATCGGAGAGCGCGATTTTTTTTGCGTCTCGCATTCGTCGCAATCGTTCCTTGAAGAGACGTTCGATCTCTTCCCCCGTTTTCCCTGCGTTCTCGACCGCGATCTCATGATATATTTGAGCAAACATCTTTGCGGACTTTTGCACCTCCTTAATGTCCCCCCATACTGTTGCGCCTTCATTGTCGCGCAGCCCCGTGTCATATTGCACATTCTTGAACTTCTTCTCAAGTTCGTGCTGCTTGTCCTCTAGTTCCTTTTGGTAATCATCCCCCGCCGTCTGTATCGCGTTCAGCCGCTGACGTTCCACGCCCTCCTCCTTGATCAACTCAATCGCCTGCTTGCGCTTCTCGTTGATCGAGTCGATGTTGTCGCCCTCCTTGATCTGCGCAATGCCGTACTCTTCAAGTATGGTGTTGAGTTCGTCCATCGTCTTCTTGTACACGCCCGTACCTTCGTCCAGCCCCATTAGCGCCGTGCCGAGCATGTCGACCTGTTGGATAGACTTCGCCGCACTCTCACCGAAACGCTCGGACATTTCGGTCGTTTCGTCTGTGTTCTTAGCGAAAAAGAACATGGCCGTTGCGGCGGTCGTGATCGCCCCGACGAGCAAGCCGATGGGATTGCTCATAATCGCCTTCCCGAGTCCGTGAATCGCCATAGACAACAGATTCGTCGCCCCGGTGCTCGCGGTCTGTGCTGCCGTGTTCGCCGCGGTCTCGAGCGTGTTTACGCGCTTTGCCGCGGTGTTTAGTGTCGCTTGCTTGCTGCTTAGGCTCTGAATCGCGGTGTTCTTCGCCTTTTCGGCGGTGTTCAATCGCTCCTGCGCCGTGGATAATGCGGTTGTCGCCGCTTCTAATCTCTTCGCATTGCCGCTCATCAAGGCCGCGCCTACTTGCGAACGCTTTGCCGCCACGGCTTCCGCGGCTTTCTTTTCGCGCATTGTAGCAAAGGCGATTTCTTTTTCAGCCGCCTGCACCTCGATCTTTGTTGTCTGAACGAGCGCTTTTTGTTTCTGCAGTTCTGCGTGTACTTCCGTTTGAACGGCCTTCGCGTAGGCCAATGAGGAGGTGGAGAGTTTCATCTTTGAGAGCTTGGCCTGCTGCTCCAAAGTCAAGACGCTACGCAAGTGTTGTCCCGTGTTCAAGACAGTTGCCGTATCCGAAACCTTGCGAATCGCGGCCAATGTCACAACCGCGGCCTTATAAGATCCGATTGCCGCAGCAGCGGTGAGCACGACCTTCCCGACCGTCCGCCAATTCTCGATGAGTTTGCCCGTGATGTCGAGCGCGCCCGAGATATTCCCCTCCTGGCTGCGCCCGATCTCGTTCATCATCTGCTCCCACGCGTCCTCGATGTTAGATAGCTGTCCTTTAATCGTCTTCGACTGCTTATCCATCAGGCCACCGAATTTGCTGCCTTCGCCCGTCAACGCCTCGATAGCCTTCTGCACTTCGGGGAAACCGATCTTGCCCTCTTCGACAAGCTTCTTCACCTCGCTCTTGTTCTTGCCGAACTGCTTAGCGAGTTCATCGGCGAGGGGAATACCACGGCCGAGGAACTGATTGAGGTCTTGTGTGTACAAGCGTCCCTGCACCATGGTCGTGCCGTAGAGAAACGCGAGGTCTTTGAGCGGCATAGACAAGCCTGCGGCGATGTCACCAAGACGGATTAGCGTCTCGTTCACTTTGCTGCCCTCCATTCCGTAGGCGAGGAGCATCTTCGACGCTTCGGCAACCTCGCTCATCTCAAACGGTGTTTTGGCGGCCGTGTCGATCAATTGCCCCATCAGTGCGTCGGCCTTCGACTTGCTGCCGAGCATCGTTTCAAACGCCACCTCCAGCTGCTGGTATTCACCGCGAACGAGGGCGAGCTGCGAGACAAAGTCTTTGATCTTGTCGACGGCAAACAAGCCCGCGGCCGTTTGCGCTGCCTTTGCCATAAAGCCGTCCATGCTTTGCAGTTCGGCGTTGGCCGATTCGCCTAAGCTGCGGAACGATTCCCGAGAGCGTTGCAGCCCTTGTTGTAGTGATTCGTCGTTCAGCAGAACGTCAAAATAAAGTCTTCCGGTTTCTTGATCCATAGTTCGTTGTTATATGCCGAGTAGCTCTCGCACTCGTGCTTGATTCGCGGGGTCGCTCGCGTCGATAACCTCATCGTCGTCGCTCTTGTCGTCCTTGTCCGTGTCGTAGGACGGGAGAGCCGCCCCGAGCATGATTAAGTTTGTGTAGCTCAATTCGTAGAGCACGTAATCGAGCGAGAGATTAAAACCCTTGACTACTCCTCCGATGATTGCCCAGACGCTGTCGTTTCGCTCTCCACTTTCGTCGGTCTGAGAAGATTTACCCCTTTGAGGAAAGTGGTAAGCGCGAAAAAACTTGCGATCTCCATCTGCTTCAACGTGTCGGCCACTATCGCTTGCACCTCCTTTGCCGTGCAGTGTTCTAGGATCTCTTCACCGAAGACTTCGCCGCGTGTGCGTTCCTCTGTGTCCTTCATCCCGAACCAACGCTTGATGCGTGCAAAGGGGGAAACGTCGGCTTTCTCCTTCGCTACACGTGCGCCGAGGATCAACGTGGCAGCAAGCAACCCGAGGGGCTTACACGATGCGGCATAAGCCAAACTCGCGGTGATGACGTCCGCCCCTTCCTTGTCGGGTGGAGCGGGTAACGCGGACACGATCTCGGAAACGGTGATCAATGTTGCGAGAGTGGGTGGTTCGACTTCGTACGTCGTGCCGCCCACCTTTATCTTCGTCGGGGTCTGCAATACTGCGGCCGCAACCTTTTGTTCTTGCGTTTTGGTCATTTGTGTTTTTTATCAGTTGTTGGGGCGCGAGGTGGAATCGAACCACCTGCACTCGTAGCCCTCACATACCCGAGTGCCCTTCCTTGCGCGCCTGTGCATTTCTCGTGTTTGCGGTTTAGGAGATGACCTCGAGCTTAAAGGCGTTGCCCGCCTTCGGTTTGAGCACCTTTGCTTTGTACTTGTACAGAGCGCCTTCGCTTGTGGAGAACGAGATCGTGGCGGAAACCGTAGCGCGGTCGACTCTCCAACCTTTACACGTCGGGTCGTCTGGTGTGTATCGGAAAGCGTGCTCTCCTGCGATTACGCCGTCCTTATCGTCGAAAGGAGGGGTGTCCCCCTTTTTGACGAACGTCTCCCAGGTGATTTCGTAGGCCGCGGAAGTGGTTTTGCTGTCGACGATGTTCCCTTGCTCGTCAAGGGCTTCTTTTGTTTCCCCTTCCTTCGTCTCTACTTTGAGCGAATCCTTCTTCGGGGGGGCGATCGGATTCCACTGAGAGGCGGCTTTGGGCTCCCCTCCTTCAGATTCTACGGTCTCGAATTTTCCGAGTCCCCATGTCAATACTGCCATAGTTCTGTGTTTTTGTGTGGTTAATGTGTGTGTTTAGTCTGTGTTATCGTCTCCGAAGAAGTCGTATTCGAGCCTTACGACGATGAAATGTTCGTGTAGCTCGGGCGCTTCGTCGGTGGCGATCGTCTGTTGTAATCGGAATCGATAGTTCGAGTCGCGCGTTGAGAGTGAATCCACCCATCGTTGTGCGGCGCGTTCTATTTCCTCCGTTCGGGCGCTGTCTTCGGTCAGCACGCCGTTCTCGTACGGGTCAATATCGGGGACGAAAATGTTTATCGTCACAACGCCCCGTTGGATGTCGCCCGTCGTTCCTGCGGTGAAGATCACCACCGCGTCTTCGTGGGGACTGTCTCTCGGGCGCTGTCCTTCGCGATACACGCCGCCGGTGATCACTTCGGCGATCGGGCTTTTGCGAAGTTTGCGGTAAACGTCCCCTTGTACTTGTCGGGAGGTCTTCGCCATGGTTAGGTTCTTTTGTTCGATGATAGTTTAGCGAGCATCGTCGGGACGAGTTCCGCTGCTTCAAGAGTAGCACTGTCGAGCACGTCGCGTCCGCGGTTGGAAACGTGTACGGCGTAGTCCATGCCCGCGACGACGATAAGCGCAACGCCGCTACTGTATTTCTTCGCGAGTTCCGAAGCAAAGCGTCGGCCGTCGTAGCCGCCATTTTTCGTTGCGGTCGTCTGGGATGTGCCTTTCGGGCTGCTTCGGCTTTTCGATTTCGCGGGCTCGAAGTTCGTACTCCAGAGAATCTTTCCGTCGATCACGATCACCGCCCCGACGGAACTGCGGAGATTTCCCGTTTGGTCAAGATAGTTTCCCTTTCGTCGGGCGGTCGTCACGACGCGAAGTGCTACGTATTTCAGCGTGCGAATGAACGCCTGCTCGTACTTCTGTCGGAACGATTCGAAATAACGCTCGACGGCGTTGTAGTCTGTTCGGTCTACTACCGGCATTTCTTCGTGTTGGTTTAGATCCAAAGGCGGATTTGGCAAACGGCTTCGAGGGGCTCGATGCGTTGAACGGAGAAATCCCCGACGCGGCGGCCGTTGCGGTCTGTCAGTCGAACTTGCTCCCCGTCAAAGGGCTGTTCGTCGATGAGCACCGTGTAGGCCGAGGGGGTGAAGTGTTCGCCGTGCGTCGTCCCGAGGGCATTGTAGTGTACCGCGGTGTATTGGCACGGGATTGCACCGACGTATTCGCCCGACGACCGCACGGGGTGTCCCGTCTCGGGGTCAATGCCCGATGCCGTCTTTCGTTTCACGGCCAAATGTCCGTTCGGAATGATCATAGACTGTTGCCTTTATATCCGTATTTAGACGACGGCGTGGCGCGGTCTCCGAGTTCTTCAAAGACGGCGGCCGCTCGTGCTCGATAGGCCTTGCGCTGTTCGTCGCTGAACGTGTAGTTTTGCCCGCCTTGCGAGATGTTCGGGGCGGCGGCGAGCCACGTTAGCACGTCGGCTTCGGCGAGACGATAGGCTGCGCTTCGGAAAACGTCGGTCGTCGCTTCGGCATCACGCGAAAGCCCGCGTCGAATGCACACGCCGTCAAGCGTGGCACTCGGCAGAGGGTACATAGATATGCCCCGAAGGGCTTGTTCTACGGTGTACATCGTTTCGGGCTTTCGTTGTGTTACCAGCCTTGGCTGTCGGTGCGGAGGTAGACGTTGCGGTATGCCGTGTCGAATACCGGGATCGCATCGGACTGCCCGAGCGTTACTTCCGAATAGGGGTCATCCACGCCGTACTTCTTGATTACCGTATGAGCACGCTCCGTGCGAATGCCGCGGAATTGTGGTTCGGCGAGTACGTCGTACTGCGTCGAACCGAGGATCAGCGTTTCGCAAAGCACAAGACGGTCGTTCTCGAACGGGTTGCCCGACGTGAACGTGCCGTCGGAGAACTCTCGGGTGATGTCTTGGTCGATCACGTGGAGCTGCAAGCCGTAGAGAAACGCCTGCGAGGAGAGCATTTTGTTCACCTGCTCGAGCGACGGAGTTTGAGCCACGCCCACGGCATTGGCTACGAACGACGCGCAGGCCTTGATGATCTGTGCCGAAGAGCAGATCTTGTAGAACGTCTCCATGTTCACGAGGGCGTAACGTGGGTGCAAATTCTTCTCGCGGGCGGCTTTTACGGCTTCCCTCAAATCGCCGATAATGTCGGCGTTCGACGCGTCGCCCCAATTCGTCGAGGTCTTCATCTTGAGATCCTCGTCCACATCGTAGTCGAGGTTGAACTCGTTCGCCATCGTGGCGTTCGTCGTGGTGTTGAACGCGAGCTTGCCGGCGTTGGATACGAGTTTCAACGCGATGTACTCCAACTCGCTTTGCACGCCGTTGAAGCAGAAGTCTACGTCAGCGCCCCAATACTGCACGAGCTGCGCCGCGTCGGGGGATTTGGCGAGAGCGTACGCCACTTGGAACTCCTTCAGCTCCGAGCGCGTGAGTTCACGACTGATCGAGATAAACGGAATGTCGCCCTTCGCACTCTCGAACATCGGGCGACGTTTGCGCACGGTTGTACTGTTGTCCGAGTGAATGTCGGCTGCCACGTTCTTGCGCCCGAGTTGGTTGCTGATCGTACTCCACGTAAAACCGTTAACACGACGAACGGGGAAGAGCGTAGCGAACTGAAACGGACGAACGTCGACGCTGTTGACACGCGCCTGCACCATCTGCTGTGTGAGGCCTTGAATCAAAGTATCTGTAATCATCGGATTTTAGGTTTAGTAGTTTACAATGCCCTTGAGGTGTTTTTCCACGTCGGGGTGAAGCGTTGCACCGCGTGTCGTGCCGATCAACAACGCATCCGTATCGAGGTTGTCACCTTGCACGACGGGGCGCCCCGTGCCCGAAAGGGAAAGGGGGATGTATTTCAATTCCGCGTCGTCGGCCGTCGTAGCCGCTTTCGCTTCGGCGACAACAGACAACACGGGGATTACTCCGATAGCGGCCGAAAGCGTCAATGTATCGGCTGCTTGCTGTGAGGTGTCGATCTTCGTAATCTTCGAAGCCTTGCCGCCCACGTTGAGGAGCAGCACGTCGTCGACCTTGAAGTGGTGGCCTTTCTTCACTTTCACCTCCGTATCCGACGCTTCCACCTTTGCCGTTACGACGGCCTGCTTCACAACGTGGCAAATGCCGTCGTCGGGAGCGCTGAGGGGCGTGCCTTCAAAAAGATAGTCGCCGCCGAGTTCCGAGGTCTTGACGGATACGCCGCCGGGAATATCGGCGACTTTGTGCACAAAGACTCGAGGCACCGCCTGGTCTTTGCGCCGTTTTACTGTCATACCCATTTTGATTTAGTTTTTTCTGTGTTCTGTGAGGGTGTGTTTTTGTTAGAACGGCTGATCGTCTTTCGACGCTGTGCCGTCCCGATGCGTGATGGATTCCAGCTGCGCTTTCGTGAGTTCTTGAGCGTCCTTGTGTTCTCCACCCAAAGGACGGGCAAAGACAAGTCCGCTTTGTTTGAGATTGTCGACGATCCCCCCGACTTCGGTCTTCACGTCTTCAAGTGTCGTTTTGAACTCCTCGTCCGAAAGGCCGTCGAGTTTCATACGGGCGTAGGGCTTTTGCAGATGTTCGGGAAGCTGTTCGACGACGGCCGAGAGTTGTTGTTTTCGGTCGTTCGTGATGCGCTCCGAACTCATCGCCGAGAGTTGCTGTTGCAGTTTTGCATTCGTCTCGACGATTGCTTTCGCCCATTGCGGCATGTCTTCGGGGACTTTCACGTCGGGCGTATCCGTTGGCTCGTTCGGGTCGGACGGCTCGATCGTCTTTCCGTCCTTCAATCCGTGTTTCCGCTCGTAGTTGGCCACGGCGGTCTTTTGAGCATCGGTCGCGCGGCGGTCGCCTTCGGCATCGATGATTTGCTGAATCGTAACCTCCTCCACAGTGGATTTTACTTCTTCGGCGGTGGTGGCAGTTTTGGCGATTTTCTTCGCCATTCTGTCGAGTACGGATTCGCTGATCCCCTCAAATCGGGTCTTCAACGCATCCAAAGCTATTTTGTGCATGCTATTTATAGTTTTTGTGTAGTGGCAAAGTTAGTATTTTCTTTTTGATTGGCATAGGCTTCGGCAAAACGCCGCAAATGTAACGTAATTGCACGTATTTGCACGCTTTCGGTGCGTTCCCCTCATTTTGGAGCATTTTTAACGCTGTTAGATGATAAAATGCGGTCAGAAACGACTATATTTGCGTACTAACATTTTTCGTATTATGATGGAAAAAGAAGAGCTAATCAAGCAATGCAGGTATTATAAGGGGGAGAAAGAGTGCCCTGTGGGGGTCAAAGCTTCTATGTGGAACTATGAAATGTTCTGGTTTGAATCAATCGTGGAGAACAAAGATGCTTTCAAGAACGAGATTAAAGAGATGCATTTGTACTTCGCGCAGTCTCCATCTATTGAACGAGAATCCAAAGAACTTCTTTCTCATATTTCAGAGTCTCTGCTTTCTGTTCTGTTTAATAGATATATGCATTGGCTTGGCTCCGCGGCATTATCAAGTTTCTGCGGCTGGGTAAAGAATGAATACCTCAAGGTTTAAATGCGTCTTTCCGAGGTTGCCCTAAGACATCAAGATCGACAAACCATTGGCCGCCCTTATATTCGACCTTTGAGACTCTTAGAATAGTGCCACGTTGCAGAATGACTTCCAATTCGTTTTGTATGGGGAAATCAGTATCTCCGTCCCATTTGTACCCTTTACCCTTTAGATAGCCGTATGCGGAATACGGCTCCGTGTATATGCCTTTCGTGCCTTTGGGGCAATAGATGTTGTACACAACCTCTCGCGTAGGCGCAGCTCCGTTATCTACAAATCCCCAGGATTTAGAGTGAGCGGTACTCATAAAGGGCTTTTGCTCTCCGATCATACCTACCAACTTTTCTGGGTTGCCGATATAGTCGCGTAAATCGACTCCGAACTGGCCGATAAATTCTCCGAGAGAAGCCCCGCGATTCAACCAAACATCTCTTGTGAAAGGAGTTGAATTTTCTATCATCTTTGTGAGCGTGTTGATGTCCTTCGACGAGTTTCTTACTTCATAATGTACTCCGTGTTTTACCGACTTGTAGGTGGTATACAACGGTTCGTTTATATAGCTACTGCCGCTTGTGTACAAAAAGGCCACCTCTCGTTCATCTTTTGTCCATCTTTTCCAGTCAGCCTTTGCAAAGGGACGAAAGTACTTATCACCGCCCTCTCGTTTATATAGGCCGTTCTTTTTGTCTCGTTCCCAAAGAGCCGCATTTTTTCGCTCTAATGTGTAGCAGTCCTCCGTAAAGATTACATCTTTCACCTTCTTCTTCTCGAGTTCCGCGCGCTTCTTTTCCGCTATTTCGATAGCTTCTTTCGCCTTTGCGATGTCCCCCTTCTCTTGTGCCGCCTTTGCGTCTGCGATGGCCTGCTTGAAGATCGGGGACTTCGTTTTGAACGACGAAAGTCCCTCGATTTGATCATCAACCTTCTGCCATTCGATCTTTTCAAGCACCGCGGCGTGTTGAGACTTGTATGCACTTTCGGCCACCTGCCATGTCGAATATTTCTTCTTGTCGGCAACCCATTGCGCTTCGAACTTCAACTTCTTGGCCTGCTCTTCCAGCGACATGTCCTCAAAGGTCGCGAGCTTCTTTTGCACCGCAGCGTGGGTGCTTTTCAGTTCTTCGAGAGAGAACTCCTTGTGCCACTTATGCGCATCGGGGATTAGGTCGGAGAGTTCGTCTTCGGTCTTCTTCATTTCCTCGATCGCGCTTTGCAACTTCGTCGTCTCCGCTTTGATCTTCGCGATCTGTCCCGATTCGACAGCCTGCGCCAAGCCCGACGCGTCGATTTCCCCGAAGTCGGCCGCCGTTTTGATCGTTTCGGCCGCCGCGCTCTTCACCTCCGCGTGTTCCTTCGCACGCGCCGCCCAGCGTTGGCGGATCGCGTCCTCTTCCTCTTTCGTACGCTTCGCATGGCGCTCCTCGGCAATTTCGAGGGGCGTCTTTTTCTTCGGCGCAAACGCACCGCCGATGAGCGCATCGTTGTCGCGAACGAAATACGGGAGCGTGCCGCGAGCTTTCGCCGCTTCGAGCCGCGGTTCGTTCTCCTTCGCCCACGCCTTGAACTCGTCGGGCAAATCGTCCACCGCGTTCTCGCTCCCCTCCGTGGGCTCTTCTCCTTGAAGAATGCGCTGCGTGTCCGCGTCGAACTCCTCCTCCGTCTTCAATATCGGCGTGGCGTAACAACGGCAATGCGGATGCCATCCCGTGAACTTAAACGTCTTCGGATATTTCCCCTTCAGATCGTCGCAAATGTCGTGAAAGCGATGCGGCTTGCCGTCCGCGCCGAGGCACGTGTGGTTCTCCGAAAGCTGGATCTCCACCCCCACCACGAAATCAAGATCTTGCATGCGCAGATGGTCGGCCGTTCGATAGGCGATGTTTACCTCCGTGGACGTCAGACGCCGCGCGTTTTTGTAGGCCGAACGATAGACACCGCGCCCGGGGTGATAGGCCGCCGCGCGTTGCGAAAGGTGCAGAATGCCGTGCTCATCGCGCACACGACGAAACAACGCCGTCGGGTTCTGAAGATAGCGGCGGAGCGTGCGGCTAATCTCGACGGCCGAAATGCCGTCGCGCAAACCGAGATCCAGCCCCATTTCCATTTCCTCCTTGAACTGCTTCGACAAGTTCCACACACGCTCCGAAAGATTGAGCCCACGTTCGCGGCGCGCGAGAAAGGCTTCGCACGCACCGGCATTCGTGGCGAAGTATCGGCGGCGCGTCGTACCGTCGAGATGCTCCACCGCCGAGCCGAGAACAGAACGTGCGAGCGCATCGTTTTTCTCGTTCGCCAAATCCCACTCCAAGCGTACGCCGTCGAAGATCGTAGTCTCCACGGCATTGTTGAGTTCCGCCACCAGCTTGTTGGCGCGGTTACGCAGGTAGGGGTATTTGTCGAACGTGAAAACGTCGTCGGCCGAAAAGCCTTCGACACTCTCCGACAAGTGCGCCACACGCGCGGCGGCTTCTTGAAAGAGTTTGTCGATGCGCTTTTCCAACCGCAGGAGATTGCGGAGGTGCTTTTGCTCGTACGTTAGTTTCTTCGGCATGGTTTCTCGTTGTTAGAATCCCGATTCGGGGTGGAACACGTCGACGGCATTCTCGTCGGCAATTTCCTTCATCGTCTGGTCTACGTCCTTACTGTGTCCGTAGAGTTCCACGCTCTCGCGCTGTGAGATGATCGCCTTGCCCCCGTTGGCGGCCACGAGGTTCTTGATCGTGTCGGCTTCGTCCGTGATGGCAAAGGGCGTGATGAGATGTTCGACGGTCAAAGCATCGACGGCCGCCGCATAGCCCGAACCGAGAATCACACGGGCAAAGGCTTTGATCACGTTCATTTCGCGGTCGAAGAACTCTAGCAAACGGCCGCTCTCGTCTTTCACCTTCAAATGCGCGTCGATGAACATCTGTTTGCGGCTCTCGCCCGAGATGGCCTGTTGGCTGATCTTCTCGTAGCTCCAATCGGGAAGTTGCAACTGGGTGAAGAAGAGCGAGCGGAGTTGCTCGATGTAGAACTTGAGATTTTCGACCGGCTGCGTCCAGGTGATGTATTGCGCCGTGCTGTCCTTCGGAAATTGCAGCACGCCCAGCGCGTCACTGCTTGCCCCCCGACGACCGTCCGCGTCTTTCCCGTAGTCGATCATCTCGTCGGAGAACACCCCGAAGAGCGGTTTTGAGTTCTTGCGCAGATAGTTGCCGTTGCGCGATAGCGCCCACTCGATTTCGTAGATCGTGTTTGACGTGTCTTCCCATATCGGCGTGGGGCGGTGCATATAGATGGCCGGTATCTTGCCGAGGGTGATGCGCTCGTCGCTCTCCACCGACCATTCGCCCGACGAGTTGCTCCAGCGAATGTGTCGGTCGGCCGTGAACGTCTCGAAATACTGCACATTCTCGCGCCCCTTCCTTCGGGTGAAAGAAACGCTCATTGCCGCCATGTCGCCGTATTCGTCGAAGTAAGGAAAGAGCCGATCGCCCAGCGAGGGAGCGAAATTCTTTGCCCGCAGTTTGATCGGGCTTTTCACCCCGTAGGCTGTGTTGGGGTCTTCGATGGCATACCACAGCGTGAGCACCTCGCAGCAGGAAAAGAGGAGATTGCAGCGTTCGATGTTCAAAGAGTCGATGCGGTTGCGCTCGTATACCGATTCGATGAACGTCGCCACCTCCTTCTCCTTGTCGTTCGTCGGCTTGTACACACGTTTCACGGGAATGCCGCACACCAATTCGGCCATACGGCGAACGGCGAGCCGCTGGAAGTCGAGTGTAATGCGCGTAACGGGCTGCGCGCCGTGTTCCGTCATGATGTCGGGATAAAGCCTTTTGTCGGCCACGGGATGAAGGTTCGGGTCGTAGGCGCTGACCAGCCCGAGAGGGCCGCTCCATGGCGGAATGTTGAGCAGCTTTTCACTCAGAGCGGCGATTTTTTCGTCTTCAGTGATCGAGGATTCGAGGATTTCGCGAATATCCATAGTTTCTGTGTTTGAAATCTTGGGGTCTTTCGGACGAAACGCCCCAACTTTTGAGCGAAACGTCCCTTGTTTTTGATCAAAATGCGCGGCCGCGAGCGGAATCGAACCGCTTCGGGATGCGTCGCCCCTTCCGAGCGAATGCCGGTGCACGGCTTTCCGCGGCCTTTTGCCCACTCGCGTCTCCCGACGAAAGAGGGCTTCACAATATAAACTATGCTGTTTTTTTAGAATACCATGCGCGCAATGCTCTCGCGGTCGATTGCGCGGCTTGAGTGGCCGAGGTGATGCCCGATGGCGTAGCACAGCACGTCCACATATTCGTCATGCGGCTTCGAGGGAAAACCGCAAACCTCCTCGATGAAACCCTCCGTCCATACGCCTTCGACGAGAATAACGCGGCCGCACTCCACAATCGGCGAGACGGCGTTTAAGCGCGTTTCCTTGCTCTCTTTCGGGGTCGGAGTCTTCGTCACGTTCAAACCCGTCACCTCGCGCAACTGATCGATCACCGAAAGGCCGTTTGCCTTCGGCTCGATGCGAATTGTGCTTCGCGACGTGTAGCCGTGCGTCTCCACATAAGAGGGAATAAAGCGCAGGAGGTCGGGGAACTTCATGTGCACCTTTTGGCCGTGGGTGATGTAGAGGTCGTTGCCCACTTTGCAGGTGGCGATAATGCCCGTCGGGTCGTTCGTCGTCTTGTCCGTGTAGGCCGTGTCGATGAAGAACGTCGGGGCGGTTTTCTTCGCGATGCGCGCAAAATCGGCTTGCGAGATCGTGCCAAACCATTCGCGCTTGATGATGTTGCCGCCTTCGACCGAGGGGCGCTGCTGATAGAGCGCGGCAAAGGGACGAGGGGCGCGTTTTTCGGCTTCGCGCAGACGCTCGACGCTGTGCTTCTCCTCCCACAGTGCTTCGCCGATTTCTCGTGGGTCGTCGGCGAAGTCCATATCTTCGCGAATGGCGGGAATGCGGATCACCGTCCACTTCTCGGGCTCGGTGCGGAGCAAACGCCCGGCGAGGTCGTCTTCGTGCCAGCGCGTCATAATCAAACACTGCTTCGAGTTGTTGTGCAGACGGGTGAGAAAAACGTCGGTGTACCACTCCCACACACGGTCGCGATACGTCTGCGACGCGGCTTCGAGTGCGTCTTTCACGGGGTCGTCGATGATGCCGAGATCGACGGGCGTACCCGTCAAACCACCGCCCACGCCGACGGCGCGATAAAAGCCCCCGAACCCGACGGTCTCGAAGATGTCGATGTTGCGCAGATAGCCGCGCCTTGCGTCGGTAGACACGTTTTGTGAATTGAGAAACGTGCAGGGAAACACCTCCTTGTATTCGGGGCTGTCGATCGTGCGCTGTATCGAACGCGAAAAACCTTGTGCGAGATTTGCCGCGTAGGACGTGCCCACGACTTTCAGCTTCGGATTGTAGCCCAAAGCCCACGCGGGGAACTTGCGCGATACGATCTCGCTGTTGTGCGTGGGGATGAGATCACGCCCTGCGAGATACATTCCGCCTTCGACTTCAATACAATTCACACGTCGGGGCTCAACGTTAACAACACGCTCGATGAAAAATCGCTTTTTGTCGTCGCGATCGTTCGCGGTCTTGTTAGATAGGCGATCCTGCTTACGAGGATTGCGAAAGATGGTTTGCGTTCGGTCGGGATTGAAAAGAATGCGCGTTTTTTCGCCGCAGTCCTTGCCATAGAGTTTGGCGCGATAGTGGCGCTTTCTCGCTTTGATGCCAAGAGAGCGCAGAAGTGTATAAACGTCCTCGGCCAGTCGTCCTCGTTTTTGTGCAAACTCGCAATTCCCTCGTGTGTCGCACGTTCCGTCGGAGTCCATAAGCCCCTGCAGCAAAGCCCATCGAGACGACGCGTCGGCCAAAAGATAGGTCATCGGGATATGTTTTTCGCGGCGCAGCCCGAGGAGGCGTACGGCTTTGTATAGCCCTTCCACACGAATGCGCCAATATCCTTTGCGCGCCAACGTGATATGCCCCAAAGCGATCGAGCGATAGTAGGCGATGTCTTCATCCCCCGAAACGATTGTGCCTTGTTTCTTGATGCCGTCTCCGAGCCACAACCCGAGAATATAAGGGTCAAAGGGGAGTACTGTCTCTGCGTTCTGCAAAACAGCGTCGGCCGGAATGTAAGGTTTCCTCCTATGTCTTCGAACGAAAATCTGTTGAGTTTCCACCCGTTCGAGGACTCTCCCCTTGTGGTCGTCATGGTCGGAGTAGATCTGCCATTCGTGCTGCGGGGCGGCGAGCAAAGACACACCACCGGCAAACTCGATGCGTTGGCACGGCCAAAGGTATGTTCCCGAATTAGCGAGCACACGACGTGGATGGCCGTCCGCACCGAAAACATAGTCCCCCGACTGTAAAGAGCCGTGCGTCTTCCAGCCTTTTGTAGTAAGAACGGGGGTGTGCTCTTCGAGCGCTTTCCCGTGCTGCGGTGGGACGAACACCATAAGGCGGTCGGTCGCGAGTCTTCCGAGCAGGAGGTCTTGGCATTTCTCGGCAATGAGCGTGTGAAACCATTGTCGCGAGTAGTTCGGATCGGTGTAGTCGAGGAAATGGGGAAAAGACTGCACAGCCTTTCGCCGCAGGACTTCGCGCTCGAGTTCGTGTAGTCTTTCTTCATTCATTTTATCGCTCGAGTTTGAGTGCGGCGATTTCGGCTTCGAGTTCCTCGGTGCTCATTTCGCACGGTGGACGGTGCACGGTGACTTCGCCTTTGACTTGTCGCGCTTCGGGGGCGTACAAGCCGAGGAGTTTTCGACGTTCGATGAGCTGCTGTCGAATTTCGGCGATGTAGGCAGGGTTTCCGAGTCCTCCGACGTTGGTTCGGCTTTCTGAAACGGCGTCGGTTTCGATGCCTGCGTTCCCTTTTCCTTTGATTCGCCCGCTTCGTGTGGTGGTGGTCTTTTGTGCTTCTTCTTTCGACTTGTCCCACTGTTCCCAGAGTTCGGCCGTGGTGTCGTCGATGCGTTCGAGTTCGAGTTGCAGTGCTTGGTCGATGTTTTCGATCCGGCTTTCTCTCCACTCTTTGAGCAGCGTCTGCACGTCGTTGTATGTAGTCGATACGGCGAGCTTCGGAATGTTGAGTCGTCGTTTCACCTCTTCTGTTATTTTTCGCAGGCTGTATCCTCGTTTGTATAGTTCTGCAATGATGTCGA